>Ga0256837_1000630_pt1 | contig 28576 bp, 25 predicted proteins | sample 4562384metaG_FD_185976 | JGI IMG/M metagenome (GOLD analysis project Ga0256837, IMG submission 185976) | Hydrothermal vent microbial communities from Guaymas Basin, Mexico - 4561-384 | ecosystem: Environmental > Aquatic > Marine > Hydrothermal vents | place: Mexico: Guaymas Basin | collected... | reverse complement strand
TTTTTATTCATCTTGTAAACATAAGCAAGGACTTCAGCTACTGCGGCAAAGAGTGTCTCTGGAATTGGGTGTTCTACTTCAACTTCACTATACAAAGAACGTGCTAAGGGTGGATTTTGTACTATATGCACTTTATTTTCTCTAGCTATTTTTTTAATTTGCAAAGCTATATTATCCATCCCTTTAGCAACAACAATCGGTGCATGAGACATTTTGGCATCATATTTTATCGCAACGGCATAGTGTGTTGGATTTGTAATAACAACATCAGCATTTGGAACCTCAGCCATCATACGCTTTCGTGAAGCCTGCATTTGAATTTGACGGATTTTCGACTTAATTAATGGATCCCCTTCCATATTTTTCATCTCATCTTTTATCTCTTGTTTAGACATTTTCAGTCCATCAAAATATTGTTTTCTTACAATAATAATATCAATGATTGCAAAAATAAAAATAATAAAAAGCATCACAAAGGCAATTACTAGCATTTTATCTTTTAACCATAACAACTGATCATGTATACCAAAAAGTGCAACAGTAGGTAACTCTTTAATAAAATAGAAAAAGAAGATAAATCCGACACCAAGTGTTATAAAAGCTTTAAAAGTAATCTTTAGACCATCTATCAGCTTTTTAACAGAAATCAGATTTTTAATACCTTTTATAGGATCAAGCTTACTGAACTTTGGCATAATTGCCTCTGTTGTAAATAAAAATCCAAACTGTGCAAATGCAGCAGCAATACCGGCAATGGCCACTGCAATTGCCAATGGTAAAACCATTAATAAAAATTCTCTGATTGTTACAATAGCAATATCAAGCATGGAAGCTTTGTCAAGAGAATTCCCAATAAGAGAAAAATAGTATTGAAACAACAAAAGCATATGTTCTGATATAAAGGGGAAAAGCATCAAAAATGCTAAAATAGCAACAAAAAGCGTTACAACGCCAGAAGCATCTTGCGATTTTGGAACATTGCCCTCTTTTCTTGCATCTTCTATCTTTTTGGAGGTGGGTTCTTCGGTTTTTTCCTGATCATCAGCCACTGTTTATGCCTGACCTTTAATCCATTTTCATCGAGAGATCTATCCAGTTTGCCTGATGAATCAATGAACCTGAACTTATTGCATCTACACCAGTTTTAGCATAACGCTCAATTGTATCAAGAGAGATATTTCCACTTGCTTCCAACAAAATATGTGGATAATTTGCATCTCGAAAAGCCACAACCTCTTCAACCTGAGCCGGTGTCATATTATCACACATTACAATATCACATTTTGCTGCCATAGCTTCTTCTGCGATCCAGAGTGTCTCTGCTTCTATCTCTATCTTTGCAGTAAAAGGGATCACCTCACGAGCTTTTGCAATATATTCACTTAAATTCTCAATTGTTTTTAAATGCGTATCTTTAATCATTAACGAATCATCCAATCCCATTCTATGATTAACAGCTCCACCACAACGTGTTGCATATTTCTCAAACAGACGTAAAAGTGGGCGTGTTTTACGAGTGTCAAGAAGTTTTGTCCCATAAGGTTTAATACGATCTACATATTTTCGTGTTAACGTTGCAATAGAACTTGCATGCAGCAACATATCTAATATAGTACGTTCACAACTAAGCATCGCATGTGAATCAGCACTCAATGTAGCCAAAATCTCACCTTTTATAAAAGTATCACCATCATTTTTAAGCCACGACACTTCAATCTTTTGCATAGCACATAAAACAGCGATATATTTTTGACCTGCTAAAACACCATCACTTTTTGCGATAATTTTTGCTGTTGTCGGCTTGGCAGGCTCAACAAGTGCATACAGATCACCACGACCAATATCTTCGGCAAGTGCCTCTTTTACAAAGTTTTCAATCATAAAGCTAACATTCTTTCTAAGGCAATCTTCGCCCATTTCTGCGTCTTTTCATCCACTTCGATCTCATTTATAGGAGCACCATCATCAATAGCCTTCAGTGTCAGATAAACATCTTTTAATGTTGTCTCATTCATTGTCGGGCACTCCGGTTTTGTTGATGAAAGAACATAAGTATTTTTAGGGCGCAGGCGGTTTACCATATTAAATTCAGTTCCAACTGCCACTTTTTGATCTTCTGGAAGCCCTGTAATGTATTTAATAAGCTGAGAAGTCGATCCGACAAAATCACTTGCATCACAAATTGCAGGATCACATTCAGGATGCACTGCAATCAAAATACCCGGATATTTTTTTCTGTAAAATTCTATATCATCAAGTGTAAAAAGCTGATGCACAGAACAAAAACCGTCATAACAGATAATATCACACTCTTTTGGATCCGTCTCATCTACACCAATGACCATAGATTTAAGACCCATTTGATTGGCAATATTTTGCCCTAAACATCGATCCGGCACAAAGAGAATCTTTTTACCTTCACCCAAAGCTTTTGTAATTATTTTTTTAGCGTTGGCACTGGTACATACCATACCACCCATCTCACCCACTTTAGCTTTAACATCTGCACCTGAATTGATGTAGGTAATAGGCAAAATATTTTCATTGCTAATACCTTTGTCGTTTAAAAACTTTACTGCACCATCATACTGCAGATCTGTAATCATACTCGCCATTGCACAACAGGCAACCTTTGGCATAACTACACGTTTCTCAGGAGAGAGTACTTTGACACTCTGTCCCATAAAACCAACACCGCAGAAAAGAACAAATTCACTCTCATCATCTTTTGTTTTTATTGCAAGTTCCAGTGAATCTCCGGTAATATCACCAACTTCAAACACTTCATCACGTTGATAAAAGTGTGCAACAACTGTTACACTCAACTTCTCTTTAAGTTCATCTATCTTTTGTTTTAATTCTTCATTTGTGTATTTCAAAAACTTATCCTGTTTTTATATTGTTGTAATTATATCAAAATATATTTAGCATAGAAAGTGTAGAATGTCATCACTCAAATAATTTAAGGTAATAAATGGATTTTTTATTTAATAGTAACGTAGAGTTTTATATAGCGGCTTATCTGATCGGCGGTATTCCTTTTGGCCTTTTACTTGCAAAAAAATTTGCAGGTGTTGATGTTAAAGCAGCAGGAAGTGGCAGTATTGGTGCAACAAATGTTTTACGTGTAGTCAAACAGAGTAATCCCAAGCTTGCAAAGAAACTCGGTATTGCTACTTTGGCACTCGATGCATTTAAAGGTGTTTTTGTTTTAATGATTGCCTACTTTATGGGACTTGATGACTCTGTTTTATGGGCTATAGCAGTTTTAGCTGTTCTTGGTCACTGTTTTTCTCCTTATCTTGGTTTAGAAGGTGGAAAAGGCATTGCAACAGGTATGGGTGTTATGATGTTTATGCTTCCACTAGAGACAACAATTGCATTAGTTGTGTGGGGAGTAATGGCAAAAACAATTCGTATCTCTTCAGTATCATCATTAACAGGTGTTCTTGCACTCTTAATTGCAAGCTTTGTTATCCATCCGAATATGGCACATGCACCGGTTGTTTTCATTGTATTTATTCTCTTTTATAAGCATATTCCAAATATCATCCGTGTTCTTAAAGGTCAGGAAAAAAGAGTTATATAATAATGACTATATATATCGAAGATCTAAAATTTCAGACAATTATAGGAATTTTAGATTTTGAACGAATCACAGCTCAAGAGGTTATAATAAACCTTCAAATTTCTTACAGCTATTGTAATGATTTTATCAACTATGCCGATGTCAGTGAATTGATACAAAAGACAATGAAACAGAAAAAATATCTTTTAATTGAAGAGGCTTTAAATGATTTATCTCAAATTCTAAAAGAAAATTTTTCTACAATAGAAAGCCTAAAGCTCAAGATCACAAAACCCTCTATTCTTCCCAACTGTAAAGTCTCCGTAGAAGAATTTTATGCTTTCAATTCTTAAGATAAACTTCATTTTTTTTTAAAAAAAATTGAAAAAAACTTTAAGGTAACCTAAAAATATGCTACAATTCCGCCAAAATATTAGAAAATAGGAAATATTGAATGCGTATACTTATCATAGAAGATGAAGTAACATTAAACAAAATGCTTGCAGAGGGACTAAAAGAGTTTGGTTACCAAAGCGATGTTGTTGAAACATTAAAAGATGGTGAATACTATCTTGACATTCGTAACTACGATTTAGTTCTTATGGACTGGATGTTACCAGATGGAAATTCAGTTGATATCATTGGAGATATCAAAACAAATACACCAAAAACTGTTGTCGTTGTTCTTTCAGCAAGAGATGACAATGAGAGTGAAATAGAAGCACTTCGTGCAGGTGCTGATGACTACATCAGAAAACCTTTTGATTTTGATGTTCTTGTTGCTCGAATTGAAGCGCGTTTGCGTTTTGGCGGAAGTAATATCATTGAAATTGAAGATCTGACTATCAATCCTGAAGAGGAAAAAATTACTTATAAAGAGACAGATATCGAACTCAAAGGAAAACCTTTTGAAGTTCTTACTCACCTTGCTCGTCACAGAGATCAGATTGTTTCAAAAGAACAACTGCTTGATGCTATCTGGGAAGAGCCAGAACTTGTAACACCAAATGTAATTGAAGTTGCAATTAATCAAATTAGACAAAAAATGGATAAACCATTATCAATCACAACAATTGAGACTGTTCGTCGTCGTGGTTATCGATTCTGTTTTCCTAAAGAAGTTTAATCCAAAGCATGTTATAATCCTTTTAAAAAGGGATTATAATGTTTTTACAAAAAAGCATTAGAAAAAGTTTTCTAATTCAACTTGTCTTTTCTTCTGCAATTCTCATCTTTATCTTCTCATCTTTACTCTATTTTTATATTGAAAAATCCATATATGATGAAAAAAAAGAAGAACTTATTCATTATGCAAAAAATATTGCCAACTATAAATCAGTTTTCCAGTTTGATGAAGCTATCTCAGAGAATTTCCTCTCTTTAAGTATTGAAATTATCTATCTCAAAAAAACTATGGGAAATATGGACGTTTATGAAATTACAAAAGGGAAAAAAACATATCTGACACTTATTTACCCATTTAAACTTGAAAACGCAAGTTACCTCAAAATCACCAAAGATATTACACATACAAAAAAACTATTAAATAAGATTTTACACTATATTTTCATAATTAACATTGCAGGTTTTCTGCTCGTGATTATCTATGCCGTAATGCTTTCTAAAATGCTTGTTTTACCTATTAAAACACTTACAAAAAAACTTTCAAATATGAATGAACATCTCATTAAACCTATAGATCTCAATACACTGCCACAAGAGTTTGAACCACTTGGAGAGACCATTAATCATCTTATTGCCCGCATACAAAACTTTGTAAAGTATCAAAAAGAACTCTTTATAGGAACGGCACATGAACTAAAAACGCCTCTCGCTGTTATCAAACTTAAAAATCAAGTAACTCTTATTAAAAAACGTACACCCCAAGAGTATATAGATGCCCTTAAAACAACAAACAAAACAATTGACGAGATGAATATCATAGTGTCAAATATCTTAAATATAGGCCGCCAAGAAGGTGCACAACTTGATAAACCCATAGAAGTTGATGTTATTGCTATTTTAAAACAAAAAGCAGATGATTTTAAACTTTTAGCAGAGAGTGAAGGGAAAAAACTGATGATGGACTTTAAACCTGACGGTTATATGGCAACACTGCAGGTCAGTCTTTTAAATCAAATCATCCAAAATTTCTTACAAAATGCATTGAAATTTACACCAAAAGAAAAAAGTGTATTGCTTAGAAGTAAAGAGAATGCGTATGGTTTACTGATTGAAGTAATTGATGAAGGGTGTGGAATAGATGAGAGTGTTGATCTCTTCGCTCCTTTTAAACGTCAAGGAAATAAAAGTGGTGTTGGACTTGGTCTATTCTTAGCAAAAAGTGCTGCAGATGCTCTTGGTGCAAAAATTACTATAAAGAATAGAACGGATGGAATTGATGGAACTGTTGCATCTTTGGAACTAAATTCAAAGTTATCTTGTATTCTTCCGGTAAATTGACACAACTTCAAAAACAATAAAGCTTACTTTTGCTATAAATCTTTCACAAATTAAATAAGTAATGATTTATAAGGTTTTGAAATATGGCATTAATAATTAATGATGAATGTATAGCATGCGATGCATGCCGTGAAGAGTGTCCGACAATAGCAATAGAAGAGGGTGACCCTATCTACTATATCGATCCGGATCGTTGTACTGAGTGTGTCGGTGTTTATGATGAGCCTGCTTGTATATCAGTATGTCCCGTTGACTGTATTGTCCCAGATAAAGATAATGTAGAAACCATCGCTGAGTTGCAGTTTAAATATAAACAACTTCAAGAAAACGAAGAGTTATAATTGGCTAAGCGAGTTGCCATCATAGACATCGGTTCTAACTCTGTTAGAATGGTAGTTTATGAGAAGACTTCCCGTTATGCATTTCACCTCCTCCACGAAGAAAAATCAAAAGTAAGAATATCTCAAGATGCCTATAAACATAATGGAGAACTACAGACTCTTCCTATGCAAAGAACATTTGATGCTCTTCATGATTTTTTACAAATTACTGACTCTTTTAAAGTACGAAAAATTCTCTGTGTTGCTACATCTGCACTGCGTGATGCTCCCAACAAACAAGAATTTATCCAAAAAGTTCGTCATAAACTTAAATTGAATATTAAAGTTATCAGTGGTGAAAAAGAAGCGTATTTTGGTGCTATAGCCTGTGCAAATTTACTTCCTCAACAAAAAGCGGCACTGAGTATTGATATTGGTGGTGGATCAACAGAGTTTGCCTTTATAGATACTAAAAATGTAAGCAATACACTTTCACTCAAACTTGGTACAGTAAGATTAAAAGAGCTTTTTTTTGATAAAAATGATTTAGAAGGAGCGATACAATATATAGATACAGAGTTAACAAAACTCCCAGAGACACTCCAACCTACTACACTCATAGGAATTGGTGGTACTTTTAGAGCTATCTCTAATGCTCTTTTAAAAGAGACACTCCATCCTCTCAATAAGCTCCATGCTTTTTCCTATAGCAATACTCTTTTTAAAGATTACCTTAAAAGGATTTTAAAAGCAAAAAATGAAAATGATTTAGAGAAACTTTTTATAAAGAGTAATCGTTTTGATGTTATAAAACCGGGGGCACTCATTTTACAAAGAGTAATGAAAAAAATTCAAATTGAAAAAATCATTACAAGCGGTGTAGGCGTTCGTGAAGGTGTTTATCTGTCAGATCTACTTAGAAACTCAAAAGATAAGTTTCCAGCAAACTATAACACCTCTGTACGCTATATTTTAGACTCTTATGTACTCGACAAGGCTTTTTCTAATAACTTGGCCTCTTTAAGCAAGAAGGTCTTTGATCTAACTGCAGATTACTTTGGTATTGAACAAAAGTACAAAAAATTTTTAAGTATTGCAGCCAAACTCTATCCTGCAGGAAGCAGTGTACATTTTTATTCACAAAATAAACATACATATTATATCATTCAGAGTGCTTTAGAGTATGGTTTTGAACATGAAGAGATTATGCTGATCTCTACACTTACAAAATACTCTAAAAATAAATTGCCATCAGATACACATCTGCAACTCTATGCAAAACTTTTACCTAAAAATGTACATATAATTCATGCACTTAGCTACATGCTCTCTTTATCTATTGCCCTACTGAGTCACAGACCAAGAAATATCGATTTTGAAATGAATTTTATAAAGGGAGAATTAATAATACATTCAAAGAAAAAACTCTACATCACACAAAATGCAGTAGAGAAACTTGAGTGTCAGGATCAACATTTTAGAGTTGTTTTCAACTCTTAAAATCGTTGTCCCATAGAAAATTCAAAGTTAGATGTCTTATCACCCTCTTTTGGATTTAATGCTTTTGCGAACATCAACTGTATTGGTCCAACAGGAGAAAACCACTCTAATCCCATACCATAACCCGCACGTGAAAGATTATTTGCTACCAAATCTTTTGTAACATTATCTGAAATAATACCCCAGTCAACAAAGGTAACCAGTCTCATTTTTGCTTTTGGAATTAATGGAAAACTTATTTCTACATTATTTGAAAAAGTTTGTGTTCCTCCAACTCTACGTATTGTTTTACCGCTATAGGTATCTGTACCTGAAGGATCATAAATCATCGGTGAAATTGAATAAGACTCATACCCTCTAATACTCCCTATACCACCCATATAAAATTTTTCTGCTAGTGGAATATAGCCGTTATCAACAATCGCATAATATCTTGCTTTGTATCTAAAAATTGCATCAAAACCTATATATTCATCTAAACCGATATACTTATTAAAAGTTGTTCTTGATTTGAGGAAATCTGCATCTGCGCCAAGCCCTGATTTTTCAAAACTCTGCCCAAGAGTAAATCCTTCACGTGGCAAATAATAATCATCTGTTGAATCCCAGTTCATGCTGACTGTCATTGAACTTTTTGAATAACTCTCAAAATAGTATGTATTTCCATAATATGATGCATTAAAATCAGACCCAAATTCATAGTCATTTCTAGAATAACTATAGCCAATATAACCTGAAATATGACGAGAAAACCTATGTCCTGTTCCAATCGAAATACCGTCTGTTAAAGTTGTATAATCATTATACTCATAAGAGGAGTGATAAACTGAAAAATTGCCAGAAAAATCACTATCATTAAGCCTTGGATTAGATATATTAAATGAATAATTTTTTGATGTCTGAGATTTTTCTGCTTTTACACCAACATTAATACCTGAACCCCAAACATTTCTGTCACTCACCCCAATACTTAAAAGGAGTCCTCCATAGGAACCATATCCACCACCAAGTTGAATATTTCCTGTCGGAGCCTCTTTGACCTTGACAACTAAATCCATAGTATGATTATCTATACGTTTTTCTTCTATAGTATTACTGTCAAAAAAACCTAAACGTCCTAATGCATTACGAGAATCTTTTAAATCTGTCAAAGAATACATATCACCGGGAGCAAGATAAAGTTCACGACGAACAACTCTATCCAAAGTTCGTGTATTTCCAGAAACGAGAACATTTCTAATTTTTACTTTATCTCCAGGCATAATTTTAAAAACAACTTCTACAGTCTGCTTCTCTTTATTTTTTTGTAAATCCGGTACAACCTGAACAAAAGCATAACTTTTGTCTGCAATAAGCGTTTTAATCTTCTCTGAATCTTCTCTAAATCTCTTAATATTAAAAATATCTCCCTTTTTTAAAGAAATAACATCTTTAATTTTAGCATCATCAATAACCTGTTTAACCTGATAAATTGTAACTTTTGAAATTGTATATTGTTTCCCCTCTGTAATCTGATAACTCATATCAGCAGTATAACTATCAAAATTTGCACGAACAAAAGGAGCATCAACAATTGCATCCAGATAGCCATGTTGCATATAAAAATCACGAATTCTTAAATTATCATACTCTAAATCACGAAGAGACATTTTTCCATCATTACGACCCCAAAACCATCCCATAAACTGATGTTCTTTATTTGCTATCACCTCATCAAAATCATCAGAATCGAGTCCATAAACACCGGTATAATCAATTTTTTCTATTGTTATCTCTTCACCTTCATTAACTATAAAAGTAACTTTCACACTCCCATTGTCCAGATATGTGGTTTTTACTTCTACTACAGAGTCAATTTTCCCTTCTTGAGATATTGCTTCAATAATACGTTTCTTAGCCGCTTCAATTTTTTTCTCATCATATAGAGTCCCTTTTTTAAGCTGAATCACTGTATCTTTAACATCGTCGTCATTCTCTTTCCAACCCTTAAGCGCTACTTGAGATATAATTGCTTTTTCTTTAAAATAAAATGTCAAATTACCATTATCAAACTCTGCCCATATATCATTAAAATAGCCTTGATTAAAATATTTTTTAATTGCTTTGTCAACTTGTTCTACATCAATGTCATCACCTTTCTCAAATGAGAGCATTCTCAATGCAACAGACTTTGAAATATGTACCATACCTTCAAATTTAATTGATTTGACAACTTCAGCAAAAAGTGTATGTGTAAAAAAGATAAAAAAGAGTATTAAAAATATTTTCATTAAAATTCCAGAGTTAAAATTAGAAGAGATTTTACCCATTATGAGGTTAATGTTAAGTAAATTGAGTATAATTTTGCAAATTAATAAAAAGAAATAAAATGAATATAGCAATTATAGGACTTGGACTCATGGGTGGCTCTTTGGCACTCAGTTTAAAAAAATTGGATTTTATTGATGAAATTGTTGGCCACGATCATAATGAAAAGCATCAAAAAGATGCACTTTCTCTTGGGCTTGTCACAAAAATTGTCTCTTTTGAAGAAGTAAAAAACTATGATGTGATCTTTTTGGCTATACCTGTTAATGGTGTCATAGCAGCACTTCAGGATCTCAAAGATGTTAACAAAGATACAACTATCATTGATCTTGGAAGTACAAAAGAAAAAATTGTTGCAGCTGTTCCAAAAGAGATACGGAAAAACTTTGTAGCAGCACATCCAATGACAGGAACAGAAAATTTTGGTCCGCATGCTGCACTTGAAGGTCTTTATGAAGATAAAGTAGTAGTGCTTTGTGATCTTGAAGAGAGTGGAGAGTATCAACAAACAGTAGCAAGAAAGATCTTTAAAGCACTCAAAATGAAAAAGTACTTTATGAAATCTCGAGAACATGACAGACATGCTGCATTTATCTCTCATATGCCACATGCGATCTCTTACTCTCTTGCAAATACTGTGATGAAACAGGAAAAAAGAGATAATATCTTGGCACTTGCAGCCGGTGGATTTCGTTCTATGAGTCGTCTTGCAAAATCCTCTCCCTATATGTGGGAAGATATTTTCAGACAAAACAAAGAGAATTTACTTGAAGCTATTGAACTCTTCCAAAAAGAGTTAAACTCTCTTAAGAAAAACATTCAAAATGACGAATGGGATAAAGTACATAAAGAGATGGCAGATGCCAATAAACTGCACGATATCTTTTAAGAGATATCGTACTTTTTCAGGATCTCTTTTAGAAGCTTTTTATCTATCTTCTCTTTTTTATCTCCATAAAAACTCGCTTCTAAAATGGTAATAATTTTTTGCACATCAGGATCGCTATCTTTATATGGCAAAAGTTTCAACAGCAGTAACTTCTCATCTTTAATATTGAATTTTTTGACTTTTTTTACAAAATCAAATGGTTTAGTAAGTAAGAAAGCTACACCAACAACAACTCCTAAAATAAAACTAACAATAAGCCATCCATATGCAATATCACCACTTTTTACAGCTGTTTGAGTATCTGCTTTTTTCATTGTTAAATGCTCATCACCCTTTTGAATGGTCAATTTTGGCGTTGTTACAGGAGAGCCTTTTACCTTAATATGAATCGGTTTTGTTTTGATCTGCTCAATTCTATCTGTTTTTAGATTATAAAAAGCCAGTTTAAAAGGTGGTATAGTAAAATCTTTATCCGATACAAATGCAAGTTTTTGTGTGAGCGTATCACCATGAACAGTAACTTTTTCATCAAAAACATTTACCCCTTCTATATAAGGTTTAAAACTTCCTATATCTTCTAAATTACCACTCCCTTTTACTTTCACTGTAACATTGACAGCTTCACTTGAAGTAATTTCTGTTTTATCAGCAGTAGCTGAGATAGTAAAATTACCGACAATTTTTGCATTGTTTGGCAATGGTTTTGCATGAATTATCACTTCATTAGAAAAGTAGTTTTTCCACTTAACCTGTGGCATAAATGATCCCCACATATCCCGTTGGTTCATTCTGGTCGCAATTTTTAGTTGTGCAGGTCGAATCGTAAGATTTCCTTCTCTTTGAGGAGCTAAAGTATATGTCGCTTTGGTAATAATATATTCAGAAGTCTCTTCTCGTGTCGCTTCACCTTTTTCTTTAACCCAAAAACCTTTAAAATCTGGCTCAACAAACTTACTGTCAATAACCGCAGCATTTTTATGTTGTTTTAACTCCAGATAGAGTTTAAAAGGCTCACCAACAAAGAGATCCTCTTTTGATGCTTTTAAAGAGAGTACAAAAGCAGCATTTTTATCTTGTGTAGCAGGCTTTACTGTAACATTAACCTCATTAGACTTTTCAATCTCTCCATTTACTTCTACACTTACCGGAGCAATTACACAGCTTTTTTGCGGAACAAACTCATAGGAGAGAAGATAACTCTTCTTGTAGTCCATATTAATCATCTCTATACTTGTTTGTGAACTTGTAGCAACAATATCATTACCACATATATCTGTAATTTGTGGTTTTTGTACCGTTTCTCCTGTAATTTTTAAAACATATGTTGCACTCTCACCACTATAAACAACAGGTGGTTCAACATGAGCTGTCACTGTTGCATAGAGAGTTGCTGTAAAAAATATTAAAAATATCCATAACTTTTTACCAAGGTTTTTCATTCAAATCTTCCTTCATAGCTTTTTGTTTATTCAATCTATACAGATATGAATTTTGTTGAGAGTTCAGTGCTTTGAGCCATTTTTTCTCTTCAGCATCACTCATTTTATCTTTCATATCTTTCACTGCAGCCTGTGAGAGAGCCTTTTTTTCTCTCTTTTTGGAGTTCTCTTTCTCTTTTTGAGACTTTAACTTTTGAAATGATTTTTCAGCTTTTTTCTTTTTCTCCTCTTTTGATTCTTTGGATTTATTTTGATCTTGCGTATTTTGTTCTTGATTTTTTTTCTCTTCATCACTCTGTTTTTGAGATTTTCTCTCTTGATTTTTTTCTTTGTTGTTTTGTTCTTGTTTATTCTGCTGTTTTTGCTGCTTATCTTGAGAATCCTGCTTCTGTTGATCTTTATTTTTTTGATCTTGTTGCTTGTTTTGCTTGTTTTGTTTATTTTGATCTTGTTGCTTCTTTTGATCCTTGCTATTTTTCTTCTCTTTGTTCTGCTGATTTTCTTTGTTCTGCTGATTCTTTTTGTTTTTCTTTTTTTGTTGCTCTTTTTTCTTTTGCAGTGCCTTTTTTACAGCTTCTAAATTTTGGCGAATTTCTTTGTCCTCTTGCAGTTTTAAGGAGTCCTCATACGATTTTATAGCCTCTTGAAGGTTTTTTTCTCCACCAAGTTTTGCATAAGCATTCCCCATATTTGCAAAGTTTTTTGCACGATCACTGCGATTCTCAAATGTTGCTTTCTTATAATTTTGTAAGGCTTTTTTATAATTTTTCTGTTTGTAAAAAGCATTTCCGGCATTATAATAAGCTTCACCACTCTCTGACTTTTTGGCATAATTATCAAAATATTTTGCAGATGTCTCGTAATCCTGATTTTTATACGCTTTTTGTGCCTCTTGCAAATCTACAAAGTCCAGAAGCCCTGCTTTAGCAGCTGGTGCAAATCCAAAAATCAATACACCCAACATAAACATAGACGGAACATGAACACTCTTTCGTTTACTCATAGATGATGTAGCTAAGAGTAAAAGCAGCAAAGCAAGACCGACAGGATAATAAAAAAGTGGAATATACTTCTCAATCTCCTCAGATTTCATTGCTTTTTTCTTTGTTTTTGCCTCTATTTCATGCAACATTGCTTTAATATCACTGTTTGAGTTTACACCTCGAATATATACACCCCCCGTATTTGTAGCCAAATCAGCTATCTTTTCATTGAGTTTTGTAATGATAATTTTTCCATTTTGCTTAATAAATTCTCCATTTGGCAGCTTAATAGGTGCTCCTTTTGTTGTGCCGATACCTAAAACAAAAACTGTAATATTGTGCTCTTTTGCATAGGCTATCTCTTTTGAAAAATCACTATCATCACCGCCATCACTTAAGAGTAAAATATATCTGCGTGACTCATTTTTTATGCTTCTGTTGACTACTTCAAGCATAGACATCAGATCAGTACCTTTTTCTGTAATTGAATTTGTATCAAGATTTTTCAGTAAAAATGCTACTGCTTCATGATCAAAACTCAAAGGTGAAACCAGATAAGAGTTTTTTGCAAAAGCAATGATACCGATACGATCATTTGCTGCCAATCGTAAAAACTCCAGTGCTTTTTGTTTTGCAAGTTTGAGTCTGTTAGGATAGACATCCGTTGCAAGCATAGAGTCAGAGATATCTAGTGCTATCATAATATCTGCACTCTTTGCTTTGATCTCAATTTTACCCTCTTTAATAACCGGACCTGCAAGGGCAATGACTATTAAGATCCCAATGATTAAAAAGAGGGCATTTCTAGCTTTGAGTGTCAAAGTATTGGCACTTACACGCAGTCTATCCATCACCTCTGACGAAAAAAATGTAGCCTGTGCCTCTTTTTGAGTCAATAAAAGACCAAAGAGAATAAAAAGCGGCGGCAACATATAGTATAAAAATTCCGGATGTAAAAAACTCATTATGCACTCCCTCTTTTATTTCTTAGATAAATATAGAGCATTAAAGAAAGCAATCCTAAAAAGAGTGGATAAAAATAGTAATAGTGTTTATAACTAAATGACTCATTTTTAATGTCACTCTTTTCAAGCGCATCTATTTTTGCATAGACAGCTTTTAACTCATCTGCACTTGATGCTCCAAAAGCAACACCACCCGTCTCTTTAGCAATTTTCAATAAAACGACCCTATTATATTCACCCGGTCCGCCAATACCGATCGGATAGACCTTAACACCCTCTTTTTTTGCCAGATCTATAGCTACATCAAGAGGAATCTTATCGACCTGTGGTGTTGAATATCCATCAGTAAGTAAAATAGCTACTTTTGATTTTGCCTTGGACATTTTTAAAAGGTTGACACCCTGTGCCAAGGCCTCATAGAGTGCTGTATATTTCCCAGCCATTCCAACCTGTAACTGAGATACTATACGAGAGAGTATATGTTCATCATATGTAAGCGGTGAAGCGATAAAAGAGTAAGCACCAAACACAACCAAGCCAATATTATCACTCTTTCGTTTCTCTATAAAATCTCTTACTATCTTTTTAACCACATCAAAACGTGTCTGCATAGGATCATTTCTGTCAAATCCGCGTTCATCCATAGAACCAGAAGCATCTAAAATAAGTGCTATCTCATGCCCATGTTTTGGTGCAAGCTCATAAGGTTCATCTTTTACCGGAGACATCAATGCTAAAATAAGCATAACAATTCCTATCCACTTTAGAAAAAAAAGCAGTTTGGATGCCTGAATATTACTCTTCATAAATTGACTTGCATGTGGGAAGTAAATAGAAGGCAGTCTCATTTTACAGAATATTTCACATACTATAAAGAAAACTATTACAAATAAAATTTTTGGAAATTCAAAATAGATTCCATCAAACATCAATCATACCTCTATATAATTCTATAACTCGTAACGTCTCATGATCAAAATCATCTACACTTTTTTTATACTTGTATCGCTCTAATTTCTCTACCATATCATTATAAGTTTTTAAATGTCGCGGCGAATCATCTTTAAATGTCGCACCATATTCAGTAAGTGCATACGCTGCTTTTTTTGTCTCTTTTAGATTAATATTTTGTAAAATCTTATGATGCTCTTTTCGAATATTGAAACGTTTTTTTGTACGAAAATATCTATACAGCAGATATAAAACACCTAAAACAATGGCACTCACAACTGCCAAAAGTGCTAAAAAATAGTAAAACGAATAGTCTTGTACTTCTAAAAGCGGTTTTATATCATGTAACGGGATCTCATTTTGCATAGTTGATTGCATATCTTATCTCCCTTCAAAAAGTCGTCTTAAAGCCACACCAACACTCTCATGGGTATAGAGCTTTGTAAAGCGAATCTGATGTTTTCTAAATGTTGCATAGAGTTTACGATCGTGAGCTTGTACCTTCTGTGCATACGACTTTACAGTAGCATCATTAAAATCACCCTCTAAAACATTGCCACTCTCAGGATCTATCAAAGAGGCAAAACCCATCTTCGGTGGTTTTTCTTCCAATATATCACGCACAACTACAGCAACAACTTCATGTTTTTTTGCCAAAAGTTTAAAATCAGGAATCTCAAAAAAATCACCAATAACTACGATAAGTGATTTTCGTTTTAACCTTTTAAAAAGCGTATCTGCAAGAACTTTATAGTCCGCCTTGTGCTGCAGTGCTTCAAAATGTAAAACCTCATCAACATTGCGATGAACTGAAAAAAGTTTTTTACTTGGTTTACAATGCGATTCCAATTTATCTGTAAAGATATAAGAACTAAGCAGATCTCCATTTTTAATCGTTGAGAAACTCAGCATTGCAACTGTTTCTGCTATTACATCCTGTTTAAAACGCTTTGAGCCAAAATGAACACTTCCATTTAACATAGAAGCCACCACAACATTAAGCTCTCGCTCTTCACGAAAGATCTTAATATAGGGCTTTTGCAGTTTTGCTGTAATGTTCCAGTCAATATGTCTGATATCATCACCGGGCATATACTCTCGAAGCTCTATAAAGTCATACCCTTCTCCCTGAAATATAGAAGGATTGTTTCCCACCATCTCAGAAAATACCTGACGACGAGCCCGAACAAGTATCTTTTGTAATTTACTCACAAGTCCAACCTTATGGAATTGCTACAGCTTCAAGCACTTTTTGAATAATCTCATCAGTTGTAATGCCCTCAGCCTCCGCTTCATAAGTAAGCACAATACGGTGACGCATCAACTCTTTTGCAATGTAAGCAACATCAACAGGTGTTACAAAATCCTTCTCACGCATAAATGCCATCGCTTTTACCGCTTTAAACATATCAATACTTACACGAGGAGAAGCGCCAAACTGGATAAAATCTTTAATTTTTTCCAAACCATACTGCTCAGGAAAACGTGTTGCATTGACAAGCTCAATCATATACTTTTCAACCTCAGCATCTACATGCACATCACGTACAGCAGCTTTTATGTTCTCGAGTTCATCCTTATCAAGGACAGGCTCTATTTTCTCCATCTTGCCACTTGATATACGGCGTGCAATTTCAAGTTCTTCTTCTTTTGTGTTATAGCCTACAACAAGTTTGAGCATAAAACGATCAAGCTGCGCTTCAGGAAGCTGATAAACACCCTCTTGTTCCACAGGATTTTGTGTTGCCATAACAAAAAATGGCAGATCTATTTTAAAGGTTGTATCACCAATCGTTACCTGCTTCTCCTGCATCACTTCAAGCAGTGCTGATTGGACTTTTGCAGGTGCACGGTTGATCTCATCTGCAAGTAAAAGATTGGTAAAGATAGGACCCTTTTTAATTTTAAACTGATTATTTTGCGGATCATAAATCTCAGCACCTAATATATCTGATGGCAGAAGATCAGGCGTAAACTGTGCACGTTTAAAGTCTAATCCAAGTGCAAGAGAGAGTGCATTTACTGTAGTTGTTTTTGCAAGTCCGGGTACACCTTCAATGAGAATATGACCCTCACACAAAAGAGCAATGAGAAGAGAATCTATCATCTTCTCTTGCCCAACAACTACTTTTGAAACTTCTTTTTTAACATTTTGAATTTTAGAAATCATATCTTCACTACCTTTATTATTCAATCTATATAATGAAAGTATATTCCTTTGTAGTAAATGATTTTTAAATATCTAAATTGAGTATTTTAGCAATACCTTCTTTGTCTACAAGCTTTCTCAGCTTCTTGACAACATCCTGTTTTGCAATGGCATAACTCTGTGAAGATTGTCCTGTAATATTGAGTACATTAGTAGCAACTCTGTTTTTTCTATTATCATATGTAACTATACTAATCTCTGATCGTATAATATAGAATCCGTACGCACTGGCTTTTTGCATAGAGGCCTTAATAAATACATTAAAATGATTTTTATTATTCAATTTTTTAATTCTAAATTTTTTAGAACTTAAACCTTTTGCAATAGGAGTAATAAGAGGCTTATAGTTTGATTTTACCCAAAATGTAATAGAAGCAAGAAGCTGATCTTTTTTATATAAAAGTTTTTCATACTTTTTGAGATAAGGCTTAGAATCAAATTCTTCATTTAAAACACTCATTACAAGTAGTCTGTTTTGCAGATCATTTAAGTTAGTGATTTCCTTGTTGTAAAAAGCAAATCTCTCTAATGCATTTTTATTTGTTTTAACTTTTTCCCAAGAGTCAATAATTGCAAACTCCTGATCTATCTCTTTTTTAAGACTTCTAAAAAACTTTATTCTGTCTACTTTAACTAAAACAGCATACTTTTTAAAACCCAATTTTTGAGCTTGCAATACATCATAACTACTTATTCTAATCTTTTTTACTTCACTATGCGTCTCATTCACATATGTTGCATCATGTGAATTGATACGTCCTTCTTTGACAATACTCTTAGCACTGTATTTTGATGAGATAGAGACACTGAGTGTTGCAAGCAGTGAAGAGAGAGCATTGGAAAGCGCCTCTTGTTTATCTTTTCCCTCTCCAACTGCATACATTTCTACACTATTAGAAACAGGGGGTTTAAGATACCAGGCAGGCATCTCTTTTTCTTTAATAACAATACGCTCTTTTGAGTTTCCACAGGCGCTAAAAAAAATCACTATTATTAGGAATGTTATATTGATCAACCGACTCATCTATTTAACTGCTCCAATGTCTTTTTTCTTTTTTCTATGAGGGTATTAATCCGATTAACCGCTTCATTAATTTCTTCTATTGGTTCAATCATTAAATGATCAGCATGCTCATAATACTCTTTTGCTTCTTCATATTTTCCTTGAGCCTCTTTAATAACACCAAGATTATAAAAAGCAACATAACTTTTTGCATCTGTTGCATCTATAAGACGCATCAAAAGTTCTTCTGCTTTATCATATCTTGTCTGCTTTATATATTCCAATGCATATTTTAAAAGTTCTTTTTGCTGATCAGTATAATCAAGATCTGGTTCATCTAATAAATCAACATAAAAGATTCTGTAATGTGGTGTCAATTTATATGTAAATTGATTTGCTATCTCCTGAGCAAGATTTTGTGCAGCTATAGTCGTTGAGGGCAGAGCTCTTGAATCATCACTACAATGTTTATAGATCTTCGTTTTACTAAAAGTATCTGCAAAAATAATATCTCCTTTTGAAACATCTACTGTTCGTATCTCTGCAGACAAACCTACAATACGTTTCATACATCGAACATTATAGGAAATAAGTTTTTTACATTTTTTATCGGCACAACGAACACGAGATTCATAATAGTAACTGTCTTGCTTAGTGGGACTTCTAACATTACCAGAGATAATTGCCTCTGCACCAATAAGTTCACCTACCTGTACAGATTTTTCTTCATTAACAAGTCCACTGTTTTGCAACTTTTGTTCTTTTATAATCATATTTAAATCCGTTCTACTCACAATTGTAAAATACTTTTTACCATTGATACGAAATCCAGCAAGTTTTGCTTCTATCTTTCGAGAAAGACCTACCTGATCATTATTAAAATCAAATACAGCTAATTTTTTTGTTTGAGATATTCTATCGATTTGTGCAGGTTCCAAAGCTTTGATTTGTACTCTCTGCGTACATGCATTGAAAAATATAAAAAACAATAAAAATAACAGTGACACAAATAGTTTCATTTTCATCCTTAATTAAGAAATGATTGTAGTTAAAAACTATTTAATTGCTTATTAAAATAAAAAATCTGATAAATTTCATAATTTTTTCTATTTTACTTGACTTATAAAAACAATTTGTCTATAATTTCGACCTCTTAACAAAGAGAAGACATACTGTCCCGTTAGCTCAGCTGGTAGAGCACGTCACTTTTAATGATGTGGCCGATGGTTCGAATCCATCACGGGACACCATAACAACTTACAACACACAAAAGTGGCCCCGTCGTCTAGCGGTTAGGATCCATGGTTTTCATCCATGTTACAGGAGTTCGATTCTCCTCGGGGTCACCACTTACTTATACTTATCAATAGGCATTTTCAATATACTAATTTTTTCACTTTAAGAAATATACGACGATACTTTTATTACTCACTTTTCAAATTATCAATCATTCAGCATTTTATAACTTTCAACTGATTAAAATACATATAAATTAACAAAAATAAGGTATAAAATGTATAAAATACTTATTACTATAGTTGTAATAGCTTTATTAATTAGTGGCTGTGCTAAACCTCAACCTCGATTTACTTATTCAAATGTAAATCTATTGAGTAATCCAGGATTTGAAAAAGTATCTAATGGCTTTTTTACTGATTGGTCAACAGACGGTGCTGGAGTTCGCAGTGACTTTCCCCATTCTGGTAATCATTACTTGATTGGTGGATATAAGAATAAGGCACTTACTCACACTTATCAAAGTATTGATTTATTAGCAAATGGTTATTCTGCAAAAGAACTTGATAGCTATAAATTGGTTATTAAATATGGTGGATACCAGTCTGGATGGAAAAACCAAAAAGACAATGGTGCTATTGCAGTAAGGTTTTACGATAAAGATAAAAAAGAAATCCGCATGGATGTGATAGGTAAGTTTTATGGACCAACTTGGGTTAAAAAGCAGAAAACAGCAGGGATACCAAAGGGTACAAGATATATAACTTATTTCTTTACAGCACAAAGAATGGACTACAAAAATAATGATGCTAATCTTGATGATGCTTTTGTATATGTTGGAAGATTGAACTAAACACCTGCGAGAAGCTTATAAATAGCTTCTCAACTGATTACATCTTCATTTGATACTTATCATTATATTTTAATTTATCAAGCTTTCGCTCTACCTTTCCAAGCTCCTTAAAATCATCACTTAAATTATTAATCTGCTTGCTTGTTCTTCTATAATATTGCCCTCACCTTTCTCTTGTAGATGTATGTTAATAAGTTTTAAAGTGTCGTGAAACTGTGCGAGTATCTTATTATCTAACTTTTTAAATGTATCAGATTGTTTTTTTAGTTCTTGCTCTGCTCCTTTTATTCTCGTAGCTAATTATTTGCCTTGCTCTCGTGTTAAGTGCCAGACCATAATAAATCGCCCTGCGGTAAATGCACCTAAATATCTCAAAGAAGAACTACGGGAAAATAATATCCCTACAAAAATGAAAATCAGATTTATACAAGTTATTTTAGACAATAGCACGGTAGAAGTACTCTGCACAAATGTACTTGATAATGAAAAATTAAAAACATCAGATTTTAAAGAACTGTATGCACTGAGATGGGGCATAGAAACGTATTTCGACCTTATTAAAAATAGACTATGTTTAGAAAACTTTACAGGACAAACAGCCCTTGCAGAAGAACAAGACTTCTTTGTAACCATATTTCTAACAAACTATGAATCGATAATGACCTATGATATAAATGAAGAGTTAAAAGAAACAACCAAAGATAATAAATACATTCAAAAAGTGAATAAAGCTGTATCATTCAATATTATAAAACATAAAGTATTTAATTTACTCTACCTTGACAACCCAATAGATGAGATGTTAGAGCAGATGGAGAAGCTATTTTTAACCAATATATATAGGTATGCTTACGGCAATTATTTTACATCATATAAGGAACAAATATGCCAAAGATATATTTATGAGTAAACGAGTACATGTAAAGATGAAACAGAAGCATCCTGATATGCTCCCTTTTACATGTAAAGAGGGATTTGCATCTATACTTGAGAATACCATCGCAACAGTACCATATCACAAGATGGAAGATGCAGATAATTTTATAGTATTTATAGATGACAATTATATCCGCTATGCTTTACATCACACAAGCTGTAGTACAATATTTAAACTCAAACTTTCTACATTAAAGAGATACTATAAAGACGATAGATTTAAAATATTACAAAAATTATATGAAGAGGATATAAAAAAGTATACAATGAACTAAGTCCGGTGACCAAACCAGAATCTTTTATCCTTATCACAGCTATCTCTAGCTATGGGCATCTATCACTCTTGGCTCTGTCTGTGTACTACTTACAGAGCTGTAAGCACATGGAAGGTCAATCTCCACCTCTTAGTTCTTATACCGTCATTGTAGCAAAACTATAAGCAAATAGTCAATATTGCACCGGATAAACTCATGAGGGGCATTATACTATTAATATATCACTGTAAAATCTTAATGATGCAAATGATAACTTATAGGTACAGTTAAAATTAACTTTTCCTTTGGTTTTGGAAACTTTCCAGAGAGACTTTGGAGTGTTCGTATAGCTCCACGAGAAAGGATATCTTTGTCTGAAGCAACAATTTTAATATCGCTAACTTCAGCATTTGTTTCTAATGTAAAACGCATGGTCACCTTCCCTTCTATACCTCTTTTACGTGCCCTTCTTGGATAGTAAAGATTTTCCTGTAAAAGATTAGTTATCTCTGTAAGATGATTATTAAGATATACCTGCTGCAGTGATTTTGCTTGTACTGTTTTTGTAGATTTTGTAGATTTTATAGGTTTTGTATTACAGTTACATGTCTCCTTTTTACACTTCATAGGACAATCATCACTACATAACTTTTTATCATTTGTCGCTGTATTTTTTTTGAATTTTAAAGAGGGTATTTCTTGAATTTTTTTAGGCTTTTTCACAGATTTTGCTAACACTGTTTTTTTTTGTATCACTTTTTTAAAATGTTTTTTCACTTTTTTATGTTTTATTTTCTTCTTGATTTTTCTTTTTTGAATCTTTTTCTCCACCTTTTTTTTAACAGAAGGTGGAGATTTTTTTTTCTTTACTACCTGTGTTGGTGTAACGATCTCTTGGATAGCACCTAGTTCAATGCAGATTCTTTTTTCTTTTTGCTTTTGTATTTTTGGCTTTTCGTAATATGTCGAAGCCTTTGTATAAACATAAAAGATTGTAGCAAGTAACATGGAATGAACTACTATTGAAAAAATAAATGATTTAAAGTGCGTATTCATAAAAAAATAGTAGCTAAAATATTGTTATAATAGTGTTAAATTGCACGTTTAAATTCAGGATACGCTTCAACACCTACTTCATTCACGTCCAGCCCTTCAACTTGAACATCATCACTTGCTCTAAAAGGAACTATTTTATTTATACTATATATCACGGCATAAGCACTTACAAACACAAAGATACCAATAAGAACTATCCCTTTTAACTGTGCAAAAAGTGAGACATCTTCTACAAAAAGCCCAACAGCTAATGTTCCCCATATTCCATTAATAAGGTGTACGGAGAGTGCACCAACAGGATCATCGAGTTGTAACTTATCAAACATCGGAACAGCGAACACAACCAAAGCACCACCTACTGCACCAATTAAAATAGGTATATACATATCATAAAGATCTGGTCCCGCAGTAACAGCCACAAGTCCACCCAATGCTCCATTTAAAATCATAGTAATATCAAGAAATCTATATCGTGCATACATAATAATTGCAGCGATAATTGCACCGCTCAGCCCTGCTGTGTTTGTATTCATAATAGTTTTAGCTACCGCATCAGCATTCGCAACACTTGCAATTGAACCGACACTTCCACCATTAAATCCGAACCAGCCTATCCAGAGTAAAAAAGCACCAAGAACTACCAAAGGAATATTGGATGCAGGAATGACTCGTATTCTTCCATTTTTGTAGCGGCCTTTTCGTGGTCCGATAATAAGTACCGCAGCTAAAAGTGCCCAACCCCCTGTTGAGTGAATAACAGTAGAACCTGCAAGATCATACATATGTATATCAAGAAAAGTTCCTGAAATCATATCTGCACCCCAAGAGATATTAACAACTAACGGATAAATCACTGCAGCCATAACAACAGTAAATATCATTAATGGAATAATTTTAACACGCTCACTCACACCACCGCTCATAATATTGACCGTTTTACCAACAAATGCCATCTGAAACAAAAAAGCAGCCCAGATACTCATAGATGTACTCTCCCATGAACCAAATGCAAGCGAGTAACCTACAAGCAAAAATGTTATTGAAGCAACAGCATAGATAAGAGTATTTACTGTTAAAACGGAAGATACATTTTTTGTTCGTACCAAACCAGCTTCAAGCATAGCAAAGCCAGGTACCATAAAAATAATAAGTACCATTGAAAAAAGAGTAAAAAAAGTATCTATTATGTATTTAAAATCAGCTTCAGGCATCCTAATTCCTTTTAAAAAATAAAATATTTCAAATATACTAACAAAAAAAAATGATTTATAAAAGAAGTTTTGATTAAAATTTAATCAATTTGAGGTTTTACATAGCAAAATGCTATGTAAAATAAAGTTGTATAAAGGTTAGATTGCTTCTTCGTCTGTTTCGCCTGTACGAATTCTAACGATCTTTTCAATATCACTAACAAAGATTTTTCCGTCACCGATTTTTCCGGTTCTTGCAGCTTCTACGATTGTAGCAGTAACCTGATCAACCATATCTTCAGCAACAATCATTTCCATTTTGATTTTTGGTAAAAAATCAACTACATACTCAGCACCACGATAGAGTTCACTGTGCCCTTTTTGACGACCATACCCTTTTACTTCACTTACAGTCATACCGTCAATACCGATCTCAGCCAGTGCATCTTTAACATCTTCTAGTTTAAATGGTTTAATAACCGCTTCTACTTTTTTCATTATCTACTCCAAATAATTTAATCATTGTCTTTATTGTAACCATATTTAATTACAAAATCAATAGGCAAATTTCAACAAGAAACTAGCTATTCATATATCTCTCACCATGAACAGACTCATCAAGTCCTATAATTTCACTCTCTTCATCTACACGACTTCCACCCGTAAGTGCTGTTGCAATATAGTAAACAACAACAGTTCCAATCAATGTAAAAAGACCTACAATGACAACTGACTCTACCTGCACCATAAACTGAGCCACTCTATCTCCTGACTCTTTTAGTGGTCCATCCCATAAAAGCTCATCATCTTTTAAAGCTAAAACTCCCGTTGCAAGTGCACCAAAAAGACCGGCTAAGAAGTGAACTCCAAAAGCATCTAAAGAGTCATCATATCCAAGCTTTTTCTTTAAAACCGTTACACCCCAAAAGGCAAAGAGTGTTCCAAAAATACCAATAATAAACGCACCACCAACACCTACAAAACCAGCAGCAGGAGTAATAGCAACCAGACCAGAAACAGCACCTGTAGCAATTCCTAAGAGTGTTGGTTTTTTATAAACAAACCACTCGGCAAGCATCCAAGTAATCGCTGCAGCTGCTGTAGAAACAGTAGTTGTTAATAATGCCAAACCGGCAATAGCATTTGCACCAAATGCACTTCCTGCATTAAATCCATACCAACCAAACCACAACAGTGCTGCTCCAAGTGCAGTTAAAAGTACGGTAGCCGGTTTCATTGCAGATTTAGGATATCCAGTACGTTTACCAACAAGAATTGCGAGTACTAAACCAGCAAGCCCACCATTCATATGTACAACAGTACCACCGGCAAAGTCTAGAGCACCTGCATCAAACAGAAATGCACCCTCACCTCCCCATACCATGTGAGCAACAGGAGCATATACTACTAATTCCCAAATAGCTACAAACACTAACCAAGTTGAGAATTTGATACGTTCTATAACGGATCCAGATGCAATAGCAACAGTAATAGCAGCAAAAGTTCCTTGAAATGCCACAAATACATATGTAGGATATGTACCACTTAAGTCTGTCCACTTGATTCCATCAAGCATAACATTGCCAAAACCACCAATTACATTTTGCAATGCAGCAGAGTCTGATGTACCAAATGCAATTGAGTAACCAGCAACAATCCAAACTACAAATGCGACAACAAATGCTCCAAATACCATTGCATATGTATTGAGTACATTTTTACTTCTTGTCATACCTGCATAAAAAAGTGCAAGTCCTGCAGGTGTCATAAGTAATACTAATGCAGTAGAAATCATCATCCATGCAGTATCCCCTGTATCTAATCTATCTTCGGCAAATACAAATGTTGGTAGAGCAAGAAGTAACACTGTTAACCTTTTCTTCATAAGAATCCTTTTATTTATTTTTTCGAAATCAAGTATGACACATTAAATTATATTATTAATCATAAAAGTGATTAATTTTTAATCACAATTTATCTGTGCTATGTTTATAATCTCAAAATATGCATTTAAACATTTTCTTAAGCCTTTATTAGATATTATGTACTAAATTAATTTTTAATAACTAGGGTGTTTGAATGAGCAATTTGCTAAATAACGACGAAATACAAACTATTAATATAGAAGAGACACTGCAAAACAGTTATCTTGATTACTCAATGAGTGTAATAGTAGGACGTGCCTTACCTGATGTAAGAGATGGACTCAAACCTGTTCACAGACGTATTTTATATGCTATGGATAAACTCAATCTCTCTCACGGCGCAAAATATAAAAAATCTGCCCGTATCGTTGGAGATGTAATTGGGCAGTACCATCCACATGGTGATACGGCTGTATATGATGCACTTGTTCGTATGGCTCAAGATTTTTCAATGCGTATGGAACTTGTAGATGGACAAGGGAACTTTGGTTCAGTAGATGGAGACAGTGCAGCTGCTATGCGTTATACAGAAGCACGTATGACAAAGTATGCAGGAGAGTTACTTAAAGATCTTGAAAAAAACACGGTCAATATGATAGACAACTACGATGCAACAACAAAAGAGCCTGATGTAATGCCGACTCGTGTACCAAATCTTTTGATTAATGGTTCAAGCGGTATTGCTGTTGGTATGGCCACAAATATTCCTCCACATAACCCTACGGAGATAATGAATGGATTAAAAGCCCTTTTGGCAAATCCTACTATCTCTTTAGTTGAACTTATGGAACATATAAAAGCACCGGACTTTCCTACCGGTGGGATTATCTTTGGGAAAAAAGGAATTATGGATGCGTATGAAACAGGACGCGGACGTATTAAAGTTCGAGCAAAAACGCATATAGAACAAAAAGCAAAAAAAGAAGTCATTGTTATTGATGAACTCCCATATCAAGTAAACAAAGCACGTCTGATTGAGAATGTTGCAAACCTTGTAAAAGACAAGCTTATTGAAGGTGTCAGCGAGATCCGTGATGAGTCTGATCGTGACGGAATGCGTGTGGTCATTGAGCTGAAAAAAGATGCAATGAGTGAGATAGTTCTGAACAATCTCTTTAAACAAACTGCTATGCAGGTTACTTTTGGTATCATCATGCTCTCTATCTTAAATCAAGAACCTCGTATCTTTGGTATTATTGATATACTCAAACATTTTATCAATCACCGTAAAACAATCATCATTCGTCGTACGATTTTTGATCTTGAAAAAGCAAAAGCACGTGCACATATCTTAGAAGGTCTTAAAAAAGCGATCGATATCATAGATGAAGTTATTCGTGTCATTCGCGCTTCAACCAATGAAGAAGAGGCAAAAACAAATCTTGTAACAGAGTTTGATTTCTCCGAAATTCAAGCAGCAAGCATTGTTGCTATGCGTCTTGGTCGTTTAACAGGCTTAGAGATCGAGAAGATCGAGAATGAACTTGCAGAACTTATGAAAACAATCGAGTACCTTGAGTCTATTTTAAAAAGTGAAGAAGTTCTTCATGGCATCATTAATGAAGAGTTTGATGAGATCCTAGAAACATACACAACCCCAAGACGTACTGAGATCGAAGATGATTATGATGATATAGATATAGAAGACCTCATTCCTAATGAGCCTATGGTTGTTACGATTACACACCGTGGCTATATCAAACGTGTACCGCTTGCATCCTATGAAAAACAAAAACGTGGCGGCAAAGGTAAAACTGCAGTTACGACATATGAAGATGACTTTATAGAGAATTTCTTTACATGTAATACACATGATACACTTTTATTTGTAACGGATCGCGGTCAACTTCACTGGCTTAAAGTTTACAAAATTCCAGAAGGAAGCAGAACAGCAAAAGGAAAAGCAGTCGTTAATCTCATCAATCTGCAAGCAGATGAAAAGATTCAATCTATCATTCCAACAACTGATTTTTCAGAAGACAAATCACTTGTATTTTTCACTAAAAATGGTGTAGTAAAACGTACAAATCTCAGTGAATTTAGCAATATTAGAAGTAATGGTGTTCGTGCAATTGTATTGGATGACGATGATGAATTAATCACTGCTAAAATTGCTGATCAATCAGTAAAATACCTTTTCATTGTTACAAAACTAGCGCAATGTATTAAATTTGAGATCGAAAAAACTCGTGAACAGGGTCGTTCAACTCGTGGTGTTCGTGGTATTAAATTTAAACACGAAGGTGATGAAGTTGTTGATGCAAACATCATTGCAAATGATGAACAAGAGATCTTAATCGTTGCACAAAAAGGTATCGGAAAACGTACAGAAGCGGGTGAATATCGTCTTACAAATCGTGGTGGTAGCGGTGTTATTGCAATGAAAATGACAGCAAAAACAGGTAAATATATTGTAGGATGTCTGATGGTAGATGAAGGCATGGATATGATGGCACTTACAAAAGCAGGTAAAATGATTCGTGTAGATATGCAAACTATTTCAAAATCAAGCCGTAATACTTCAGGTGT
>Ga0256837_1000629_pt1 | contig 28587 bp, 27 predicted proteins | sample 4562384metaG_FD_185976 | JGI IMG/M metagenome (GOLD analysis project Ga0256837, IMG submission 185976) | Hydrothermal vent microbial communities from Guaymas Basin, Mexico - 4561-384 | ecosystem: Environmental > Aquatic > Marine > Hydrothermal vents | place: Mexico: Guaymas Basin | collected... | reverse complement strand
ACTTTGCACTAAAAGTCTAAGTTTAGCACTTAATTCAAATAAATCATCAAGATAAGAGACACTAGAGATTATAATCCCTACTATTAAAGCAAAATATAAAGAGCTATTAATATCATCTGTGTAATAAAGATAAGAGATACCCATAAACCAAGTTATAGAAATAGCTATCCCACCACCATGAGGAGTTGGTGTTGTATGGGAACTTCTATCATTTGGAATATCTACTAATGATTTTTTAATGGCATAGTTTTTTATGAGGTATGTGAAAATAAATGATAAGAAAAATATAATAATATAAATCATTTATTCTCTCCAATTATCATAAATTTAACACCCTCTTCTATACTATATGGAAGTAAAACTTGACTATTTCCAAATAATTTTTTCATTGTCATTTTATTGTCAATTTCTAAACTTTCATATAATCTTTTTTGAAAAGATGGTTTAAGCAGTCTTAATAAACTTTCAAAGAGTGGTATTCTTATTAGATACACTTTTTTATTTAATTCTTTTGCGATTAATTCAATCAACTTTGTTGTACTTACCGACTGATTATCTGATGCTAAAAAAATCCCATTCAAATTTTTCTCACTTATTAAATCTATTACATAACAAAGATTACCAATATATACCATACTTCTTCTATTTTTAATTTTTCCAAATGGAAGTATAGGAATCTTTTCTACTAATTTAATAAGATTCTTTATGTTTGCTTTTACCCCATATCCATAGACTATTGGTGTTCTTATTATTGAAATTTTAAAATTTTCATCTTCTAGTTTTTGAAGTTCAAATTCTGCTTTTAATTTACTTTTACCATAATCATCCTGTGGGAAACAATCACTATTCTCACTATAAGCTATATTTGTCTCCTCTCCATAAACTTTTACTGTACTCATAAATATAAAATGTTTAACCCCACTATTTTTAGCCTTTTTAGCCAAATTCAAAGTTTGGATAACATTTACTTTTTCATATTCATTTTCACTTGCTCCACCCATCTGATGAACAAGAGCCGATAGATGAACAACAATATCTATACTCGATAAATCTAACTCTTCAAAATGGTTTTTTAAAAATGAAAAAGTATTTATATTATATTTATTTGAATAATTATTAATAAAATAACTTCCTACAAATCCACTTGAACCTGTTAATAATAAATTTTTCATCATTTTAAAATCTCTTTTATTTTTACTTGTTAACTCTTCTATGATAGAACCATTTAACTCTGAAATCTTTACATCTGGATAATTATGAAACCTCCAAGCTACTTGTATCTATGCCCATCCATCTACTTGAATTTAATACTAATGATTGTTTATCAGAAGTTTTGTATGTTTTAATATAACAGTGATATTACATCATTTGAATACTTCATTGTATCCCTGATTCTTTCTTTAAAAGATAACTGTATATTAAAATAAACTTTTTTAGTATTCAATTTTATAATCTTCCATCATTTTTCTCTAAAATACTTTTAATATCATAAACTATTTGTTTCTTATTATCTAACGTAATATCTTTAAATTTATCATGTGCAACAGCTAATATAATAGCATTAAACTCTTCATAATTCACATTATTGTTCAGTTCCAAATTATATTCCATTTGAACCTCATCTTTATCAGCCAAATAATCAGATACTGTTATATCACAGCCAAACTCTTTAAGTTCCTCTATCACATCTATAACTCTACTATTTCGTATATCTGGACAATTTTCTTTAAAAGTAATCCCTAGTATTAAAACCTTCGATCCCTCTATCTTATGACCTTTTTTTATCATAAGTTTTATAACTTGATTTGCTACATAGATTCCCATGTTATCATTAAGTCTTCTACCTGCTAAAATTATCTCAGGGTTATAACCAATTTGTTGTGCTTTATGAGTCAAGTAGTATGGATCAACACCTATACAATGACCACCAACAAGTCCTGGTTTAAACTTTAAAAAGTTCCATTTAGTTCCAGCAGCTTCAAGTACATCATTTGTATTGATTCCCAATTTATTAAAAATTATTGCTAACTCATTTACAAATGCTATATTTATATCTCTTTGGGAGTTCTCTATAACTTTTGCAGCTTCTGCTACCTTGATAGTTGGTGCTAAATGAGTTCCTGCCGTAATAATACTAGCATAGAGTTCATCTACTTTTTTACCAATCTCTGGTGTACTTCCTGCTGTTACTTTAAGTATCTTTGTTACAGTATGCTCTTTATCCCCTGGATTAATTCTCTCAGGTGAATATCCACAAAAGAAATCTTGATTAAATTTCAGTTTAGAAAATTTCTCAAGAACTGGAACACACTCCTCTTCTGTCGCTCCTGGATAAACAGTAGATTCATAAATTACAATATCATCTTTTTTAAGTACTTTGCCTATTGTTTCACTCGCTTTTATTAGTGGTGTTAAATCTGGTCTTTTATTTTTATCTATCGGTGTCGGAACTGTTACAATATAAATATTACAATCTTTTATATCTTCTGTATTGCAAGTGAATTTTATATTATTATCTATTGCTTCTTTGAGTTGAGTCTCACTTAATTCCAAAGTTCTATCATAAGCACTTTTTAACTCATCAATTCTTGTTTGATAAATATCTAACCCAACCACGTCATACTTTGAACTAAAAGCATGTGCTAATGGTAACCCAACATATCCTAAACCGATTATACATATTTTACTATTTGTCATTATATTTTTTCCAAATCAACTTTAAAAAACTCAACATACCAATCCACAAAATTATTTATCCCCTCTTCTATTGTAGTTTCAGGTTTATAATCTAAATCAGCTATCAAATCACTCACATCAGCATAAGTGCTTGGTACATCTCCAGCTTGAATTGGCAACATATTTTTTTTAGCTTTTTTACCAATTTTATTTTCAAGTGCCTCTATAAAATCCATAAGCTTTACAGGATTGTTATTCCCAATGTTATATATTTTATATGGAGCAGGTGAACTAGATGGATCAGGATTCATCCCATCCCACTCTTTATTACCTTTTGGTGGATTATCATTTACTCTAATAATCCCCTCCACTATATCATCAATATAAGTAAAATCTCTTTGCATCTCTCCATGGTTAAAAACATCAATAGGCTTACCCTCTATAATTGCTTTTGTAAAAAGATAGAGTGCCATATCTGGTCTTCCCCACGGACCATATACAGTAAAAAATCTAAGTCCAGTCGTTGGGATATTATATAAATGTGAATAAGTATGTGCCATAAGTTCATTTGACTTTTTACTTGCTGCATAAAGACTCATCGGATGATCTACATTTGATTTGGTAGAAAAAGGTTGCGATTCATTCAATCCATACACGGATGAACTACTCGCATAAGCTAAACCTTTGATATTAAAATTTCTACAAGCCTCTAAAATATTCATAAAGCCTACAATATTACTACTTACATAAGCCGATGGATTTGTTAAACTATATCTCACTCCAGCTTGTGCTGCAAGATTTATAACTTTATCAAACTTTTCCTCTTTAAATAGTTTGTCAATATTTTCTTTATCTTCTAAATCAAGCTTTATAAATTTATAATTTTTATCTTTTGATGAAATTAATAGTTCATTATATTTAATATCTTTACCATCTTCAAGATTCTCAATTATTCCACCCCTTTGAAGTCGTCCATATTTTACATTTTGGTCATAATAATCGTTGATATTATCCAAACCAACAACCTCATCACCTCTGCTTAAAAGTTTGATTGCTAAATGACTTCCAATAAATCCTGCTGTTCCTGTTATTAATATTTTCATTTTATCTATCCTTAACTATCACTATTAAAAATATCTCTAGTATATACTTTATCTTCTACATCTTTAATATTTTTTGATAACCTATTCGCAACTATCACATCACTCATCTTTTTAAACTCATCTAAATCTTTAATCACTTTTGAGTGGAAAAATTCAGAATCCTCAAGAACTGGTTCATATATAACAACCTCTATCCCTTTAGCCTTAACTCTTTTCATAATTCCTTGAATAGAACTCGCTCTAAAATTATCACTTCCACTTTTCATGATAAGTCTATATATTCCAACAATTTTTGGATTCTTTGCTATAATAGAATCTGCTATAAAATCTTTGCGTGTTGAATTAGAATCTACTATTGAGCTAATCAAGTTATTTGGTACATCTTTATAATTAGCACGAAGTTGTTTTGTGTCTTTTGGTAAACAGTACCCACCATATCCAAAAGATGGGTTATTATAATGATTCCCAATTCTTGGATCTAGACCTACCCCGTTTATAATATCTTTTGAATTAAGATTATGAACCTGAGCATAAGAATCTAACTCATTAAAATACGATACTCTCATAGCCAAATAAGTATTTGAAAATAATTTTACTGCTTCTGCTTCTGTTGAATCTGTAAGTAAAATATCTATATTCTCTTTTTTTGCACCATTTGCTAAAAGATTTGCAAAAATTTGAGCTCTATCTGATTTCTCACCAACTATAATTCTTGATGGATATAGATTATCATATAAAGCACTACCCTCTCTTAAAAACTCTGGTGAAAATATAATATTTTTAGTATTAAATTTCTCATTAATAGACTTAGTATATCCAACAGGTACAGTAGATTTTATAACCATTATTGCATTTTGATTTATCTCTAATACATCTTTTATAACTATCTCTACTAATGTTGTATTAAAATAATTTGTTACTGGATCATAATCAGTTGGAGTAGAAATAATTACAAAATCTGCATCTTCATATGCTTCATTTTTATCTAAAGTAGCTTTAAAATTTAATTTTTTTGTTTTAAGGTATTCGCTTATCTCTTTATCTTCTATTGGAGATATTTTATTATTTAACATATCTACTTTCTCTGGAAGAATATCTAATGCTATCACCTCATTATTTTGAGCTAATAAAATCCCATTTGACAACCCAACATAACCTGTTCCTGCTATTGCTATTTTCATTTAATCATTCCAATATAATTTTATAATTCATATACTTCACGAGATAAATTTTTCATAATGTTTATTATAGCAAATTTCTCAATAAACATACTTCTATCTATATTATCATTAACCTTTTTCTTAAAAAACTTCTCACTAAAATCATCAATATCACAAGGTTTAAAGAGAATAGAATCAGCTATATTAGTCTCTATAAACTCTTTTGCATACCCACTAACACCAGCAATTATAAATTTATTTGTAACACCATATTCAAATATTTTAGATGGAAGAACCTTTTTAAATGCTTCATAATCATTTAGATGTAAGAATAGATAGTCTGTATTTTTATAAATTTCAAGTAATTTATCTCTATTAACTGGATTAAATAATTTTACATTATTAACACCTGTTAAACTCTCTTCTAATTTATACTTAATACCACCATCACCAATAATATGAATCTCATAACTATCGCCAAGCTTTTTAGCCATCTTAGGAACTATTTTTTCAAGTCCTTGACCTTCACCAATATTTCCTGCATATGTTATTATAGTTTTATCATTCGTTTTTATATTTGAAAAATCATAATCTAAAAAAACATCATCAATTCCATTTGAATAAAAACTATATTTTACTTTTTTATTTATATTTAAAAAATACTTTTCAAACCCTTTTGATACCAAGTTGATTTGATTTGCTGAATTAATTGTGTATTTTTCTATAATTTTAAAAATAGGTATTAGATACCTTAATTTACTTTTTGCAAAAATAGATTCTAATGTATCTGTAAAAATATCTCTTAAATCTAAAAATAATTTACTATTTTGTCTGTTAGATATTAATGCACCTAAAAATGCTGTCATTAACCTTGATGATGTAGCATATACTATATCGTATTTCTCCCTTTTTCTTATAATTTTCATTACATTAAAAGCAAACTTAATAAACAACATTGATTGATCTAAGAATCCACCACTGTGTGTTCCTAAATTAATTCTATTAATTTTTACATTTTCACTCTCTTCAAACTCTTTCGCTTCATCACTAAAACTTTTATACCTATTTGGCATTGTAGTAATAATCTCTAATTCGTCACTATCATTAAGTCTTTTTTTCAACTCTTTTACAAATGCTGTTGTTCTAAAAGACCCAGCACATAAATCTGGTTCATAATAAAAACTAAGTATTAAAATTCTCAAATTTTCACCTCTAAAATTAATTTACTATTAAATTTAGCTTCAATATATTTTGCATCAATTAACTTATTAAAGCCATCTGCATATTTATATGATTTAATGCAAAATTTTTCTAAACTAATGATATGCTTTTCTATCATTTTTTCTGTTATATCTGGATGAAAATGTAACCTAGATATTGCATCTGTCTCTTTACTTAATTTATCTTCAATAATTATTTTACTATCTTCGAATACCCAAATTCTTGTATGTAAAACTGCATCTTTTTTATACCCATTATGAGTAGCTTTTATAAGGTTTTTTTTCTCATCTATTTCTATTACTCTTGCACGATTTGCAACTCTAAATCCACCCCAAACTTCACTGCTATTTTTTCCTAAAACTTCAACTGTATTATGAGCACTTGTACCTCTCTCAAAAAATCTACTATTATTTATCTCATAAGTACTCAAGCCAGAATCCACAATAAATGGTTTTCCCTCTATTTGAAGTTCAAAATTAAAAGTATCTGCATGAGCATGTCCAGCGATATATTCTGCCCCAACACTCCCTACATCAACAATCATCTCATAATTATCTTTAAGAATCTTCCTATATCCACTATCTGATAATTCTATCTCTTTAACATTTAATTCTAAGCTTTTTGCATAATCAAATAATAATTTAGAATTAGGCGCTATATTATTTGCACTATCACTAAATAATGGTATATCACCATTTTCATAACTAATATTTTTTAACCAAGATAGCATTAATTCAGCACTAGTTCTTAAAGTATTTAAAAGAGTATCTTCTTTAAAACTACTATTTTCTACTAAATTTATAGAATCAAGAGTTCTAAATAACATAATTTGATGATACATTGGACTTAACTCAAAATGTCCTCCATCTTTAAGAATCTGTTCTTTTAACTCATAGCTCAATATCTCTTTAGCTTTTAAATACAATTTATCATCTTCAAAATAATATGCACCAAAAAGTAAACTAAACCCATTTTCAAGTAGATGATTCCCTAAAAGATGATATTCTAAACTATCTATTAAAATATCATATTGAGCATACAAACTATCGTCAATTTTTTTATTTTGAATCTTACTATATGTTAAAAATTTAATCCAATTAATCCCTCTTAAACTAATTGGAAACGATTCAAAACCATCTCGAATTGCATCAGATTTATCTATAAAATCATATATTAATTTTATACCAATCTCTTTTTGAAAATTCGACTGATTTAAAAAATCAAAATAAGTAATATTATAGGTCCATAATTTACCATATTCACTAAAATTCCAATCTATATTATCAAATGATTTAGATAAATTTAAAAAATTAAAACCACCATTATGATAACTTTCATAACTAGAGATAGAATCTATTAAAACTAAGTTATTAGATTTAGAATTTTTAGAAAAAGGATATTTAAATCCTATTAACTTTCTATATCTAAATCTTAGAAAATAAAATAATCTAAAATAAATTTGCTTAAATTTTAAATATTTAACAGTATTTAAAATAAGTAAAATCTTAGATAAGTTCATTTAACTCATCTTCAAGCTCTTGAATTTTCACCTCTCTATTTTCTTGCAATGATTTAACATGAGCAAAAGTGCTTAATGTTGTATTTATTAAAGATTCTAAAGATATTAAATTATTATTAGAAGATTTAATACTCTCTATAAACCCTAACATCTCATCCTTATGCCCTTTATCTTGAGAAAACTTTTTAAAATTACCACTTCCATAAGCAATGTTCTTTTTATAATTATCTAAAACAAAAACTTTTCCCTCACAAAAAAGTGTCATCTGCTCTTTTGAAAATGATTTATTTCCATTTGATAAATAGCTCAGTGTTCCAATAGAACCATCTTTAAATCTCATATTTAAAATTACATTGTCATTTTGTATAGCCAACCCTTTTTCACTATTTAATGCAACACTATAAATACTCTCTACACCACTTTTTGCAAAATAGCTCATAGTATCTATAAAGTGACACCCCTCACCAATGATTCTGCCACCACCAATTTCAGGATTATGCACCCATATATCTTTTGGAATTGAACCTGCATTTATTATCATATTCATAGCAATTGATGAACTTCTACCATCTATTTTTGTAAATATATCTTTTGCAAAAGGGGAGAATCTTCTATTGAAACCAACCATTAAATGTGGCATTTTATCTTCACTAGCTAATCTATTACAAACTTTTATAACATCAGCCAATTGCTCAATACTAATTGCTAAAGGTTTTTCAACAAATACATTTTTCCCTGCTTCAAGAGATTCTATAATTAATTTTGCATGATTATTATGTCTAGTCATAATAAATATTGTATTTATTTTTTTATCTAAGAGAAGTTCTGTATAATCAGTTGTACTATATTCAAACCCAAATTTCTTAGCCGCAATAGAACTAGATACACCTTTTGAACTAGATATACCTATAAGTTTTGCTTTAGCAGATTTAAGAATCGGTAATGTTACAATTTTAGTAAAATTACCACAGCCAATAACCCCTATATTTACTTTCTCTTCAATAACACTACTAACTGGATTAAATATACTTATTTTTTTATCTACTACTATATTTTCAAATGCTTCATACTCAAGTAAAACACCTAATGCATTACGATTCTCAAGTATCTCAGCATATGCACTCGGAGCATCATAAAATTTATATCTATGTGTAATCAAATAATCGAAATTTAAACTACCATTTGAAAATAGTTGTAATATTGCTTGAAAATTTCTGTTTTCTGTCCATCGCACAAATCCAATAGGATAGTCGATCCCCTCATCCTCATATTTACTATCATAACGACCAGGACCATAAGAGCTAGAGATATAAAATGCTATCTCTTTAGCATAAAAAGGTGGACGGGGAATATCCATACCAATAGCACCAACAGCTACAATTCTTCCCTTTTTTCTTGTAATCTCAGCAGCTTGTTCTAGTGGTCCATTAGATTTAGTAGCAGCAGTTATAATTACACCATCTACACCTATCTCATCAGTACTATTTGCTACAAATGAGATAGGGTCTTCCCCTTTTGCTGGATTTAAAGCAGTAAAACCATTTGAAATTGCAAGTTCAACCTTAGATTGGTCAATATCTACACCAATTGCCTCACAACCGTTTGCTTTTAAAAGTTCCATTGTTATTTGACCAATAAGCCCAAGACCTATGACAACAACTTTTTCACCCAATGTTGGTTGAAATAATCTTATACCCTGAAGTGCAATTGAAGATATAACAGTAAACGATGCTATCTCAAAACTGACATTATCTGGAATCTTAGCTACAAGATTCTTTGAAACAACAACAACTTCACTATGTGAGCCATTCGATACAACTCTATCGCCAACTTTAAATTCATTTATATTAGAGCCAACTTCCATAACTACACCAGCATTACAATAACCAAGAGGCATAGGCTCTCCAAGTTTTGCAAATACAGTTTCAAGTGTTGGAACCAAACCATCAGTTTTTATTTTGTCAAGAACCATTTTTACTTTATCTGGTTGTTGTCTAGCTTTTTGAATATACGAACCTTTACCAAACTCTAGTAACATTCTTTCAGTTCCAGGAGATATCAAACTTTTTTCTGTTTTTATTAAAACTTCATTCACCCCACAATTTGGCAAAGGAATCTCTTCTAATAAAATTTCACCTTTTTTTAAATCTTGTAATAATTGTTTCATACGATTTTCCTTATCTAACTCTAATTAAATAGCTTATATTTTTCATTTTTCTTTGGATAATTAATAAGTACTGCTTTATATTTACCTTTAAACACAAATAAACTTCCTGCACAACAACCAATTATTTTAAATTTATCTATTAGTATTTTTATATCTTCTAAAGACCCAGCACCACCAAGCAATGTCATTGGAACTTTGATAAATGGCTTTATTTTTTCTATTAAATTCAAATCATACCCTTTCATCATCCCATCATTATCAATAGAGTTCAGTACAATCTCCCCTACACCTAGTTCTTGAAGTTCTACTACAAATTTTTCTAAATTTGATTTACTTTTTTTCTTTCCGTTTTCAGTATAGATATCATAACCACCAAATAATCTTTTTTTTACATCTAAAACAACAACTACACTTTGAGCACCAACTTCTCTTGCTATCTCAGTTATAATTTTAGGATTCTCAACAGCAGATGAACTTAAAGCTATCTTTTCAACACCAAGATTAAAAATTTTTTGAGCTTGTTCAACTGTTTTAATCCCACCACCATAACATAAAGGCATTCTACATTCTGTTGCTAAATTCTCTATCATTTTATAGTCAGGTTCTCTATTTTCAACTGTTGCATCAATATCTAAAACAATTAATTCATCTACCTCTTTTTCATTAAATATTTTCACAGCATTTATAGGGTCGCCAACATATTTATAATCTTTAAATTTAACACTTTTCACTAATCCTTTGTTATGAACTAGTAGACATGGAATTATTCTTGGACTTAACATTATAACTCTCCAAAATTTTTAAGTAATTGCATCCCATTGCTATGACTTTTTTCAGGATGACACTGTATTCCATAAATATTATTATTATTTACCACACAAGTGAAATTCTCTCCATAAGAGGCAATAGCCATACTATCTTCACTCTTATTACATTGAAAATAGTATGAGTGTAAAAAGTAGAATCTTAGCTCCTCATCCAAATTGTCAAATAATCTATTTTCTTGATTTAATACTATATTATTCCAACCCATATGGGGTAAAGGTAAATTTATATCAAGCTTTTCTCTACTAAATTTCTTAACTTCGCCATCAATCCAACCTAAGCCACTCATTTGACCCTCATCACTCTTTTTTGCCAACATCTGCATACCAACACAAATACCAATTACTGGTATTTTTTTATCTAATACCAATTCATCAAGTTTTTCTTTCATCCCAGAATCATGTAAGCTCTGCATAGCATGATCAAAAGAACCAACACCTGGTAATATTAATTTTGTTACATCATTTAAGTCATCAATAGATTTAGCTATTTTATATGGAATATTGAAATTTTTATAAATATTTGCAAATGCTTTGATATTTCCGACACCATAGTCAATAATAGCTATCATCTTTTACCACCTTTCTCAACTCCAAATATTCTTAAAATTTTTGCACCAATATCATAAATACTCATTTGGTTTTTATAATCCTTATATGTTTTATTTGGAGCATCCATATAGCTTTGTAACTCTTCAACTGTTATATCAAGTTTTGTTGCAATATATTCAAAGTCTTGTTTTATACTCTCTTCATCATAAGCTGGTTTTTTAAGTTTTTCCAATGCCTCAGCTCTATTCATTTGATTCGTGAGAATTAAACTAGAGTATTGTACTTTTCTTGTATCGAATCCAAATTTTTTCGGCAACCAATACGATTCATAAAATTTTGTAAATCTAGATTCAAAATGTTTTTGTGCATATCTTTGGTAACCAAACTCATCTACTAAAAATTGTGTTGCTTCCTCTTTATTATAAGGCATAAAATCAAGAGGACGAATTAGTTTTATTTTTTTAATATATGGCAAATAAACCTTATGCCAAAGTATATTTGTCACAGGATAATTTTTTAATGGTTTTGTTCCAAATTTTTGATGAATATCTTTAAGTTGTATAGAATCTGATTGATAATACATCCACTCTAAAGGATTTCTTATACATTCAGTAGAGTAATTTCCACCTGTTAAAATATATTTTACATCATATTTTTGAGCAAACTTATACATAGTAGCAAAAAATGAATGATCTTGAGGTGTATCTATAGTTGATACTCCAGATTTAAAATATGCTAATTGTAAATCTTTCATCTCCTCCCAATCTATAACTTCTGTATATAGATCAAGACCAAGTTTATCAACTATAACCTCTATATTATGCACAGCTTGTTGAGAATTCCACCCTGCATCTACATGAAATACTAATGGACGAAGACCCAGTTTCTCTTTTGCTAAATATAGTAGATATGAGCTATCTATCCCCCCACTCATACCTATAATACAATCAAAATCTTTACCCTCACCCTCTTTTTTAATATCATCTACAATTTTTACTATCTCGTCCCATCCAGCTTCATCAGTATGCCAATTTGGTTCTATCTCTTTATAAAAAGTATTACAATGATCACACACACCATTTTCATCAAAAATTATTTTGCTATCTGTTGTATCCATTACACAGTTAGTACATATTTTATACTCTTTTTGCATTACTCAATTTCTCCTAAGTTCATTACTTAATATAATTTTTCTATTACTTTTTGCATAGATATATTTTGATCAAACATCTCAAGTGCTTCTTGAGATGGTAAATAGTGATTACTTGATATTTTATCTGAAAACTTTACTGCTTCATCGTACCAATTATCATTTTCTAAATCAACTATATATATTCTATCTTTCATACATTTTGGTAAAACATCATAATATCCATTATATGTTATAGCAACTACAGCACCTAAAAAAATAGACTCATAAACACTTCTAGGTGATGAATCACTTTTTGGTATAGATATAACTAATTTTGTTTTAGATAATAGTTCATACATATTCTCTTTATTTAATCTTCCCAAGTCATTATCTTCTTCTGTAAAATTACTTACAACATCAATTTTATAAGATTCTTCACCAAAAGGATAGATGAAATTTATTGGTATTTTACACTGAGAACTATTTTTACTTCTAAGAATCTCATCTATTCTGTATAAATCAGTCATACCCCTTATTGATGTTATTTTTTCTCTTTTCTGATTTTTATTTATATATTTTGATAAACCTTGAATATCAATTCCATTTTGAATCACAAGAGCCTCAACACCACTTAATTCATATATTTTTTTTTGCATACTTAAAGAATCTACCGTAATATACTTTGCATTTTGCAATATTTTTATTGCTAAGAATTTATATAATTTTGAATTGACTGGTCGTACAAGTATTTCACTCCCTTGTGGAGTACCAATAAACTTCATACCTGATAACCAGCATAAAAGCATATAGTACATTGGTTGTGCATGGTATACTGTATTAGTATTTTTACTAACATACTTTTTTAAATAAAATATCTGTATAGGTAAAACCAATAACTTAAATATATTTCTCCAAATGTTACCTAATCTAGATTGCTTAGATAAAAGAAAGTTATCAATTATAAATAAGTTTTCTATTTTATCTTTTTCATTAGCAATAACATCAAACCCTTCACCACCAATTAAGTCAGTTAATATTTTTACATCTCTATTTGGAACAAGACTTCTAATTGTTCTATACCAATCCATAACATGATAATCTCTTGCTCCACCTAAAATTACAATTTTTTTATTATTCATTTTTATCTCTACTAAAAAAATTTATTTTTACAATGGCTAAAGGAGATAATAAAAAATAATAAAAATATTTTTGTATTACTATTCCAAAATTTTGAAACTTTTTTCTAATTAAAAGTTTAATAACTAAACTTCCAATTCTATAAGAATTATTCACCCATATATTAAATTTTACTACAAAAGGTAAATTATTATTTTCAGTATATTTTTTTAATAATTTAATCACCTCTATATCATTTTCATAAATTTTTCTAGAAGTTATATTATTACTATGCATTCTATATGATGTTAAATATTTAGCTACCCCTATTGCACTATAATTTTTACAAACTTTTAATAATAAATCATAATCCTCACAATAATTTAATTTTTCATCAATATTTCCACTTTGATTTAAAATATCTTTCCTTACAATAATGGAAGAGAAAATAATAAAATTACCATCTATGAGTAACCGTTCATGTATATTACCAGATAATACTTTCCCACTTAATGATATTATATTATTACCTTTATCTATTATATTAGACTTTGAATAAATTAATGCAATATTCTCTTTATCATTACTGTTTACTAATTCTAAAAAAGAATATTCTAATTTGTTTTTATCCCAAATATCATCACAATCTAAAAAAGCTATCCATTCACCACTACATTTTCCTATTGCAAAATTTCTAGCTTCTCCAAGTGGTGTAAATTTTGATGCGTAAAAATATTTTATTCTTTTGTCATTATATGATTTTATAATTTTTGCACTATTATCAGTCGATTGATTATCCCAAAATATTATCTCAAAATTTTTATACGTTTGTGATAATACACTTTCTATCGTATCTTTTAAATATTCATCACTATTATAACAATTCATAACAACAGATATTAAAGGGATACTACTCATAAAAATCCTTAATTTTATCTATAACATAAATTTGTTCATCATTTTCCAAATCATTATGGCAAGGTAAAGTTATAATCTTATTATATATAGATTCTGTAATTTCCAAATTATACTTTTCTTTATATTTTGTCAGAAGATGATTCGGTTTATAGTGTACTCCACACTCAATATTGTTAGATATTAAATATTCTCGTAACTCATCTCTTTTTTTGACTTTTATTACAAAAATATGTGGAAGTAAATCATCAAAATTAAAATCTAAAAGCTCTATCTCTTTTATATTTGTTAATTCTTGAACATAGTTTTTAGCTATATTTTGTCTTGTAGTTTTAAATTCATCAATTCTATCAATCTGAACTATCCCTATTGTAGCCATAATATTACTCATATGATATCTAAATCCTTGATGACTAACATCAAATTCCCAACTTCTTTGACCTAAGAATCTTTTATCACTATCTTTTTCAACTCCTAAAAGTCTAGCATCTTTTACTCTTGAAATAAAATCTTTATCATCTGAAAGTATAGCACCACCCTCACCTGAAGTTATGTTTTTAATTCCATCAAAACTAAAACAGATTATATCCCCGTCTGTACCTACTTTTTTATTATCTCTTTTACTTCCAAAAGCTTGAGCAGCATCTTCTATGACTCTTAAATCAAACTCTTTTGCTAATGTATAAACTTCATCTATCCCTTTAGAATTACTAGCATAATGTACAGGCATAATAGCTTTTGTATTTTTAGTAACTCTAGCTCTTGCGTCATTTACATTTATAAAAAGTGTTTTAGAATCTATTTCACAAGAGATTGGTTTTGCCCCAGTTGCAGAGATAGCTTGATATGAAGCTACATAAGTTAAGGATGGAACTAAGACCTCATCACCTACACCTATATCTAACGCAATAATTGCCAAATGGAGAGCAGATGTTCCAGTATTTACACAAACAACATCTTTTGTCGTTTTTAAATAGTCTTTTATTTTTTCTTCAAATAACTTAACCTCTTCACCCATCCCTAAAAATTCTTTATCAAGAACTTTTAAAACTGCATCTTTCTCTTTTTGAGAAATAGATGATTTAGATAATCTAATTTTAGATCCATTCATAATTTATCTCTTCCAAATTAACATTTATCGCTTCATTAGAATCATGCTCAATTGATGCTAAATTTAATAACATATTATTTTCATCCTTACCTCTAAATGCCATCCATAATCCAGCTTTTACAGTTAATCTTTTATAATTCTTTTGTGACAATTCTATACTAAAAAACTCTTTAGTTTCATTGTTGTAAACAACAAATTCAATACTACCTAGTGGAACTATTAAATTCAAAATCATTTTAGTGTGTTTTTTCCAACCCTTAATATCATCTTTATGTATAGTTGAAAAATAAGCCTCACCAAATCCCTCAAAACCTTCATCACTTTTTTTCATAGCATGAAATATATCCCCCTTGGGATTGTAAATCTGTTTTAATGGTGTTACTATTACTCCGTCCAATTTAGCTCTTTATCTTTTGCCATATTTTCATATTCAGTAATTTGTTCTAATGTTTTATTTAAAATATCTTTATCACTATTATAAAAATCATAATACCATTCACTAGTAAACCTAATAGTATCTCTATATTCTAAATTAGCTTGCCATTTTAGATAAAAAAGTGCTTTATCACAATTAAGTTTTAATAATCCAGCTTCGTGAAATGGGATATTATCTGTTACACTAAAGGCATCATCGGCACTATTAAAATGCCAATATTTACTTAAATCTTCAAGAAGTTGTTTAACTGTATGATTCTGTTCAGCTCTTGGTCCAAAGTTAAATGCTTCCCCATCTAAATCTTTATTATTGTAAAGCTCTGCACCTAAATTTAAATATCCACTTAAAGGTTCTAGTACATGTTGCCAAGGTCTTGTAGCTTCTGGACTTCGAATCTCAACACTATTTTTTTCACTCCATGCTTCCATACAATCAACAACGATTCTATCTTTAGCCCAATCACCACCACCAATTACATTACCAGCTCTTCCAATAGCTAGTTTAATATTTGATTCTTTATTTTTAAAAAATGAGTGATAATAAGATTTTATAATAAGTTCAGCAGCACCTTTAGAGCCACTGTAAATATCTTTTCCTCCCATCTTATCGTCTTCTTTATATCCCCAAACCTGTTCAACATTATCATAAGCTTTATCACTTGTAATAATAATAGCACAACACTTATGATTTGAATTTTTTAATGTTTCGAGTATATTTGCAGTACCCATAACATTAGATGAGATTGTTTCAATAGGATTACTATATGAAGTAGATACGATGGGTTGAGCAGCTAAGTGAAATAAAAAGTCTGGTTTTTCATTAGAAATTATCTCTGACATTTTTTTTAAATCTCTAACATCATCTACATAATGTTTAATCTTACTCTCTAATCTTAACTCTTCAAACATAGATGGTTGAGTAGGAATATCTTTAGATATACCTATAACTTCTGCACCTAATTTTAATAACCAAGTGCTAATCCAAGTCCCTTTAAAACCCGTATGACCTGTTATTAAAACTTTTTTATCTCTATAAATATTATTAAACATTATTTATCCCATACTTTCCATGGTGCTTTGTTTTCATCCCATAGTTCATTAAGTTTATTTTTATCTCTCAATGTATCCATTGGCATCCAAAAATTATGGTGTTTATAAGTAAATATTTCACCTTCATTAGCAAGATTCTTTAAAGGTTCTTGTTCAAATACAGTAGTATCACCTTTTGTAATATAATCAAATACCTTTGGCTCACATACAAAATAACCAGCATTTATCCAACTGCCATCACCTTTTGGTTTCTCCTTAAACTCTTGAACTTGATTATTTTTATTAATATTCAATGCGCCAAATCTCCCATCAGGTTGAGCCGATGTCATCGTCATAGCTTTTCCGTGTTGTTTATGAAACTTCACTAACTCATCAATATTAATATCTGCAACACCATCACCATAAGTAAGCATAAAAGGTTCATTACCAATAAAATCTTGAGCTCTTTTAATTCTTCCACCAGTCATGCTATGAAGTCCTGTATCTAAAAGTGTTACTTTCCAAGGCTCACTAGAATTGTTATGAACCTCCATTGAACCATTTGACATATCAATAGTTACATCACTCTGATGTAAAAAATAATTTGCGAAATACTCTTTTATATAATAACCCTTATATCCAAGAAGAATCACAAACTCATTAAAGCCATATTGTGAATATATTTTCATAATATGCCACAAAATAGGTTTTCCACCTATCTCAACCATAGGTTTAGGTCTAATATCTGTCTCTTCACTAAGTCGTGTTCCAAATCCACCTGCTAACAATACTACTTTCATAAAATATTTTCCTTTGTTATTATATCACCTGATTCTTTTAACTCTTTCAATAATTTTTTCAATTTTTCTGGTTTAATTTGATTATGTGTAGGTAAATTGAATATATGTTTACATACATACTCAGAAATGCCATTAGAACCAACCTTATAATTAATATCTTCAAAATTATTATCTTTTCCAGATGCAATTGTTTTAAACCATATTGATAAATCAATTTTAGATGAAAAATGCTTTTCCCAATAATCTCTATTATTAACTAAAAAACTATATCTTAAAAAAATATTTTTACTATCTTCTAAATAATCATCAGAATATATTTTTAAAATATCATTATAATAATATACAATTTTTCGTCTATTATTTAAATTAGAACTTAACTTATCTATTTGAGATAAACCAATTTTTGCAAAAATATTTGACAATTTTGCAGGATATAAATAATCTTTTATTTGTTCTTTATCTATAAAAATCTCATCTAAAAAATAGCTTACAGATTTTGTTAAATATAAACAAACATTCATAAATTTACCAAACCAATAAAAATATGGATTTAATGTAATTAAATTTATTATGAAAGTATAAGCTATTTTTTTTGTATAAGACTGATCTAAATAAGGTATATTTCTATAACTATTTTCAAAATTATTCATATAATTGTTATTATTAACACTAACCATTCCACCTAAACCAGTGTTAATAACCTTACTTCTATCAGTTGAATAATATCCAAAATCTCCAATTGTTCCTGCAAATTTATTCTCAAGTTTAGCACCCAATGCCAATGCTGCATCCTCTACTACAATGAGATTATACTTCTTAGCAAGTTCCATAATAGAATTTATATCACACATTTGTCCAAAAGTATGTTGAGCATATAAAACCTTAGTTTTTGAAGTGATTAACTCTTCAATTTTACCAATGTCAATATTAAAGTCATCTTCTCTTATATCACAATATATTGGCTTTGCCCCAGCATATATAATCGCATTTGGCACAACTACACAAGTATATGATGGAATAATCACTTCATCATCTTTTTGTATATTTATAGATTTTAAAATAGTATAAAATCCCATTCTTCCACTTGCAAATGTATATATATTTTTAGATTTCAATCTTTTTTCTAAAGATTCTTTATATTCATTTAAATATTTTCCATCTGTAATATTTTTTGTTTTTAATACTTCAAATATCCCTTTAATCTCTTTAAAACTATTTGTTCCACTAAATACATTCATCTTATAATGAGGATATGATGGTAAATATTTAAATACTTTTTTTATATTCATTTAGAAATATTTCCATTTTTTCTTTTTCTTTTTCAATAAATTTAAAATCTAAACTTACTGGATGTTTAAAAATATCACCTAACCCTATTCTATTAAATAAACTTTTTCTTCCATCTCTTGATCTTCTAGAACCTTTAATATACATAGCTTCCCCCCCTAGAATCAAAGTGCCTGCACAGGTATGAACTCTATCTGAAAAAACTTTCTTTGCTGATTTTAATATAGACAAATATCCGTATGGGGAATCTGAATAGTAAATATTATCTCTATTGAATAACATTTGACCCTTATGTAATTTTGGTATCGTTGGAATAAAAGATGCATTATTAGGTCTTACTATTTTATATCCATCTATTTTTGTTTGAAAGTTTGGAAATAAAGAATGTCTATATATCCATTTATTATTTTTATACTCTATATATGGTTCTTTAAAATATGAGAAATTACTTACTATATAGTCATCATTAACTTTTGGTACATTTACAGCATCATTTAAAAACATACTTGTACATATCCCATTAAATATTTTTGTATGCACCCTATCTTTATATAAATTATATGTTAATTCATCTCTTGTCATAATAAATTCTACTGGATATTTATTTAAAAAATCACTAACTAAATTAGCTTCTTCATCTGTATATTTAGATGCACCAACAGATAAATAAGCTATTTTTTTATTTTTTTCTTTTAATACATCAAATATATCTTTAAATACATCAATATGTCCTCTATTAAAACTAGGACCAGTAATAATAAATAGATCTAAATCTAAATTTTGAATCCATTTATAATCGTTATTTATTTTTGACCAATACTCCTGAGGTGGATCAGGAATAAAATATACATCATCTTCACCAAAAACTTTTTTTAACAAATGTAAGGCTCCAAGATTATAAAAAGAATTTCCAATATTTGTTGCCCAAAATCCACCTATATATCCTATTTTCATTAATCTAACTCCTCTAGTATCTCTTTTAAATTTTTATTATTACAGCCTAAATAATATTCTTTTTCATCTTCAGTAAAAATTCTATTATTACCTTCCATATCCGCTAAAGATACTATTTTTTTAACCAAGTTATAATCTACTAATGGATCTATATCAAGAAACTCATTAGATATAAATTTATACACCTTTTTACCTTGAAAATATAATTCTATTGCTGCAGTAGTTGTACCTGCATATATAACAGTATCATAATCATCTAAAGATTCATATATACCTCTTTCTTCAATATGTTCTACATCAAAATTATTTTTATTTAAGAAAGGATGTAATCTAATCCTTATATTTAACTTTTTATTTTTATTTTTAACTAATAATTTATATAACTTATTAGTTACATCTACAGATAAAGGTGAAACTAATAATATATTATTTTTCTTTCCTTCGCTCTTATAATCAGTACAATCAATTCTATAATTTTTAAATAGTTTATATTTTATATTTTTCAAATTATTTTTTAATAACTTGTAGTTAAAATTTGACATAAATATAAATTCAGATTTTAAAATATGCCTAGTATAATTAAACATCATATATTCTGGTGCCATTCTAAAGGATATACCTAAATCTAAAAACAAAGATTTTTTATGATTTAATATTAAAAAATCTGCAATTAAATGGTAACCTCGTTTTTCAAACATATGAAGATATTTCGAATCATTATCTAAATTATTTATTAACTTAGAAATTGAGATACCCTTTACTAATACATAAATAATATGAACATACGAAATTGGAAAAAGATTTATTTTTTTACTTTGTATATATATTTTTAACGCTTGATAATGAAGAGTTATAAATTCAACTACTGATAAGTTATTTAAACTACAAACTATATTGTTGTTTTTATACTTTAATATACTTTTTAAACTTATGAATGATATATTTATATCATGGTATATGTTTTTGTTTTCAAAATATTCTAATGGTGGAGACTTTATAGTTGTATATGGATTGTTTTTAAAGTCACTATCCGTATGAAATGAGTGTATTACAACACTATTCTTTTTTATTTTTTTATTAAAAATCACTGAAGACAATAAAAAGAAAAGTACTAACCTTAGATATAAATATATGTTTATTATAATATTCTCTTTTATAATATTAGTATCTAAATTTTTATTATATTTTTTATTATAATACTTTATACAAAAAAACATAAATTTATCTGAAGGATAACCAACTAAATTCATATATGGAGATGCATAATATTCTATTGAAGAAGAATCTCTTAAACAATATCTAATATATCTATTATAAAGTTTTACTAAAAAATCAAAATTATTTTCTACAAAATTCTTAAACTCTCTATCCATCTAAAAAACCTTGAAAATTCTCAATATAATTAAATCCTTTCAATTCTAAATTATTATATCCATAAAACTTAATACCATTTTTTTTTGAAGCATTATAGTCAGTCATAGCATCACCAATCAAAATCATCTCTTCCTTATTATATTTATATTGTTCAATAACATTCTTTACTAATATGTCTTTTTTAGTTGGAGAACCATTTATAGAGATAAAATACTGAGATATTTCAAAACTATCACAAAGACTATTAAGCTCATTATGTTCTGCACCAGAAACTATATGAAAATTATATTTTTGATAATTCTCTTTTATAAAATTAACCGTTTCTTCAATCAAATTACTTTCATCATAAAGTTTAATTTCTATTATTTTAGAAAATTTATTTGCTAATTCCAGCACTTTATCTTCTAAAATATTTTTATTTAATATCTCTTGATAAAAATATTTAATCTTATCAAATCTAGAAACACCACCATTATCATAATGATATTTTTTAATTTGTTTTATAGAGTCTTCATCATACCCCTTAAAAAGCTCAATAAAACCATCACCTTTAATTTTCATACTATCAAGTATTACACCATCAAAATCCCATAAAATAGACTTAATCATTTAATACACCAAACACAGTACAAGGTAATCCATCACAATTAGCAATTCTTAAAGGTGATACTATAATCTTTTTTATATCTAACTCTTCATTTATATATCTTAAATCCATATCTTCTAAAAGTAATATAGGTTTTTTTGGATTTAAAAATCTTTTATGAGATTCTCTTCCAATCATTCTATTGACAAAACTAGATACAGAGATGGAATCAAATCCTAAAACTCTTATACTTGGAAAATAATCAATCAAATAATCATAAATATCTCCATGAAAGCCAAAATTTTCTTTCCAGAATTTATCACTATATCTTATATTACAAATACCAGTTTTCACTATCAATATATCATAACCAATATCTTCAATATATTTCAATCTATCAATCAATTGTTCATTTATTATTAGATTATCTTGTTTTATTTCTAAAACTAAAGACTTCTTAAATATCCAAAAATCGGCATCATAATCCTCTATTGTTTGCCCATTTTTGTAAAAATGATAAGGCATATCTATATGTGTACCGATGTGAACAGTTGTTAATATATTAGTATTATTTGCTACATCACCATTTAATATATCACTCTTTTTAATCTGCTTAAATCTATTTCTATCCCCATAAGTTGGAGTATTTTCATCTAATATATGAGATAAGAATATCATTTAAACCTCTAACTCTTTATGTATCTCTTGAATACATTCTAAAAGCCCCTGCCCTAAATCAATATAAGGGTTTGCTACAAGCTTTTTAGCTACTGTTGGGTGGAATGAATATGGTGTTATTTTATAATGACCAAAATTATTATCTTCAACTTGTTCTATCTTTAACTTATTTTTCATTATTTCACTTATCATTGTTAATAGTTCAATTCTTTTAAGTTTTTCTATTCCAGTTAATATTATATGTTCATTTTCATATTGAGTATCTTCTATTACATCAACAGACAATTTTGCAGCATCAGCTGCATGAATATACTCTCTTAAATCTTGACCATCACCCTTATATTCTAACTTTCCACTAATTATAGAATCTTTTAAAAGGTTATAAATATAATTATTATGACTTGGTCTCTCTCCATATAAAGAACCATATCTAATAACTGTATATTTCAATCCATATCTTTTATAATATTCTTGAGTTAATTTTTCAGATGTTTGCTTACTGATACCATAGAATGAGCCTTCATCACTTAAAGCATAAGCACTACTTGCATATATAAATCTCTCAATTGAACCTATTTGCTTACAAGCTTCTAATATGTTTAAATTTCCCATCACATTTATATTCATAGCTTCAAGGGGCTGATGAATTGCATCTTCAAGATCTGCTATTGCAGCAAAATTATAAACAAGACTAGCATCTCCTATTACTTCTAATATATTATTCATATCTGATATATTAACATTTTTAAATTTTTGATTTTCTTTTATATATTTTGATTTTATTACATCGGCAATAGTTACTACATAATCTCTTCTACTCAACTCATCAGCTACATAAGAACCTAAAAAACCACTTCCTCCAAATACAACTACTTTCTTATTCATCTGTTAAAATATCCCTTTATATGTTTAATAGCACTCATCCCCATAGCTTCAACTGCTTCACTAGAGTTTCCACCAATATGAGGTGTACAAATAAGATTTGGTAAATTTACAAACTCTTTATCAGTAGGAGGTTCTTCTATATAAGCATCGATTCCAGCTCCTGCTATAATCTTATGTTGAAGTGCAAGTTTCAAATCTTGCTCATTTATAATTCCACCACGAGCAGTATTTAAAATATATGCAGTTTTTTTCATAGCTTTTAAAACCTCTAAATCAACCATATTGTCGGTAATATCATTATGTGGAGTATGAATAGTCACAATGTCAGATTCTTTAAATAACTTCTCTTTTGAAACTTCAAGTAAACTATTCTCTCTATAATATTTATCTTGATTAATTATATCGTTCACAAGAATTCTACATCCAAATGGTTTTAATAACCTTATAACCTCTTTACCAATATACCCAACACCAATAATACCAATAGTTTTACCACTAAGTTGAAATCCACCAGACTTATTCCAAATACCTTGTTTAAGTTCATTTGATGTCATAAATAAATTTCTACTAAACATCAACATAAAACCAAGTGCCATCTCTGCTACGGAGAGTTTATTTACTCCACCAGTCCAACCTATTTTTATATCTCTTTTTTTACACTCTTCTAAATCAATATTATTAAGTCCAACGCCATATTTAGATATTATTTTTAGATTTGGGCAGTTGTTTAGTACTTCTTTATTAATAACTTCAAGTCCAACTATAATAGCATCTGCATCTTTTATATATTCAATAAGCTCTTCTTGTTTAAACCGTTTTCCATCTAAGTTTAATTTAGAATTCTGGAAATATTTATACATCTCATTTTGTAAAATTTTGTTTTTTGAGAAGCTTGGAGATGTTACTATAATATTCATAAACTTTACTTGTGAGCAGTTATTACAAGGGAATCACCCCTTTTTGTATTTTTCATAATATTCAGAAAGTCTGTATTAGTTTTTTCAAATAATTCATTCATTTGTAATTCAAACTTATCTGAACCAGTATATAATTTAGTATTAGTTGTTGCGTCAACATAAACTTTTTGCTTATCGCCAGTAAAATACCAATTTAAAAAATTAACAATTGTATATTGATGCCTACAATCTATTTTAATATTTTTAAATCCAACTTTCTTTAAAGCATATCTTATTGTGTCTTCATAAAAATAGTGAAAGTGTGCTTTATGCCAAAAAAATGTATTAAAATTTTCTTGTTTATCATCTGGAAGAAAAAAATTCAAAGCTTCATTCCTATTTGGAAGTTCTAAATATATTTGTCCATTTTCTTCTAAATCTTCAAATATTTTTTCTAAGATATCCATAGGATATGGCATATGATCAAGTGCATTTATTGAAATAATTAAATCAAATTTTGTATCAAATTTCAACTTTTCAAAAAAACCATATTGTGCATCTATACCTTTCTCATTCATAAACTGAACATAAGATTTATTTAGTTCTGTCGCATATAAACTTTTTACATCATTCTTTATAGTATATAATAATGCACCAGCACCTGAACCTATATCTAATACTTTCATATTTTTTTCTAAAATAGGTGAAATATGCTTTATTATATTATCTAAAGTTTTAATTCTTTCATTAAAATGTTCTTCAACTTCTATCTTCTCTATTGATAAACTATTAGTTGCTGTATATATATTATTATAATACTCCTCTAATTCATCTGTATTCATCTCTAGTGCTTGAAATATATGTTTACAATTATTACATTCTAAAATTAATCCATCACCTTCTCTAATTTTTGTAGAGATTGTTCTAAAATTCTTTTCCTCATTACATAAGTTACACTTCATAATTTATTTTCCTTCTTGTTATTTAACAATACCTTAGCCAAAAAAATTAGCTAAAGCAAAGTTATAGTAATATCTTTCTAGCATGAAAAAAAATTACATAATCAGATAATAACCAAACTAAGTGAAATAATAGATAAAAGAACTCTACAACAATTAGAGATAATCATAATAGCGATAATGAGTATGAAAGGAAGAGTGACGATGCTAGGAATCTCCAGATGGAGTGACAAGTATAGTTATAAAACGATAGAGAGGTTCTTTGACAAGAAGATAAATTGGTTAGGGATAAAATGGCAATTAATCAAGGGTAAGGTTGCAGATAGAGAGATTATTTTAGTAGCAGATGAAACAACAATAAGTAAGGTAGGAAAAGCTACTTATGGGTTGGGGTATTTCTATGCTGGACTGCAAGGACGAGCAATAAAAAGTATTCAGTTTTTGAGTTTTAGTATAGTTGATGTAGAGAGTAAACGAGCCTATCCACTATTTAGCAAACAACTAATGAAATCAAAGAGTAAAAAGAAAGAAACCCAACCGAAAAAGAAAGTTGGAAGACCAAAAGGAAGTGCTACAAAAAAGAAAAGATTGAAAAGTTTATTTAGAGTAGTAAGCTGGTATTTAAGAATCATTTTAAAAGTAGTTAATTCCCCTAAATTACGATATTTTATATATGATGGAGCATTTGGAAACAATTCAGGGATTGAAGCAGCTAAAAGTGTAAATCTTGACCTAATTAGTAAACTGAAAAAGAATTCTGTTTTATATTTTAAATTTAAAGGAGAGCAAAAAGGACGAGGAAGAAAAAAGAAATATGGAGAACTAATTGATTATGAAAATTTAGATGAAAAGTATCGTAAGGATACAAAAATTGAAAAAGATGTAGAGATTAAAATATATCAATTTGAAGCATTAAATCGTAAAATAAAAGAACCATTAAATATTGTCATAATTGTAGCTAGAAATTTGAAAAATAATAAAAGAACTCATACAATTTTGTTCTCAACAGACCTAAAACAAAACTTTCAAAAAATTATAGATTATTACTCTTTACGATTTCAGATAGAATTCATACCCCAAGGGCAGGTTTCACGCATTTTAGAGATGCAAAACAATATTTTGGATTGGAGGATTTTATGAACATAAAGAAAAGAAGAGTTCATAATTTTGCCAATTTATCTATGTTTATGAATAATATCTCTTATCTTTTATATACAGAAAGCTCATTTTCTCAATATAGTGTTAATGATATGAAATCTATCTTTATGGCAGAGAAATACACCTATAAGATATTAAAATATTATGGCAAAAAAGTGGATAGTATTTTAATTAAAGATGCCATTAGGCGAATAGCCGACTTTTCGATGATTCATCGGATGATTGCTTGATTTTTTTGGCTAAGGTATTGATTTAAACTAAATAAAATCAGCCCCATCTATTTTAATAGTCTCACCACAAATAAAATTATTCTTAAATGTAAGATTAAATATTAAATCTGAAACATCTTGAGGTAATCCACTATATCCAACTCTAACTAATTTTTCTCTATCTTTCAAAAAAAAATTATCTCTTTTCAATATATTTGTATGAAATTTTGTTTTTATAAAACCTGGAGAAATTGAATTTGTGATTATCCCAAATTCCGAATAATATTTAGCTAAATGTTTTACTAAGTAAGTTACAGAATGCTTTGCTAAGCCATATGAGAAACTATTTTTCCCACCACCATGGTTAGCAGAAGCTGTTCCTGTCAATACAATTCGACCATAGTTAGAAACTTTCATTTTTGGCAATAGATGAGAGAGTATCATGCTTGTAGATAAAATATTTACATTCAATGTAAACATTAAATCCTTATATTCTTGTATTTCAATACTATCATCTAATAATGCATTTCCATGTAATTGAATATAATGGCTTATGTTGTATTGCTCAATAGTTTTTAAAAAATCATTAATTCCACTTTCAAAAGACAAATCAGAAAATATTTCAATTACTCTATCGCTATAATAACTATCTTTATTGCTATATTTTGCTATAATTATTTTATAGTCAGTATTATTTAATATACTCAAGATTAAAGGTTGAGCTATATCACTACTACCTCCAGTGATTAGAATCATTTTTTTATCCATAGTATTTTCTTACTCTTTGTATTGTATTTTGTGTGTATGTTTCAGAACTATTTTGACTATGATTTAAAATTTCTATACTCAAATAATTATCATATTTCATATTTTTTAAATTACTATTTAACAAAGAGTGATAATTTTCATACTTTGCTGAAGGCATTTTCAAATTAGGATCACCAATATGAACATGTTTTATATATTGACTATATTTAAATATATCTTCTATATCTTCTTCACTTTCGATTATACTTCGGACATCTATCTGTAGAAAAATATTATTAAAATCACCTTTTTTTAAAATATCTACACCATCCATAAAGATATTTAAATAATCACAATATAATTTTGGTAATGGTTCAATATTAAAATTAACCCCATCTACTTTCATATCTATTTTAGTTAAAAAATCTATAAAAATCTTATCAGCCTCTATTATATTATATTTGTATAATTGCCTTGATTTTGGAGAACCATAAACAAGATTCTTAGTATTCAATTCTTTAGCTATATTGATATAGTTATATAAATATGCTAATAACTCTTCCCTTTTTTCTACCGTATTAAATATCTCTAAGTCAGGTCTTGTATATGTTAATGAATGTAGTGCAGACACAGATACATTATACTTTTTTAATAAATTTTTTAACCATAAGAAATCTTTTTGTGTCATATCTAGTGGCTCTTCAAAAATGGAATTTAAAGACAATTCTACTGCAAAAATATTATTTTTTACAATAGCTTTTAAAAAATTCTCAAAATTTTTTTTTCCTTTTTTCCATATAATATTAGAGATACTTAATTTCATAAATTATTCCAAATATTAAAACTCTCTTTACCAATAATAGTACCAATTACATCACAATTTTTACAAGGATTAAAGTTTCTATCAGCATTTGACAATCTTTTTCTTATACCATTTAAAGCTTTTGAATTCCAAATATCAAAAAGTTTTTTATCTTTTAAATTTCCAAATTTTAATTTTTTACTCCAATCATGAGGACATAAAAGAACATCACCATTATAATCAACTAGTATCATATAAAATGGATAATAACAAGGTTGCTTTAATGGTAGTT
>Ga0256837_1000628_pt1 | contig 28596 bp, 27 predicted proteins | sample 4562384metaG_FD_185976 | JGI IMG/M metagenome (GOLD analysis project Ga0256837, IMG submission 185976) | Hydrothermal vent microbial communities from Guaymas Basin, Mexico - 4561-384 | ecosystem: Environmental > Aquatic > Marine > Hydrothermal vents | place: Mexico: Guaymas Basin | collected... | reverse complement strand
ATTAAAATTATATGGGGAAAAAGTGGATGATATTTTAATTAATGAGGCAATTTGGAGAGTTTCAGCATTTTCGATGATTCATGGAGATGTGGCTTGATGATTTTGGGTGTTTTTGGCTAAGGTGTTGATTTAAGGAAGATAAAGGGATTTTAGATGATGCTTGGAGGGAAATTACTGATTTTACTGGTATTGATAACTATATAGGTTTATATAAATTGCTTAAAATCATGTAGTATAATAATTAGTTAACCACTCTTTTGCTATATTTCTTAATCCATTGACATTATCTGAAGCAAATATTTTAAGATTTGTATTTTTAGATTCATTTTTAATATTATGAATCTTCTCTAAATATTCTACTATTGCTTTGCCTGAATGAATCATCTTCGGTTTAATTGGAAAATAATTTTGGATAGAATTGCTTATTAATGGGAAATGTGTACAACCTAATATAATAGCTTTAGGTTGAGATAAATCTTTAAAATAATAGTGCATAACTTCATTTAAAATAGCTCCATCTCTTAGACCCTCTTCCACTAATGGAACAAAAAGACCTGTTTGAATACCTATAATATTATTATATCCTCTATCTTTTAACTCATTTTGATAACGATTTGAAGCTATAGTAGCTCTTGTAGCAATTACTAGAATAAGGTTATCTTTATCTATCAATTTATTTTCAACATCTATAATACCTGCTTCAATAACTCCAACTATATCATAACTACTTGCTTCTCTCATTTCTTTAAGAGCATAAGCACTAACTGTATTACAAGCCGTAATTAACAAATCTATATCAAAATTATTGAAAAATTCTAATGCTTCTAAAGAATATCTAATAATTGTATTTTTATCTTTTGTTCCATAAGGGACTCTAGCTGTATCGCCGTAGTATATAATCTCATCAAAGAGCCTTCGTTCAAGTAGAGATTTTACGACACTTAATCCACCCGCTCCCGAATCAAAAACACCTATCCTCATCTAAAAATTAAGCACCTTGGTTCATAATTGATAAGAATTCTTCATTTGTTTTCGTTTTTAACATTTTAGAGAATAAAAATTTAAGTCCCTCTACATCTTCCATATTTTGCATAGCATTTCTTAATGCCCATACTTTTTGAAGTATTTCTGGTTCTGATAATAGCTCCTCTTTTCTTGTTCCTGATTTAGTTACATTTATAGCAGGATATATTCTTCTATCTGCCACATAACGATTTAGAATAACTTCAGAGTTACCTGTTCCTTTAAACTCTTCAAAAATAACCTCATCCATTTTACTTCCAGTTTCAATTAAAGCAGTTGCGATAATAGTAAGACTTCCACCTTCTTCAATATTTCTAGCTGCTCCAAAAAATCTTTTTGGCTTATGAAGTGCATTTGCATCAACTCCACCACTAAGAACTTTACCACTACTAGGAGTTACAGTATTATAAGCTCTAGCTAATCTTGTGATTGAATCTAGTAAAATAATAACATCTTTACCAAGTTCTACTTTTCTTTTTGCCTTTTCAATAACCATTTCAGCTGTTCTAACATGATTTTGAGCTGGTAAATCAAAAGTTGAACTATAAACTTCACCTTTAACTGACCGTTGCATATCTGTAACCTCTTCAGGTCTCTCATCAACTAATAAAACCATTAAAGATGCTTCTGGGTTATTATGACTAATTCCATGAGCCAACTCTTTTAAAAGTTCTGTTTTACCAGTTCTAGGAGGTGCTACAACTAAAGCTCTCTGACCTTTTCCTATAGGAGTAAATAAATCTAATATCCTTCCTGTAAGTCTCATTGGGCTATATTCTAATTTTAACTTATCGTTAGCATATAATGGAGTTAAATTATCAAAAAGTGGTCTCTGTTTTGATTTGTCTGGTGGAAGGTAATTTATAGCTTCTATTTTAAGTAAAGCATAATACTTCTCTTGATCCTTAGGTTCTCTAACTTGTCCTGTAACGATATCACCATTTCTAAGTGCAAATCTTTTAATTTGTGTTGAACTAACATAAGTATCATTACTTGAATTAGCAAAATTACCATCACTGGAACGCAAAAAGCCGTAACCATCATGCATAACCTCTAGTATTCCAGTATATAAAATAAACCCACCTTGACTAACTTGGGCTTTTAATATTTCAAAAATTAAATCTTTTCTCTGAAACTCATTTGGGTTCTCAACTTTAACTTCTTTAGCAATTTCAACTAAATCTATTAATGGTTTTTGTTGAAGGTTCTCTATTTTATACCCATCTACTGGGACATGTGTTCTATTATTTTTTCTATTGGCATTAGGTTTGCCGTTAGATTTTTTGTTTTCGTGCATAATTCCTCTTATTGTGAGTATGAAATAAATCTTTAGGAGATATTGATAAACGTTAAATAAATTAACATTTAATCGTTGTAGTAATCGTAGTATTATAAGCAAAATAGACTTAAAAAAGAATTATTAAAGCTATTATGAAGTAAAAGATGGTTAAAGTTATACATAATATATTAAAAAAGGAAATTTTATGAAAAGTTTATTTAAAATAATAATGATTTTAGCTTTTACTATATCCTCATTGCTATCAGCAGAGACAAATACAACAGTAGATGAAAAACAAAATAAAGGTATAGATTTAACTCAAAGGGGATTAGAAATATCATCTTTATATCTCGCAACATTCAACCGTTTTCCAGATATTACAGGTTTAGAGTATTGGGAAGATAGCGTTTTTAATTTAGAATCTATTTCAGAAAGTTTTTTTGACCAAAGAGAAACTCAACTAATGTATCCAAGTAGTGACAACACAGATGTATTTGTTGAAAAAGTCTATTCAAATTATTTGAATAGAGGAATAGATGAAGCTGGTAAAAATTATTGGACAGAAGAGTTAGATAATAATAAAATAATTAGAGGTAGATTTATTTTGGCTGTTATAAATGGTGTGCAAAGCGAAGATCTCTCATTTGTAAATAATAGAAAAGATGTCTTAAAAGCATTTATGAAATCAGGATTAAATGATACAAAATCTGATGAGATTTTAACAGATTTGGATAAAAATGGAAAAGATAGTACCATAAAATTTATATCTGATTTATCAAATGAAGATGAAAAAATTGCTGAATTTGCTAATGCAGATATTGAAATTATAAGCTATCCAAAAGAGACGAATGAAACTACAGTTACGGTAAAATTAACAGTAGATGAGATTCCAAGGCGAAAATTAATAGATTTAAATAGTACTCTAGGAGCATCTGTATATCCCATTACTTTAACTATGACAACTATTTCTGGACGAACACTATATAACTATACAGGAAAAAGTGTGATAATAACAAGAATAGAAACACCTGTAGATGAAAATTTAACGCAGTAGATTTTTATCTATATTTTGATACTCTAAGTTAAAATATAATATTGGAAAAATAAATGCTTATAGACGGACATGGTAGAACAGTTGATTATCTTAGGGTATCAGTGACAGAAAGATGTAATTTTCGTTGTCAATACTGTATGCCAGAGAAACCTTTCTCTTGGGTTCCAAAAGAGAATTTATTAAGTTTTGAAGAACTTTTCGTTTTTATAAAAGTAGCAATTGATGAGGGTATCACCAAAATTAGACTTACTGGTGGAGAACCTCTACTTCGTGAAGATTTGGATAAATTTATAGAGATGATACATAACTATAAACCTGATATTGATTTGGCACTTACAACAAATGCCTATCTTTTAGAAGCAACGGCCAAAAGATTAAAAGATGCAGGATTAAAAAGATTAAATATCTCTCTTGATTCTCTTAAACCAGAAGTTGCTCACCATATAGCTCAAAAAGATGTATTAAAACAAGTTCTTAGAGGGATAGATAAAGCCCTTAAAGTGGGACTTGGAGTCAAGATAAATATGGTGCCTCTCAAAGGTATTAATGATGATGAGATACTTGATATTATTGATTATTGTAGAAAAAGAAATCTAAAAGTAAGATTTATAGAATATATGGAAAATCGTCATGCTGTGGAATCTCTAAGAGGAATGCATGGTAAAGAGATATTAGAAAAAGTCAAAGAGGGACATACAATTAGAGCCTTGGGGCGAGAGGGTGCAAGTCCATCATTTAATTATATGCTAGATGAAGAGTATGAGTTTGGCTTAATTGACCCACATAAGCATGATTTTTGTGAAAATTGTAATAGAATTAGACTTACAGCTGAGGGAAATTTGATACCTTGTTTGTATTTTGATGAGGCTTTAAGTATTGCAAAGTTTGTAAAAAAGGGTGATATTGTGGGTGCATCTGAGGTTTTAGGTAAAGTGCTTAGAGATAAACCAAAAGAGAACCGTTGGATGGATGATTCTGTTGATAGTAGTGAGGATATTTCTCAGAGAGCTTTTTATGAGACTGGTGGGTAGTGTTCTACATAACAGAAGAGTTTTTCTCCATTCAAGGAGAGGGTAAATATGCTGGTATTCCATCTTATTTTTTACGAACAGGTGGATGTAATCTAAGTTGTGCTGGATTTGGTACAAAATATAGTGTGGATGGTGTAGCAAAATTAGGGTGCGATACATATTTTTCTGTTGATAGTTCTTTTGTAAAAAATTGGCAAAAGATAGATAACTCACAAATTATTATAGATAAGCTTACAAAAGAGTTTATTAAGATTGGTTATCTCCCTCATCTTGTAATTACTGGTGGAGAGCCTTTGATCTATTTTGCAGATGATGCTTTTTATAAAGTTGTTAGCTTTTTGGTTACATTAGGTATAGAGATTACATTTGAAACAAACGCATCTATTGAGATTAATTTTGAAAAATTTCCAATATATAAAGAGACTACATTTGCACTATCTATTAAACTCTCTAACTCCCAAGAGCCAAAAAGTAAAAGAATAAAACCACAAGCCATAGAGAATATAGTTATGAATGCAAAAGATAGCTTTTTTAAGTTTACAATAGATAAAAAACTTGTAGATTCAACAGCTATAAAAGAGATAAGAGATATTACAAAAAAATTTGATAAAACTGATATTTACTGTATGCCTATTGGAGAGAGTATAGATAATATATCTCAAAATGATAGAAGTGTCTTTGAATTTTGTATGAAATATGGGTTTAGATATAGTGATAGATTGCATATTAGAGTTTTTAATACAACAAAAGGAGTTTAAATGATAATAAGAAAACTGTTTAAATTTGAAAATGCTCATATTGTAAGAGGTTGCTCAACTGCTAAATGTAGCCAAAATATACATGGACACTCATATAGAGTTGAGGTTCTATTAGAATCTAACTATCTTGATAATGGGGATATGATTTATGATTTTGGACTAATGAAGTTATCTATAAAAGAGTTAATAGATTCTTTTGACCATGCTATAACAATCTGGAGTAGAGATGATTTAGATTATATCAAAGATATGAAAAAACACAGTAAAAGATGGATAGAATTACCTGTATCTCCATCTGCTGAACAGTTTAGTAGAGTTATATATTTAATTATTGAAAAAGTTTTAGAACTTACAGTTATGCAAAATAATGAACGAAATATAAAGTTAAATAGTATCATAGTTCATGAAACACAAACAGGATATGCACAAGCTTTTAAAGAAGATGCCCATAGTGAATTAATGGGTCAAATAAGATTAAAAGATATTATATTTTCTTCGCAGATAAAAGAGGATTGGAGCGATAATCTATTGTGGGACAAAATACTATCTGGAAAAAGTATCATAAATCCTAAAATTGTTTAAATAAATTTAGATATAATATGATTAAGGTGTGACAGGTAGTTGCTGGTGGCATAAACCACGAGAGGAAAGTCCGGGCTACAAGTAAGACAGAACTCCATCTAACGGATGGCCAGAGTAATCTGAGGGCAAGTGCAACAGAGAATATAAAAATCGCTATTTAGTGGTAAAAGGTGAAAAGGTAGTGTAAGAGACTACCAGTACTTATGGTAACATAGGTAGCTAGGTAAACCCTGTTTGTAGCAAGAAGTATATGGTATAAGTCTTACGGTTTTCATACTTCGCTTGAGCATTATGGCAACATAATGCCTAGATAAATAACTATCCAACGACAAAACCCGGCTTATCGTCACACCTTATCTATCTTTTAATAGAGAGTGTAAAAATAATATTTGTGCAAATATTGGTGCAAATATATTTAATATAGGAATATAATTAAATAATGATGCTAATATAGATATAAGTCGTGAATTTTTTTGTTTTTCTTTTAATAAATTACTATCATTTATAAATAACGCTCCAACATCATAAGCTGTAGGCTCTTTAATCAATATAGACCATAACCATAACATCCATAATTGACCTATTATTGGAATAAATAGAAGAGGAATAGATATTAAAAATAATCCTAAAAATAGAAAACTAGCTTTTATCGTTAGAATTAAAGATTTGGTGATGCTAGGTGTTCCAATAACTTCGACATCTGGATAATGTTTTTTTGCCAATTTAATTAAGATAGGCTCACTATACAAAGAGGTAAATAGTGATATCGTAATAATAATTAGCATATATCCTAAAATAAATGATAAAATTAGTGTACCACTTGTCTGTATCCATTCCCAATCTCCAATAAATGGAATTTTAGCAATTATAGCCTCTACAAAAATAGAATAAAAATCCCAAAAGAAACTTAATAATATAATCCATAAAGCAATAGAACCTAGTCCAACTTTTAATACAAATCCGATTATCATAGGACTCAAAATATCGTTTATGGACTTAGATATAATTCCATTCATTATAAATATTCATTTTTAAATTTAACATATCTTGTAGCAGATGCATAAAGTTCAGCAACCTCATCATCTCTCAACTCTCTAACTACTTTTGCTGGACTTCCCATAATAAGACTTCGTGGTGGAAACTTTTTATTTTTAGTTACTAAGCTTCCAGCTCCAACTATAGACTCTTTTCCTATAACTGCTCCATCTAATATAGTAGCACTCATACCAATCAGACAAGCATCTTCAATTATACAACCATGCAACATAACTCTATGTCCAACAGTTACATCATTACCTATAATAGTTGGATTTCCATCACTCATGTCTTCTTTTTTATGATGAGTTATATGTATCATAGATAAATCTTGAATATTACTTCTATCTCCAATAGTTATATTATGAACATCTCCTCTTACAACACAACCAAACCATACAGCACTATCTTCTCCCATCGTAACTCGTCCAATGACAGATGCACCTTCAGCTATCCACGCATTCTTATCTAATTTAGGCATCCACCCTTTAAATTTTATAACCATTATATATCTCCTTCGATTATTTGATTTGCCAATTCATCAATATACTTTGTAACTCTTTTTTTCTTTTTGATAACAAGTTTACCTCTCTCTAACATATCTTGATTGTTTATTATCTTTCCTTTACAAGATATTTTCTTATACTCTCCACTTTCTTGAAGCTTCCATCGCAATTGATTATCCATTAATTGTAATTTTAATATTTGCTCTATTTTCTTTGAAAACTTAGGCTCATCTATTGGAGTCATAAGTTCAACTCTTCTTACCAAATTTCGTGGCATTAAATCAGCACTTGATATATAACATTTTGATATATCATTCTTAAAATAATAAATTCTTGGATGTTCAAGATACTTACCTATAATGGAATGTACTGATATAGTTTCACTAACATCTTTTACTTGTGGTTTAAGACAACAGATACCTCTAATAATTAAATCTATTTTTGTACCATTTTGGGATGCTTTATAAAGTGACTGAATAATATCTGGGTCTACCAAAGAATTAGACTTTAATATAATATGACCCTTTTCACCATATTTGCTCTCAACCTCTATAAGCCTTATAAGTTTTGGTCTTATCTCTGTAGGAGACATATATAATTTATTTAATTTTGTATTTGTAGAGAATCCTGTTAAAAAATGGAAGAATCTTGTAGCGTCACTATTCAGATCAACCCTACTAGTAAAATAACTCATATCAGTATATATCCTAGAAGTAATTGGGTTATAATTACCTGTAGCTAAATGTAAATAACTTTTTAATCTTTTATTATCCTTTTTAATCACTTGAGCTATCTTTGCATGAACTTTAAGTTTTGGGATTCCATAAACCACATGAGCTCCAGCATCTTCTAATACTTTTGCCCAATTGAGATTATTCTCTTCATCAAATCTAGCCTTTAATTCAACTAATACTGTAACTTGCTTTCCATCTTCTACAGCATTAATTAAAAATTTAACAATAGGTGATTTTGCTCCTACACGATATAAGGTCATTCTTATAGCCAAGGTATTAGGGTCTTTTGATGCTTCCTCTATAAAATTAATAATTGGGTCAAAACTATCATAAGGATGATGAAGTAAAATATCTTCTTTTGCTATAGTGTCAAAAATATTATTTTTATTTAATGATTCAATAATATTTGAAGAAAATGAGGGAAGAACGAGAGAGGAAAATTCTTTATCTCCAACAACTTCCCAAAAACTTCCAAGACTAAGAGGAATATTCTTATAATAATATATATCTTCTTTCGATAACTTAAGATGAGTTGTTAAAAATTCTATCAAATGCTTATCAGCCTCTTCAGTAAGCTCTAATCTCACTAAAGAACCTTTATTTCGAGATCTAAGTCCCTCTTCTAATATTTCTAAAAAGTCATCAGCCTCTTGTTCTGTAATTGCAATATCGGCATTTCTAGTAACCCTAAAAGGGGTAGATGCTATTTTGGTATAACCAGGAAAAAGTTCACCTATATAATTCTCAACAATACTTTCAATAGGTACAAAAATATTAGAAACTTTTATAAATCTAGGTAGTATTCTAGGAATTCGCACCAAACCATGTTTTATATTCAAAATATTGTCAATTAAAGTAATAGCTAATCCAAAGCTTAAATTATTTAGATGAGGAAATGGATGCGTTCTATCTATCGCTATAGGAATAATAATAGGATAAATCTCTTCATAAAATATCTTCTCTATATATCTCTTATCAATCTCCTTTAATTCTGAGAATTCTTTAATATATATCTTATGATTATTTAAATCAGATAAAATATTATGGTAACTTCTCTCCAATTTCTTCTGCTCGTTATGTAAATATTCTCTAATTAAATCTAACTGCTCTTTAACTGTTAATTTATCAAATCCTATCTCTTGAATACCTTCTTTATATAATGCCTTTAATCCTGCAACTCTAATCATATAAAATTCATCTAAGTTTGTTCCATATATAGCTAAAAATTTCAATCTCTCTAATGGTGGTAAATTTTTATTTTCAGATTGAGCTAATACTCTTGTATTGAATTGTAACCAAGAGAGTTCACGATTGAAATATAGTTCAGAACTATTTAAATCTATCATTATATATCCTTATCATATTGGTTTTAAATATAAAACTATTAAAATTAATTGTAGCTTAGTTATTCTTACGCTATTATAACACTATTATTTTACAAATGGAGATTACTATGAGTGTATTAGATAGATTACAAGAGAAAATTGAGTTATTAAAAACAAATTTGGATAATTTAAAAGAAGAGAATACTAATTTAAAGTCTGACATGGAAGGTGCTTCACATAATCAAGCAGAACTTCAGAATACGATAGATTTATTAAGATATGAATTAGAAGAGAAAGATAGAGAAATAGAAGAGATTATTTTAAAAGTAGAAGCACTTTTAGCATAAACTTATATTAAGCAGGGAGAATAAATTATGAAAAAAGTATCTTTAAGCATATCAGGAAAGAGATATGAGGTAAATTTAGATGAAGAATTTGCAGATTTTGTATTAAAAGATATGAAAAATGCAGGAATTTCCGAAGAGATAGACAATACACCAGCACTTTTACTAAAAGCTTATTTAAAATTAGCCTATAAGAATAGTAATTATGAAGACGAAATAGAGCTTTTAATAGAAACTTTGGATGGGTTTTAACATTTTAACGATATTTTTACAAAAAAAGTATATATTTAAGAATATTTTAAGGTATAAAGTGCTATGATTCTAATAGGTCAACTATTGAGTTGATACTTAAAAATATATTAGGAGTTTATCATGAAAACTAACATGAGACGCGGATTTACTATGATCGAATTGATTTTTGTTATCGTTATTATCGGAATTTTGGCAGCAGTTGCTATTCCAAAACTAGCAGCTACAAGAGACGATGCAGCAGCTACAACATGTGTACATGAAATGGGTGGTTTTATGGGTACAGTAACAGCTATGTATACTAAATTAGGTTCAGCTAGATTTGAAAAACAAAAAGCATCTACAATGTATAATGGTGAATTTACTACTACTGCAAATGGAATGAAAGCAGATACTACAATAAAAGCTGGAATTATATATGTTTGTGGTGGAACAGAGATAGCAGAATTTAAATTTACAGCAGCGACCGGTAATGATTCTGCAAAAATAGTAGTTACACCAAAAGTAACTTATGATCCAACAAAAGAAGCATTACCTGCTAATCTTGGTCAAATTGTTATTGATAAGATTGCTGGTTCAGTTCTAGAGAAAAATGGTAAAGTACGAACTTTTAACCTTTAAGAATCTCTCTTAAAGCTAAAGCTTACTATAGCCTAAGAGGGTATTACCTCTTAGGTTTTTTTTATGTTAAAACTTAATCTCTTATCCCCTAAACTAAAAATATCTTCTCTAATTGATTTAGCACTATCTATTCCATCTTCTTATATAGACACTACTCTATCTTCAACTATAAATATAGGTTTAATTCATACTCTTGATGTTATTGTAAAACAAGTTAATACTTATAATGGTAAACTTTTTATAGAATTTTATAATCCAAGATTTAAGAAAACTATTAAAAGTATATTTTTTAGAACTAATGCTTATCACTATCAAGAGTTCGCATTAGGCAATAGAGTTATTATTCAAGGTAAAGTTACAGAATATAAAGATACTTTACAGATGAATCAACCTAAATCATTGGCTAAAAGTGGAGAGATTATCCCTAAATATAAAACTCCATTAAAACAATATGAAATGATTGACTTTATTAAAGAGTATATAACTTATGATAATCTGCTAAAAGAGGGTCTTATTAAAGATGAAATAGATATTTTAATGTTATTACATTTTCCTAAGAATAGTCAAGATACAGAAATTGATGATAAAAGTATTGATATTTTTAAAAAAATAGAGGCTTTTAATCATATTAAAAAATTAAAAGCAAAAAGAGTTGATTCTCCTGCTATTAAATCTTTAGATGGAGATACAACACAATTTATAAAAAACTTGCCATTTAAACTTACACCAGAACAAAAAACTGTAATAGATGAGATTAAAAAAGATTTATTATCTATAAAAAAGGCATCTAAAAGAATGATAGTTGGTGATGTTGGGTCTGGTAAAACTATTATTATTTTAGCATCTGTCATGATATCCTATCCAAATAAGTCTATTCTAATGGCACCAACTTCTCTTTTGGCTATTCAGTTGTATGAAGAGGCTATGAAATTCTTGCCTGAAAATATTAAAATATCTTTAGTCATACAAAATAGAAAAGTTGGAGATTATAAAGAGGCTGATTTTATTATAGGAACTCATGCTTTATTATTTAAAAAAAATCTTCCAAAAGCTCCATTGGTTATGGTTGACGAACAACATAGATTTGGAACAGCACAACGGCAAAAATTAGAAATAATGGCAAGAATAGATAAAGATAAACATGCCCATTTCTTACAATTTTCAGCAACTCCAATACCTAGAACTCAAGCTATGATGGATAGTGCTTTAATTGATATGAGTTTAATTACAAAAACTCCTTTTAAAAAACAGATAGATACAAAAATAATAGGTAAATCAGATTTTGCTAATTTATTAGGGCATATAAAAGAAGAAATAGCTAAAAATCATCAAGTTTTAATAGTATATCCTTTAGTTGAAGAGTCAAAATCTATTGGGTATCAATCATTAGACGAGGCTAGAGGTTTTTGGGAAAGTCGTTTTGAGAATACTTTTGTAACTCATGGAAAAGATAAAAATAAAGAGAAAGTATTATTAGAGTTTAGAGAAAAAGGTAATATTTTATTAGCAACAACTGTTATTGAAGTTGGAATATCTCTACCTAGATTAACAATAATAGTAATAGTTGGAGCAGAGAGATTAGGGTTAGCTACACTTCATCAATTAAGAGGAAGAGTTGGAAGAATCGGACTTGAAAGTTGGTGTTACCTATTTAGTTATAAACCATCAATAAAAAGATTATACTCTTTTGCTAAAACAACTAATGGGTTTGATATAGCATCTCTTGATTTAAAATATAGAAATAGTGGTGATATTTTAGATGGTAAAAAGCAAAGTGGACAAAAATTCAAATGGTTAAATATGGCAGATGATGAAGAGATTATAAAAGAAATTCAAAATAGAATAACCTAACATCATAAAAAATTAGATAAAATATAGATATATCGTATAAAAAGGGAAATTATGGCTATTGGAGAGATGGAAGCAAAACTTATAAAGTATCTAAATTATATGAAAAAGGTTGATGGAAGTGATTTACATATTAAGGCAACAGCTATTGCAAGAGGTAGAGTTAAAGGCTCTTTAGTTAAATTTGGAAAATCTGGATTTAGCAAAGATGGTATGGATCAATTGGCAAGAGAAATATTAACAAATGTACAATATGATGAACTAGTGTTAAATAGAACTCTAGACTTTACATTTGTTATTGGTTCAACAGGTAGATATAGAGGTAATATGTTCTACCAATTAGATGGACTAAGTGCTGTTTTTAGAGTTATTCCTCTTGATATTCCATCTATGAAAAAGTTAAATTTACCACCTGTATTATATGAATTTACAAAAATATATAGAGGTTTAGTTCTAGTTACAGGTGTTACAGGTAGTGGTAAATCAACAACTCTAGCTGCAATATTAAATGAAATTAATGAAACAAGGGCTGAGCATTTAATTACAGTTGAAGACCCTATTGAATTTATACATCCAGATAAAATGTGTTTGGTAAATCAAAGAGGTGTTGGTCAAGATGCTATATCTTTCGGTAGTGCATTAAAGGGTGCATTAAGAGAAGACCCAGACATTATATTAGTTGGGGAGATGAGAGACTTGGAAACTATAGAAATTGGACTTCATGCAGCTAGTACAGGTCACCTTGTATTTTCTACTCTTCACTCAATAAATGCAAAAGATACTATTGATAGAATGATGGGTACATTTCCACCACTAGAACAACCTCGTATTCGTAAGGCTCTGGCAGCTACACTAGAAGGAATTGTTGCTCAAAGACTTGTTAAAACTCTTGATGGAGGACGAGCTGCTGCCATTGAGATATATAAAAGAACTCCAAGAATTGAACAATTAGTTGCAGAGGGTAGAGATAGTGAAATATCTGATGCTTTGGCTGTTGGTAAAGAGACTTATGGAACTCAAACATTTGATCAAGCTATATTAGATATTTTTTATGCAGGTAGAATTGGTATGGAGTCATTAATGGAAAATGCAACAAGTCCTAGTGATGTAAAACTTCAACTTGAACTTGGTGGATATTTAGACGATAAAGGTGAAGATGGTAAGCCTAAAGGTCCAGAATTCTTTGATTTCAAAGAGGAAACAGAAGAAGAAGAGGATTAATATTTTAGAAGAGACACAGCACCTTTTCGATATAATCACGCCTATTTCACAAAACAAAAGGACGAAAATGTTAGAAGGTATTATTAGAGAGAGTATCACAAAAAGCAATGCAAAGCAATTAAAGAGAGATGGTTATCTAATCGCTAATATTTATGCAAATGGTGTAGAGAATATCAATGCAGCATTTAAAAGAGGTGAATTTGCAAGAACAGTAAGAAATAAAGATACATTTTCTTTCCCAATCAAAGTTGGAGATAATGAATTAAATGTCGTTATTCAAGAGTATCAACTACACCCAGTAAATGGTGATGTTATCCATGTTGATTTAAGAGTTGCTGTTCCAAATCAAGTAACTAATTATCTTATACCAGTTGTGACTAATGGAGTTGCTAAAGGGTTGAAAAATAAAGGTGTTTTTATTCAATCTAAAAAAAGATTAAAAGTTAGAGGTGCGATTGAAGATATGCCATTTAATTTTAATATTGATGTAACAGAACTTGATACAAATGATAATGTCTTAATAAGAGATATTGAAGTACCTGCAAATACACAAATAATGGATAGAGCAAATGTTGCTATCTGTGGTGTTATAAAAGCAAAATAATGACTTTATTTGTTGGATTAGGTAACCCAGAGGCTACTTACGAAAACAATCGTCATAATATAGGTTTTAAAGTGATTGATAACTTAGTCAATCATTTTAAAGCAAGAGATGTTTCTAAGAATTCTTTTTATGGAAATCTCTATAAATCAAATAATATACTCTTTTTAAAACCCACAACTTATATGAATTTATCAGGAAAAAGTCTTATATCCGTTAAAAACTTTTATAAAATTGATATTAATAATATTATAGTCATTCATGATGATTTAGATTTATTATTTGGAGCTTTGCGTTTTAAAAAGGGTGGTGGACATGGTGGACATAATGGATTAAAATCCATTGATGAAGTTATTGGTAGAGATTATGTTCGTGCTAGAATGGGTATAGGAAAACCTGAATATAAATCGCAAGTAGCTGATTTTGTTTTAAGTGATTTCAATAAGGATGAAGAAGAATATTTAGATAAATGGATAGAACATACGACCTTAGCATGTAAATTATTATTAGATGAACCATTAGAAAAAGTTAAATCTACATACACTATTAAGGAAATCAAGGCAATATCTCAATGAGTCTATTTCGACCAAGTTTAACATTTAGATATTTAGCAAAACATTATATAATAAACTTTATAGCTCTTTTATTAGGTATATCTTTAGCATTTTCTATAATAGATTATTTTCAACATTCAGAACAGTTAGCACTCTCATCAAATTATAAAATTCTATATGTATATTATATGTGGCAAGAGGCTTTAGTTTTACTATATCCTTTAACTCTTATTTTTGCTGTTATTATGACAAAGCTTACTCTTGTGAAAAGTAGCAATATGGTCATTCTTCATAGCTTTGGATATACAAAAAGGCAATTATTTTATCCATTTCTATTAGTATCCGTATCGGTTTATTTAATATTTACATATCTTCATACAACACAATTTTCTTATGCAAAAGATAAAGCAAAAGCAATGCTAGCAAAAGAAGGTGTCGACAGTTACTCATTGAAAGACCTATTCTTTATATATAATGGAACATTTGTATATGCTAAAAATATTGACCCTATTAATAAAAAAATGAAAGATTTAGTTCTGTTTAGACTTAACGGAAATAATTTAGAGTATACAATGGATGCTAAAGAGGCATATTTTACTGGCAAAGGTTGGTTAGCAAAAGATATTTTTACCCGTAAATTAGTTTATGATAATAATAATTTGGTTAAATATGAAACTGAGGTAAGAGATGAAATATTAACTCTAATTGGGTATGAACCAAAAATAATTGAATCTATTCAAGAGGGTAAAGCATTAAATATGACTGATAGTTTCAGAGCATTAAAATTATTAGAAGAACAAAAATTAAATACTCACAAACTTCGTTCTACTATATATTACAAAACGATATTTCCTCTTTTTTCAATAGCTATGGTTCTTATATTATTTTTTAAAATTCCTTTTCACGCAAGATACATGAATTTAGCTTTTGTCTTAGCCATATCATTAGGTATCTCTTTCTTAGTTTGGGGTATTCTTTTTGCATTTAATCAGATGGGACAAAATGGAGTTATTCCTCCAGAATTGGCAATACCTCTACCAATATCTATTTTATGGATTTATTCACTTGGTATATTTTTTAATAATAAAGAGACGATATAAAGTTTTTTTAGATAAAATTAATTTCAAAAGTTAAAAAATTAGGAAAAATTATTATGAAAGTAGACCTAAAATCACTTGTAAAAAAATATGATACACCACTTTATATTTATGATTTTAATGCAATATCTGATAGATATAAAGAGCTAAAAAAGGCATTTGAAGGTAAAAAATCACTTATATCTTATGCTGTTAAAGCAAATTCAAATTTAGCAGTTATTAGAACATTAGCCAAAAATGGAGCTGGTGCTGACTGTGTTAGTATTGGAGAGGTAAACAGAGCTTTAAAGGCTGGTATAAAACCTTATAAAATAATCTTCTCTGGAGTTGGAAAAAGAGATGAGGAGATAAGAGAAGCTTTAGAAAAAGGGATTTTACTTTTAAATCTTGAGAGCGAAGCTGAAATGAAAAGGGTTGAACTTGTTGCAAATGAGTTAAAGGTTAAAGCTAGGATTTCAATCCGAGTTAATCCAAATATAGACCCCAAAACTCATCCATATATATCTACAGGATTACATGAAAATAAATTTGGTGTAGATATTAATATGGCAAAAAGAATGTATATATATGCTCATAAATCTGAACATTTAAATCCTATTGGAATACATTTTCATATAGGTTCACAAATCACAGAATTAGAACCGATAAGAGAGGCTTCTATAATAGTTTCTGATTTAGTAAGAAGTCTTAAAGCAATTAATATTGATATTAAATTCTTTGATATTGGTGGTGGAATTGGTGTTGTTTATGATGATGAAATAACTATAAATCCAAAAGATTACTCTGATATGATAATAGAAACAATCAAAGGTTTAGATGTAACTATTATTTGCGAACCAGGAAGATATATGTTAGCAAATGCAGGAATTTTTGTTACTAAAGTATTATATGAAAAGATGAATGAAAGTCGTAGATTTGTTATTGTCGATGGAGCTATGAATGATTTAATTCGTCCAAGTTTATATAATGCATATCACAAAATAGAAGCTTTTGTAGATGGTTCTGATGATGTTACAAAAGCTGATGTTGTTGGTCCTATTTGTGAAAGTGGAGACTTCTTTGGTAAAGATATAGAACTTCCTAAATTAAAACATAATGATTTAATTATAATTCATAGTGCAGGAGCATATGGATTTACAATGGCAAGTAATTATAATACTAGAGGACGAAGTGCAGAAGTGGCAATTCTTGATGGGAAAGATTATATTATTCGTCAAAGAGAAAGTTTTGAAGACCAAATAAGATTGGAAGAAGCTTGTGATACAAGTTGGCAAAATAGAGAAGATTAAATAAGGAATAGAAGATGGAATTGGGAAAATTAAGAGATAATATTGACCATATAGATGATACTCTGCTAGATTTAATCAATGAAAGAATGGAATTTGTTCATCAAGTGGGAGAGTTAAAAAATACAACTGGAGCTCCTATTTATAGACCAGAGAGAGAACAATCTATCCTAAATAGATTAAAAGAGCGAAATAGTGGCAAACTAACAGGTAATGCAATAGATGCTCTATTTTTAGAACTATTTGCTGTAGCAAGAAATCTCGAACTACCAGAGAGAATTGCATATTTAGGACCTGAAGCTAGTTTCACACATCAAGCAGCAGAAAGGAGATTTGGTGCAATGAGTTCTTATCTTCCAATTTCATCTATTCAAGGTATTTTTAAAGAGGTTAATCGTAAAAATGCAAAGTTTGGGGTAATTCCTATTGAAAATAGTTCTAATGGAATAGTTAGTGATACAATTTATTGTTTAAGTAACTATAATATTAAAATAATAGCAGAAGTGGTTGTTGATGTTCATCATACTCTAGCTACAACTTGTGAAAGTATAAAAGATATAAAAAAAATATACTCAAAAGATATAGCTTTTGGTCAATGTCAAAATTTTTTAGATGATTATGGATTATCTGAAGTGGAACAAATTCCAGTAGAATCAACAGCAAAAGGGGCGAAGTTAGCAACAATAGAAGAAAATAGTGCATCAATATGCTCAGAAGTTGCTGCAACTATGTATAGCTTACCAATATTATTTACAAATATAGAAGATAATGAAGATAATAGAACTAGATTTTTTATTATTAGCGATTTTGAGAATGCTCCTAGTGGGGATGATAAGACATCTATTTTAGTACATCTTCCAAATAAACCTGGTTCATTGGTTCAATTCTTAAATGATTTTGAAGAGGCGAATATTAATTTAACTAAAATAAAATCACATATCATCAAAGGTGAGTCTACATTCTTTTTAGAGTTTGCAGGACATAAAGAGGATAAACATATAAAGAATATCTTTAAAAAATATAAAGATTCTATAAAATTCTTAGGCTCTTATGGTAGAGAAAGCGATGATATTTATACTAAGGGGAAAGAATGAGAGGTAATAAAGTATTAGATGATATAAAAAATTATGAGGCAGGATTACCAATAGAGTTGGTAGTTAGAGAGTTTGGAATTGATACAAAAGATGTTGTAAAACTTGCATCAAATGAAAATCCTAAAGGTACTAACCCTAATGTAGTAAAAGCTATAATAGATGGTGCTAACAATGCTCATTTATATCCTGACGATAGTTTTTATGAACTAAAAGAGGCTTTATCAGATAAATATTTAGTATCTAGTAAAAATATTATAATTGGTGCTGGAAGTGACCAAGTCTTAGAATTTATATCAAGAGCATTTTTATCTGAAGATAGTAAAGTTTTGATGACTAAGGTTACATTTGCAATGTATGAAATATACGCAAAACAGATGGGAGCTACAATTATAAGAACTCCTAGTTATGAACATAAAGTAGATGAATTCATAGCCTCATACAAAAAACATAATCCCAAAATAGTTTATATATGTACCCCAAACAATCCAACTGGTGATGCTATAAGTAGAGTTGATGTATTGAAAATTATAAATGCAATCGATAAAGAGACTCTAGTTGTTGTCGATGGAGCTTATATGGAGTATGCATCAGCTAAAGATGAAAAATATAAAATAGAGCCAAAAGATTTAATTGGCTTTTCAAATGTAATATATTTAGGAACTTTTTCTAAAGCCTATGGGTTAGGTGGAATGAGAGTTGGATATGGAATTGCAAATTTAGACCTCATCAATCTTATATCTAAACTCCGTCCACCATTTAATATTACAACTCTATCTCTTTTGTCTGCTATTGAAGCTCTAAAAGATGAAGAGTTTGTAAAAGATTCAATCGAAATTCATAAAAATCAATTAAAAAGGTATGAGATATTTGCTAAAGAAAATAAACTAAAATATATAGATAGTTATACAAATTTTATTACATATATTTTTGATGATAATATAGACTCAACACAAATATCAAATAGTCTATTAAAAAGAGGTGTTATTATTCGTAATCTTGCCTCTTATGGCATGAATGCTGTTAGGATTACTGTTGGAACGGAGAAACAAAATAACCGTCTTTTTGAAGTTCTAATAGAAGAGTTAAGTAATGCCAAATAGATATAGTAATCTAAAAGATTTCAATATTCACGAACTAGAGGATGTAGCTAAAGAGATTAGAGATAAAATATTGAAAACTGTAAGTAAAAATGGAGGACATCTAAGTTCAACATTGGGTGCAACAGATTTAATTATAGCTATGCATTTCGTTTTTGATGTAGAAAAAGACCCATTTATATATGATGTAAGTCATCAAGCTTATGCACACAAACTTTTAACAGGTAGATGGAAAGATTTTAAATCTCTACGAGAATTTAAAGGTATAAGTGGATATACAAAACCATCAGAATCACCATACGACTACTATTGTGCAGGTCATAGTTCAACTTCTATATCTCTAGCTGTTGGTTCAGCAAAAGCAATACATCTTAAAGGTGAAGATAGAATTCCAGTAGCATTTATTGGTGATGGTAGTATGAGTGCTGGAATGGTTTATGAAGCACTAAATGAGTTAGGTGATAAAAAATATCCTGTTGTAATAATATTAAACGATAATGAGATGAGTATTGCAAAACCTATAGGAGCTATAAGTAAATATCTATCTCAAGGAATGGCTGGTCCATTCTTTCAAAAGATGAAAAGGGGGACTGAACACCTTTTAGAACATCTTCCAGAAAGTGCAACTTATCTAGCAAAACGATTTGAAGAGTCTTTAAGATTAATCACACCTGGACTTCTATTTGAAGAGTTAGGAATAGAGTATATTGGTCCTGTTGATGGACATAATATAGAAGAGCTTATAGAGACACTTAGTATTGCTAAAAATATGGGAAAACCTGTAATTATTCATACTCAAACAACAAAAGGGAAAGGGTATGAAATAGCAGAGGGGACAAAAGAACATTGGCATGGTGTAGGTGCTTTTAATTTACATAATGGAGAGAGCAGTAAAAAGAGTTCTTCCAAGAAAAATGCTACAACTATATTTAGTGAAACTTTGGTCTCTTTAGCAGATAACGATGATAAAATTGTTGGAGTTACTGCAGCAATGCCAACAGGTACTGGAATTAGTGATGCAATGGAAAAATATCCTGATAGATTTTGGGATGTAGCAATTGCAGAACAACATGCAGTTACATCAATGGGGTCATTGGCAAAAGAAGGATTTAAACCATTTTGTGCAATCTACTCAACATTCCTTCAAAGAGGCTACGACCAAATTATTCATGATATAGCCTTAATGGATTTAGGAGTTACTTTTGCCATAGATAGAGCAGGAATTGTAGGAGAAGATGGAGAAACTCATCAAGGTGCTTTTGATATATCATTTTTAAGAGCTATTCCAAATATGACTCTACTTGCTCCATATAGTGAAGGCTCTATGATAGAGGCGATGAGGTTCGCTAAGGATTACAATCACCCTTGTGCTTTGCGTTATCCAAGAGGCTCATTTATGGTGGATAATAAAGAATCAACACCTTATTTATTAGGAAAATCTGAATTAATTAAAGAAGGTAAAGATATTCTATTTATAGGTTATGGAAATGGCGTTGGAAAAGCTATAGAAACAGCAAATTATATAGATGATAAAGAAATAGCTATATTAGATCTTAGATTCGTAAAACCACTAGACAAAAGTAAACTAAAAGAGTTGTCCCAAGATTATAAAGAGTGGTTTATATTTAGTGATAGTGCAAAAGCTGGAGGAGTAGGTTCAGCAATATTAGAGTTTTTAAGTGAAGAGATGATAAAAGATATAAACCTAACTACATTTGAGTATGATGATAAGTTTATCACTCACGGAAATACAAGTTTGGTAGAAGAGTCAATGGGACTATTGGCAGGACAACTTGCTATAAAAGTCAAAAATAAAATAAATATTTAAAAGGAAACTATCTATGTCAAAAGAGTATATTTTTACAAGTGAATCTGTAACAGAAGGTCATCCAGATAAAATGGCTGACCAAATTTCTGATGCAATACTTGATTATATAATAGAGAATGATAAAAATGCTAGAGTAGCTTGTGAAACTATGTTAAGTAATGGTTTTTGTGTGATAGCAGGAGAATTAAAGACTCATACCTATGCACCAATGCAAGAGATTGCTAGAGAAGTTATTCGAGAAATTGGTTATACAAATGCATCTTATGGATTTGATTATCGTTCAGCAGGTGTTTTAAATGGTGTGGGTGAGCAGAGTCCTGATATTAACCAAGGGGTTGATAAAAGTTGTGGAGAGATTGGTGCAGGTGACCAAGGATTAATGTTTGGTTATGCTTGTAAAGAGACTCCAGAACTTATGCCATTACCTATATCTCTAGCTCATAAAATTACAGCTAAACTAGCTGAAGTTAGAAAAAATGGAACAGTTCCTTTTCTTCGTCCTGATGGAAAAGCACAAGTTAGTGTTAAATATGTAGATGATATACCAGTATCAATTGATACTATTGTCGTATCTACACAACATCATGATAATGTATCATTAGAAGTTGTTCAAGAAGCTGTATTAAATGAAGTTATTAAAGCAGTTATCCCTGAAGAACTTATGAATGATGATATCACTTATCATATAAATCCAACAGGAAGATTTGTTATTGGTGGACCACAAGGAGATGCAGGATTAACTGGTAGAAAAATAATAGTTGATACTTATGGTGGTAGCTGTCCTCATGGTGGTGGAGCTTTCAGTGGTAAAGACCCAACTAAAGTTGATAGAAGTGCAGCTTATGCAGCTCGACATGTAGCTAAAAATTTAGTTGCTTCTGGAATATGTGATAAAGCGACTATTCAAATAGCTTATGCAATTGGTGTAGCATCTCCTGTCTCTATATATGTTGATACTCACAATACTTCAGAATTTGATGAAGATAAAATTAACAAATGTGTGGAAGAACTTTTTGACCTGACACCAAAGGGAATTATAGAATCTTTAGACCTATTGCGTCCAATTTATAAGAAAACAGCATCTTATGGTCATTTTGGAAGAGAAGATGAAGATTTTACTTGGGAAAAATTGAACCGTGTTGATGATATTAAAAGATATTTTGAGCTATAAATGTCATGGTTAAAGAATGTTTTACAATAGTTTAGATATAGTTTTATGAAATTTGAATTTAAGGAGAAGAAATGGCAGTAATTATTACAGATACATGTATTAACTGTGCGGCATGTATCGATGAATGTCCAGTAGAAGCAATCGTTGATGAGGACGATAACCCAACAGGTGAAGAAATTTATTATGTTTATGCTGATAAATGTGTTGAGTGTGTAAGTTATCATGATGTTCCAGCTTGTGCTGAAGCATGTCCGACAGAGGGTTGTATTGTATGGGGTGATGCTATTGATGGTATGCCTGCATCTGAAACAAGAGGCGACAAAGATACAGCAATTATTGAAGAGTAATCTTCTTTTTTATCGGGATTTGTCCCGATAACTTTAAAATCTCCTATTTAATATAAAAAACTCTCCCAACTAGACAACATAATTCTTATTAAAGTGATATAATTTAATATATCAAGTTTTAATGGAGATAAAATGAAATATTATGAACTTACATGCATAGCATATCTAAAAAAAGATATTAACTTTAAAAATAGTTTTGAGACTATAAATAAATATATAAGTTACTCAATGGCTCAAAGTAGTAATCTAAAAGATTTACACAATAAAAATAAATTTAAACATTATACTTTTGATATTTTCTATCCAACAGAAAAATCTCAAATATATCATAAAAATCATACATATAATTTTAATATTCGTTCAATAGATGAGAATTTTATAAACACTATCTCAACTACTTTACGAGAAAATATTAATAATCCAAATATTCAAATTTTACAAACTAATAAACGAATAATAAAACAACAGTTTATTACAGAATTATATACAGCTACACCTACAATAATATCTATAGATAATGGTCTATATTGGACTGCTGAAAAAGATGGTGACATATTAAAACTACAAAAACAACTACATGATAACCTAGAAAAAAAATATCAAGACTTTTTTGAAGAACCAATTCAATCCCAACAGAATTTTATACAACTTTTAGAGATTAAAAATAAGTATCCACAAAGTATATATACAACAAAAAAAATAAAAGATAAAATAATAGATATAAGATTATTTGGAAATAAATTTAGAATTGTTCCAAATGAAGATGAAGTTAGCCAAAAGTTAGCATTTATAGCTTTGGCTTGTGGTTTAGGAGAGAAGAATAGCTATGGTGGTGGGTTTTGTTTGGGTAGGGGGATTCGATGATTTATGATATTTTAGAAGTATTTAAAAAAGAGTATGATAAAAAAGGTGATAAGCTTATTCTTGATAATTATATGTTAAAAGATGGGCTTTATGTAAAAGTTAATGATGATAAAACTTTAGAGTATTTTATATTTGAAAACGATAAAAAGATAGAAAAAAAAGAGAATTGCTTTAAAGATTTGGCTGGAACTATAAATCATAATATGTATGAATGGTTTAAAGAGAGAGATTATTATAGTGGATATTTGAATTCAAATAAATCTTTTTATGATAAAAAAATTCACAATATTAATTATCTATCCTTTTTTGTTAAAGTAGATAGTTTTATTAGTGAAGACCCTAAGAAGATTTTAAATAGAGAATCTATTAGAAAACAGTATCAATATCTCTGTAGTTATGAAAAGTTTATAAAAAAACAAGAGAAAGAGTTACTAGAAAATTATCAAGAGTATTTAAAAGAAAGAAATCGAAAAAAAGATTTAATTTATAAATATAGAGTTCTTGAAAAAAAGCTTGATTTATGTGTAGAAAAAGCAAAAGATAATGGTGTAAAAAATTATATAAAAATATTTTTTGATGAAGATATAGAACTCTATAAAAAAGAGAGTAATATCTATTACACAATTAAAATTTTTAATGATATTTCCTATTCTAAAAAGTTAGAAAATGGAGTATATGGTCTTTCTGATGCTAATATGGGATTAAATGCTAAGAAGCCATTTTTGGAACATAAAAGTAAAAAAACAATAGCTCCATTTCTACTTCTTGATAGTGATGCCTTATTGAGTAAAAAGTTTTTTGATTGGTTGAAATTTCAAGATAACAGAGAAAAATATCCATTAGTTGATACACTTTTTATGCATAGAGACTTTAGAGATAAAGATTTAATACTTGATTTTGATTATATTCCTATACAATTAAAAGAGTTGAGACCACCGATAAAAGTAAATAATTATTTAAAAGTGAAAAATATAGAAGATTATGAGTTAAAAGAGTTGTTTCATTTAGAGACAAAAATAGATGAGCTTTTTTATGCAAAGCAGTTGATTTTTAACTATTTTAATGATGATACAAAGGTCTCAAAATTTGTTACTAAAGAGTTACAAAATTTACTTTTTGTTACAAAATATAGTATGATAAACTATTTCAAAAAATATGATGATAGAGAGTTTTATCAAATAGTAAAAAAGTATGGTTCAAGCTTTATTCTAAACAGTTTAAGAGCAGGGTATGAGTTAAAAGCAAAAGAGAGTTTGAATTTGAAACTTTCATTATTAAAATACAAAGGGGAAAAGATTATGGATATAGAAGAGATGTTTTTAAACATTAAAAATAAATTAGACAGTTCCGAGTATGGTAGTTTAAAGAAAGAGGAGTTTTTCTTTTTAAGTGGGCAGTTAGCTAATTATTTGTTGGCACAAAAAGAGCAATATCAAAAGAAGCAAGATTTGTTAGAGCCTTATTTAAGATGTAACAATACGCAAAAGTTAAAAAAAGAGTTACAATTTAGTTTTTTTCAATATAAACATGCGCTATTTTTTAGCAATAAACGATTTAATAGTGCAATGGCACTTATCCAAGCGTATGGAGAAAAAGAGAGAATGTCAGATAATATGGATAGTTTTTTAGTTGGTTATTTAGCAGATAATCTATTTTTTGAAAAAAAGGAGAAATAAAATGAACAGAGTATATGGAATAATCGGAATAAAAGCAAAGATGGCAAACTGGAACGCAGACTTTACAGGACGACCAAAAAGTACAAGTAATGGTGATATATTTGGAAGCGATAAAGCTTTAAAATATCCTATGAAAAAAATGTGGGAGAACGAGGGTAATAAAATACTTTTTATTAAAAGTTGGAAAGAACATAAAGGTGGAATAGTTCCAAATCAACTGGGAGAGAGATATGCTACTATTTTTGGAGAGATTGACAAAAAGAATACAACGACAAAAGAGGTTATGACCAACCTTTTTAAGTGTACAGATGTTAAAAACTTTGGTGCAACTTTTGCAGAAGAGGGGCAAAATATCTCTATTACAGGAGCTGTTCAGTTTGGACAAGGGTTTAACAAATTTGATGATACTAATATTGAAATTCAAGATATTCTCTCTCCTTTTGCCGATTCAACCAAAGAAGATGCAAAACAATCAACTCTAGGTACAAAAATAACTGTAAATGAAGCACATTATTTTTATGGATTTTCGATTAATCCTAATAATTATAATGAGTACAAAGAGATTTTAGGTAGTGATTTTAATGGTTATACAGAGGAAGACTATAAAAAATTTAAAAAAGTTGCATTAACTTCTGCTACTGCTTATAGTACAAACTCTAAGTTTGGTTGTGAAAATGAGTTTGCACTGTTTGTAAAATGTAAAGATAAAGATACTTATCTACCTGATTTAAGCGATTATATAGAGTTTGATAGTAAAAAAAGAGAAGTTGATTTAGCTAAGTTAGAGGAGTTGGTAGGAGATAGAGGAGAGATAGAAATTTACTCTAACCCTTATAAGCTCAAAGTAGTCACAACTAAAACTCATAAAAATATATTTACTAACCAAGAGATATAGCCATGAAAGGAGTAAGCTTTAGGCTTAGTGGTAAAACAGCTTGTTTTAGAAAACCTGATGTTAATCAGTTCGCTTATTTTTCTTATAATAATATTCATAAACCTGCTCTTTTAGGTTTGTTAGGTTCTATTATTGGGCTTGGTGGATATACTCAGCTTCATGACAAAAAAGCCTTAATCAAAGAGAAAATTAAGAAAGCAAAAGGCAAAGATAAAAAGGCTTTACAAGAGGAATTAAGAATTTTAGAAGAGGATTATCCTCAATTTTATGAGAAGCTAAAGGGCTTAAAAGTCTCTATCACACCCTTAGCACCTTATGGCTATTTTGCTAAGAAGATACAAGTATTTAATAATTCTGTAGGATATGCCAGTAAAGAGATGGGAGGCAATCTTATCGTGCGTGAACAGTGGCTTGAAAATCCAGAGTGGCAGATTATAATTTTAGATGATAAAACAGATGAGTATATTAAATTACAAGAGTATCTAATAGAAAAAAAATCTATTTTTATACCTTATTTAGGAAAAAATGACCACCCTGCAACGATAGATAAAGTTAAAGAGATAGAGTTAAGTGCTTCTATTGATGGTATTAAAATCTCTTCACTTTTTATAGAAAATAAATGTGAGATTTCAAATATGCCACCAAGAGGGGAACTCTCATACTTTTTTAAAGAGGTATCACCTATGAGATTGCAAGAGGAGTATCATTTTTATGAGTATGAGAATTTGATTTTTACCAATCATAAAATAGTTCAGAATAGTTCAAATAATATATACTCATTTGAGCAAGAAAATTATTTTTTTATGTAGGTTTAGATGTATTTAGATTTAAATATTTTTGGTGTTGATGAGTCTTTTTTGGCACATACTCCAAATGAAACTTTACCTGAACATTTAGAATGTACTAAGAAGTATTTAGAAAAGATACTAAAAGCTAAACATCTAGAACCACTTATAGATGGACTGATAAATAGCATTGACGATAAACATTCTAAATTAATAAAAGAGATGTTTTATAATACAATTTATCTGCATGATTTAGGAAAAATGAACCCTTGTTTTCAATCTAAAAAGATGAGTAACCCTTTATTTAAAGAATATCAGGGTTGTTCTGACTCTAAGCACTCTTTTGGTGGAGTTGTTTATTTTATAGATTATTATAAACCGATTATTGAAAAAATAGAGGAAGATAAAGAGTATTATCGACTTATCTATATTCTTTATAATTTTTCCTATCATATCTCTAAACATCATGGACGATTAGGGCAGATAGAGGAGTATCTTTTTGATAAACGAGAAGAACATCCTGATTTTGAAAATGTTAAAAAAGATATTATGCTTTACTTAGATAGCAAGTTTGAATTTTACATTTTAAATAAACTTCTTTTTTCTCTTTTGGTTTCATCTGATTATTATGCAACAAGCGAATATATGGCTAATTTGACAATAGATAATTTTGGCACATTTACACAGACTCAAAAAGAGAATCTTCAAAATAGGTTTGATAGTTTTTTAGAAGGTTTTGGAGAAGCAAAAGGGATTAATAAACTTAGAAATGAGATTTTTAAAGAAGCAGAGTTTAATTTATTTCAAAATCTGGATAAACATATTTATTATTTAGAAGCTCCAACAGGAAGTGGTAAAACAATAACCTCTATAAATTTGGCTTTGAAGCTTTTAAATAGTGATAAACGGCTCAATAAACTCTTTTATATCTTTCCTTTTAATACTCTTATAGAACAAACTAAAAGCGTTTTTAATGATATTTTTGGAGATGATTTGAATATAGAAACGATTAATTCCATCTCTCCTATTGAACTTGAAAATAAACAAGAAGAAAATGAAACCAACTATACACAATCTTATATAAATAGACTATTTTTTCACTCTCCTGCGATTATTACCACTCATGTAGCTCTCTTTAATATCCTATTTGGCACTTCAAAAGAGGATAACTTTCCACTATGGCAATTGGCAAATTCGGTCATTATTTTAGATGAGATACAAAGCTATAACAATAATTTATGGTGGTATATGGTTGAATTTTTTGATAAATATGCAGAGTTACTTAATATTAAAATCATAATTATGTCAGCTACTTTACCAAAGTTAGATTTCTTTTTAGAGAAAAAAAGTAATTTTGTAGATTTAATCAGCACTCAAAAGCGAAATGAATTTTTTAAAAGCCATTATTTTAAAAATAGAGTAGAGCTAGATTTTGAACTTCTTAAAGAAGAGATAGATTTAGAGAGACTAGAGGAGTTTTTTGATGAGGTCAAAGAGGGCTATTCAAAAATACTTTTTGAGTTTATTAAAAAGCAGAGTGCTAGAGAGTTTTATAATCAAATAAAAGAGTGGAATGAAAATGTATATGAGCTAAGTGGTGATGACAATAAAGCTTATAGACAATTCGTAATTAATAAAACTAAAGAGGATAATCCCATCATTGTAGTAGCAACCCAAGTGATAGAAGCAGG
>Ga0256837_1000627_pt1 | contig 28626 bp, 26 predicted proteins | sample 4562384metaG_FD_185976 | JGI IMG/M metagenome (GOLD analysis project Ga0256837, IMG submission 185976) | Hydrothermal vent microbial communities from Guaymas Basin, Mexico - 4561-384 | ecosystem: Environmental > Aquatic > Marine > Hydrothermal vents | place: Mexico: Guaymas Basin | collected... | reverse complement strand
AACAAAAAGCTTGCTATAATAAACATATGAAAAATGTTAGTCAAATTATTACTTCTATTCAATATAAACCTCAATTTAAGAAGGTATTGAACCATAAATGTATAAGTAAACTTATCTCTATAATTCTACCTAGTATTCAAAAAAGTATTAAGCACGGTTTTATACATAAAAAGATTTTTTACATAACCATAACTTCTTCACTTAATAAATATGATAAAGATAATATTATAAATACCATTAAAATGGTTTTAAACTCTAAGATGATTTTAGAAGAAAAAGGTTTTTTGGAGTGTAGCGACATAGAAATCGATGATGTTATCGTCTATGTTGACCATAAACCTAAACTTCAGACAAACCTATACACAACTCATACCCATGAAATGAAGTATACCGAGAGAGCAACTGGAGATATTTCTATAGATATTGAAGATGAAAAACTCAAAGCTTTAGCACAAGAGATTCAAAACATGATAAAAAAAGAGTCCCATGACACTTAAAGAGACTATATCGCAACTCCCTACTTCGGCTGGTGTTTATCAGTACTTTGATAAAGATGGACATATCCTCTACATCGGAAAAGCAAAAAATCTCTCCAATCGTGTAAAGAGTTACTGGCAGTTTACTCCAGAACTAGCACCAGCAAAAAAACTCTCTTTAAGAATCACAAAGATGTTAGAGCAGACTGTCTCTCTTAACTACATAGTCGTCTCTTCTGAACATGATGCACTTATCTTAGAAAACTCTCTTATAAAACAGCTCAATCCAAAATACAATATTTTACTCCGTGATGATAAGACATACCCTTACATTTACATAGACAACTCTCAAAAATATCCTCGTTTTGAGATTACACGAAAAATCATTAAGAGTAAAGATATTACTTATTTTGGTCCCTACTCTGTTGGTGCAAGAGATATTTTAGACTCTGTTTATGAGATCTCTAAACTGGTACAGAAAAAATCCTGTTTAGGTTCAAAAAAACTCTGTCTCTACTATCAGATAGATAAATGTTTAGGTCCATGTGAACTACCAATATCTAAAGAGAGGTACTTACAAGAGGTAGCTTTAGCGACTAAACTCATTAAAAATAAAAAACTATTACTCCATGAACTTGAGACAAAGATGATGTTTTATGCAGAGGAGATGCGTTTTGAAGAGGCAGGTGAACTTAGAGATAGAATAGAGCGAATCAGCCGTTCAGAGATAAAAAGCGAAATAGATTTTGCAAGTAGTGAAAACTACGATATTTTTGTCGTGCAGAACTCTCAAACAAGGGCTGTAGTTGTTCGTATATTTATGAGAAATGGAAAGATTATCTCCTCTTCTCATGAGTATCTGAACCTAAACGCTGGTTATGATGAAGATGAACTTTATCTACGAACTTTACTAAGTTTTTACAAAGATGAAAAGCCCCCTATCGTAGCTCCTATCTTAGTTGCAAAAGAGATAGCATCTGTTTCACTTTTAGAAGAGCATCTCAGCACTATTTTCGAGAAGAAAGCAGATATATCACTCCCACTTAGAGGAAAAAGAAAAGATTTAATCGACTTGGCTCTTTTAAACGCCAATGAACTTCTCAAAAAAGATAAAAAAGAGGATCACATAAAAATAGCACTAGAGATTCAAGAGCTATGTAAACTCCAAAAAATTCCCTCTCGTGTTGAAGCCTTTGATAACTCTCATATCTCAGGTGTAGCAACTGTAGGTGCTATGATAGTATCTAGTGATGGAGCATTTGAGAAAAAATCCTATAGAACTTATCATTTAGAGGCAAAAGATGAGTATGCACAGATGAGGGAGACACTCACAAGACGGATAAATAGCTTTTCCAAAAACTCTCCTCCTGATTTATGGTTACTCGATGGTGGTGCTACACTTCTTAAACTTGCTCTTGAACTTCTTGCTTCAAACGCCATTAACCTAGATGTTATTGCTATCTCTAAAGAGAAAATAGATGCAAAAACTCATAGAGCCAAAGGAAAAGCAAATGACATTATCTATACAAAAGATGAAGTTTTTCGCCTTAAAAATAGTGACAAAAGATTACATTGGGCACAAAACCTAAGAGATGAAGCACATAGAGCTGCCATAACTTTTCATAAAAAAACAAAACTAAAACTCGATCAAGAGAGTCAACTTCTCTCACTTCAAGGAATTTCTCCAGCAAAAATTAAAAAGCTCTTAAATCACTTTGGAACTTTTCAAGAGGTGAAAAAAGTACAAATTGAAGAGATAAGTGCTATTTTAAACAAAAAAGATGCACAAATTATCAAAAATTATTACAAATAAGTTTTCTTTACCTATCTTTATGATATATTTATAATGATTCTAGTTTTAAGGGTTTTTTAATGGATAAAGTTATGCCAATTGATAAAGAGTATATTTATAGTGGAAGTGCAATCATAAGTCAAACTGACTTAGATGGTGTTATTACTTATGCAAATAGAGCATTTTGTGAAGCTGCTGGATATAAAGCAAATGAACTTGTAGGAAAACTACATAACATCATACGGCATCCAGATATGCCTAAAATAGTTTTTGCAAAAATGTGGGAGACTATAAATGGTGGACAAGCATGGAATGGTCTTGTTAAGAACTTAAGAAGTGATGGGAAATTTTACTGGGTTGAAACAGAGATTTTACCTATTGTAAATGAAGATGGTACTATTACTGGTTTTATAGCCGCAAAAAGAGGGGCTTCACGAAAAAATATCAATGAAGCAATACAAACATACAAAAAAATGTTAGAAACACAAGAATAAAGGGACAAATATATGCTAATTTATAATTTTCAAAAAGAGTTTATAGGTATTGACGAGAAAGACCTTAAAACTTTAGGTTTTAAAAACTTAGGAGAACTTCGGACTGAAGTTACAGATTTTGCTGATTTATTTGTAAAAACACCTGGTTTTATCCACAATTTTAAGCATGTTCATTGGATTGATTTTATTACATGTGCTGACTCAAACGAAGAATCAAAAGTTATTATTAATGTAAATAATAACAACTATAGAGCAATAATTCATATTTCAACGGCTTATCTTATTGACAATCCAACTTCAAAATCCTATATCATTAACCTTCAAAATTTACGAGAACTGACTCATAAAGAGAGTGAAAATATCGCTGGTGACATTATACAGAGAGAACCTGTTCAAGCAGTAGCTCCAGCCAAAGCTATCTTTAATACTCCCGAATATACTAATACATTTGTAAATGATGAAGATAATAGTTTTCAAGAAGAGAGTAGTAACGACACATTAATTGTTGATGATTATGATTCTCCTTTAAATGTTGATATAAAAGATGAAATGGAACTTCCTATTGATGACTTTGACAAAGAGGTAGAAGAGATAACACCTAAAGAGATAGAAAAAGAAGAAGATCTTTCTATACCTCTAGAGATCTCATTTGATGATGATTTAGAAGATGATCTTATCTTAGACACTAGCTCTTCTGATGATGAAAAACCTGTTACAACAGTTACTCAAGTTGTTAAAGAAAGCTTTGACAATGGTTATGTTTACGATCCAAATGTAGCATCTGAAGAGTTAGGTTTACCACTAGATCTAATAGAAGAGTTCATACAAGACTTCATTGAACAAGCTAAAGAGTTTAAAAGTGAACTTTATAAGGCTATAGATGTTGGAGATTTTGATACTATCAAAACACTTTCACATAAACTCAAAGGTGTGGCAGCAAATCTAAGAGTAGAGGATGCATTAGAAGCTCTAACTATCACAAACACTTCATCTGATTTCAATGAAATCACAGAAAATATTGAGATATTTTATAAAATAATCTCAAAACTAGCTGGGGAAGAAATTAGTGTAGAAAAAGAGATAGAAATAGTTGATACACCTTTAGAGATTAAAGATGAAACTACTATTGAAACAGATACTGATGATGATTTATATAGTGATCCTATTGAAATCGAAGACTCTGATGTTCCTGCAAAGATTGATATTCCAGAACTGGCAGACGATACATTTTTAGAAATAGTAGAAGATGATAATAGCGATGAGATGTTAACTCTTGAACTTAATGAAGATGATACTGACAATAACGATGAGATGTTGACTCTTGAACTTGATAAAGATGATACTGACGATAGCGATGAGATGTTGACTCTTGAACTTGATAAAGATGATACTGACGATAGCGATGATATGTTAACTCTTGAACTTGATGAAGATGATACTGACGATAGCGATGATATGTTAACTCTTGAACTTGATGAAGATGATACTGACGATAGCGATGAGATGTTGACTCTTGAACTTGATGAAGATGATACTACTGATAATAGCGAAATAGATACTCCTTTAGATATTGAGTATTCTAAAGAGACAGTAGCAAGTGAGATAGGTCTCGATATAGAAAGTTTTAACGAACTCTTTGATGATTTCAAACGAGAAACAAATGCTTTAATGACATCTATGAATAGTGCCATTGAAAAAGAAAATTTCAGTTTATGTGCTAGTGAAGCTATTAAACTCAAAGGTATGAGTGAAAATATGAGAGTTATAGCTTATGAAGATGAACTAAATACACTTATTCATTCAGAAGATAAGATTGCATTATCAACTGCACTCAACAAAATTAATGCAACACTTGCACAATTATCAAAATAAGGAGTTCAAGATATGCAAATAGGACTTAAAAATAGACTAAGGTTAATCAGTTTACTTCCGATTGTCATTCTCTTTTCAATCACCAGTTATTTTGTTTATGATTCTTACCAGAGTTATAAATCAGCACAAGTACTACAAGATAAGTTATCTGAAAATAGACAACTTAATACTCTAGTAAATAATATCTCTCGTGAAAGGGGTATGACCGTAATGTATCTTGGAAATTCATCTCCAAATACACTACGTTCACTTGTAAAACAGAGAAAAATTGTTGATGAACAAGAAAAAGCATATATAAATCATGTTAAAAGTAAAGAAGTCTTACATGACCACTCTAGTGGTGTAGAAAACTGTAAAACATGTAAAAATATTCAAACACTTTCAACATATTTAGCAAAACTCAAAAAAATCAGAGCTTTGGTTGACAAACATCAAACAAATTTTACAGATGTTTATGAAGAGTTTTATGGAAAAGTACAAAAAATTGCAATATCTCAACTTGAACAAATCACTTCAAATCAACTTGATCCAAAAATCAATACTTATGCAACACAATACATTGATCTTGTTCGTGCAAATGAATTTACCTCAGATGAACGTGACTTTATATCATTTGCTATTGCTCGTTCGACTGAGTTTGAAGATACGGAACTAAATGAATGGATCTCTCTTATTGCTAAAGCTGATGCAATTTCTTATGGAACGCTCAAAAATAAACTTTTAGTTTCACAATTAAATAATTTATTTAAAAATGAAGATACTGTTGAACTTTTTGATGATATTAATACAGAAAGAACAGCTATTTTATCAAATGCTTCAAGTGGAAAGTATGATATTACATCTAGTATCTGGTTTACAATGCTTTCTGAGAAAACAAATATCATTTCTAATGCAGAAGAGTTGATACTAACAGCTATGGATAAACGAGCTATAGAAGTAAAATCTGATGCTCTTCAAGTTCTAGCAATTACCTTAACGATTTGGTTCACATCTGTAATTCTAGCTATTCTTGGTTTCTTACTCTCAAATGAAATTGCAAAAAACATTAAAAATCTTGAAGAGGTACTTAAACGTGTTGCAGCGGATAGTGATCATAGTTCAGAATCAGAGATTAATCTTCAAACTTCAAAAGGTACTGCTGATGCATATGATCTTCTTGAAAATATCATTGAACAGACTAGACAAGATAAAGAGTCTGCCCAAGATGCAAGTGAAGCAAAATCAATGTTCCTTGCAAATATGTCACATGAAATTCGTACGCCTCTTAATGGTATTGTTGGATTTACTGAACTTCTTAAAGATACAGGTCTTGAAGAAGAGCAGACAGAATTTGTTGAAATTATTGAAAAATCTTCAGAAAACCTTCTTGAAATTATCAATAATATTCTTGACCTTTCTAAAATTGAATCAAATAAACTCGAAATAGAAGATATAGCATTTAATCCTTCTGAAGAGTTTGAATCAGCTATTGATGTTTATGCTGTACGTGCTAGTGAAAAACATATTGACCTTGGATGTTTTATTGACCCTGAACTTGAAAACCCTATAAAAGGTGATCCAACTAAAATTAAAGAAGTTCTAATTAACCTACTTTCAAATGCTGTTAAATTTACAAGTAATTCAGGTTCTATTAATGTTGATATTAGAAAACTGGATTCTGAACAAGAGGGTATTACTCGTGTTAGATTTGAAGTACAAGATAGTGGAATTGGTGTAACTAGTGAGCAAAAAGCTAGAATTTTTGAAGCATTCTCACAAGCAGATACATCTATTACTCGTAAGTATGGAGGTACAGGTCTTGGACTTACAATTTCATCTAGATTTATTGAACTTATGGGTGGGCAACTTGATCTTAATTCTGAACCAGGAGAGGGAACTACCTTCTTCTTCACTCTTGACTTTGAAGAGATAGAAACACTTAACGAAAGTACAAAAGGTTCATTTTCAAGTATAAATGCATTAGTTTTAGCATCATCCCATAAAACGAAACGTCAAGAGACTTACTTACGTGAGTACCTAGACTTTTATGGTGTAAGTTATACATCATTTAAAGATGTTACCGAACTTGAAACACTACAACGCCAAGTTAGTTATGACTTAATATTTATTGATTACGATTTTGCAGATGAAGAGTCATTGAAAAGATATAGTGATCTTCCTCAAGAGTTAGTACTTTTAACAAAATCTTACTTTATGAGAAAAATTGATTCTATGAATCTTGATATCCTTAAAACTCTTTATGAACCACTCAATAACTCTAAAGTTAGACAAACATTAGATAATTATCATAGTGAAAATTTTAGTGCTAAACAGGCTAAAAAAATTAATCGTAAAAAGTTTAATGCTGAAACATCAAAATTTGATGCTAATGTTCTTATTGCTGAAGATAATATAATTAATCAAAAGCTTATCAAAAGAACATTAGAAGATTTAGGACTCCATGTAACAATAGCTTCAAATGGTCTTGAAGCTTTCCAAAAACGTAAAGATGGTAACTTTGATTTAATCTTTATGGATATTCAAATGCCTTTCTTAGATGGTATGGAAGCAACTAAAGAGATTTTAGAGTATGAAGAAGATTATAATCAACCACATATTCCGATTTTAGCTCTTACTGCTAATGCACTTAAAGGTGATAGAGAAAGATTTTTAGCTGCTGGGCTTGATGAGTATACAACTAAACCTTTAGTTCGTACAGAAATAATTTCACTTCTAAATCATTTTCTTGCTGACTACCTTGTGGATACAAGAGAAGCAATTATTCCTAAAACAATAATTGCACCTGAAGAAGAAGTTGCACCTGAAGAAGAAGTTGCACTTGAAGAAGAAGTTGCACTTGAAGAAGAAGTTGCACTTGAAGAAGAAGTTGCACTTGAAGAAGTAGTTGCACTTGAAGAAGAAGTTGTACTTGAAGAAGAAGTTGCACCTGAAGAAGAAGTTGCACCTGAAGAGAATCTTATTATAGCTTCCTATAAAGCAGATATTTTATTAGCTAAAAAAAGTTCTTTTGAAAATAAATTCTTTACCAAAATTTTAGACTCACTAGGCTATAGTTATGAAGTTGCAAATAATATGGAAACACTTCAAACACTCATCAAAGAAAATAGTTATAAAATTATCTTTGTTGATAATGAAACAGAAGGTTTACAACTAGAAGAGTTTAGTAACTTAATCAAAGAGACAAATAAAGAAAGAGTATTAAACTCTAAATTAATTCTTATTACCGATCCATCAACAGATGATAATTTAGAACAAATAACATATGTAGATGAAAGTATAAAGAATACAGTAAATAAAGATTTACTAAGATTATTAATAGAAAAATTTATATAAATAGGATAAATAATAATGAGAGATGACTTAATAGTATTAGCAGTAGATGATGATATGATAAACTTAAAACTTCTAAAATCTATGCTCAAAAAATCGGGCATAGTAAAAGAAGTTATCGAAGCAAGAAATGGCTCTGATGCCATAGGTGAACTTAAAGGTCGTAGTGATATTGACCTTATTCTTTTAGATATTATTATGCCTATTATGGGTGGTATAGATATGCTTAAAGTAGTTCGTGCAGATGATAATCTACAACAACTTCCTATCATCGTATTAACAACAGATGAAACAAAAAAAGTTGAAGCACTAGAGTGTGGAGCAAATGGATTTTTGATGAAGCCAATCAGAAATGATGATCTTCTTAAAAAGATAGCGACTGTTATCGTCTAAACACTATCTTCTTTCAAACAGATTCTTATACTAGAATCTGTTTAAGTACCTCTTCGACATGCTCAACACCTACAATTTCCATTGAATCTTGAACCTCTTGTGGTATATCTTCTAAATCACGTTCATAATTTTTTGCAGGAATAAGCACTTTTGTCATACCTGCCTTATGTGCAGCAATCAACTTCTCTTTTAATCCACCGATAGGAAGGACATCTCCACTTAAAGAGACCTCGCCCGTCATAGCAATCTCAGAACGGATTTTTCTACTACTTAGTATAGAAGCTATAACACTCACCATCGCTATACCTGCACTAGGACCATCTTTCTTAGTTGCTCCATCAGGAACGTGAATATGAAGGTCATATCGTTTATAGACCTCACTAGCATCAAGAACAATACCATCCTCTTTCTCTTTCGGTATTATAGGAATATTTTTACTCTCTATCGCTAATTTTTTACTGTCTATAAGAGTCTTCACAACACTCATAGCAATTCGTGCGGACTCTTTCATAACATCACCAAGACTACCTGTTAACTGTAGAGTTCCCTTACCTTTGATACGAATAGATTCTATCTTAAGAACATCCCCACCAACTGCAGTCCATGCTAGTCCATTTACAACACCAACCACAGGAATTTTATCTGTTTTTTCAATCTCAAACACACTCTTATCAAAAAAGCTTTTAAGATTTTTCAGAGTTACAGAGATTTTATCTTTACTCTCACTTTTTAACATCTCTTTAGCAACTTTTCTACAAAGCTCAGCTATACGGCGACGAAGATTCCGAACACCTGCTTCACGAGTGTAACTATGAATCAACTCTTTAAGTGCTGGTTTAGAGATACTCAATTCAGACTTTTTAAGTCCATGTTTTTTAATCTCTTGTGGAAGAAGATAACGAGAGGCTATCTCAAACTTCTCTTGTGGTGTATATGAACTCAAAGAGATAAACTCCATTCTATCTCGAAGAGGTGCAGGAATACGACCAATATCATTTGCAGTAGCTATAAAGATAGCGTTTGAGAGATCAAGGTTAAAGTTTAAGTAGTAGTCTCTGAACTCACTATTTTGCTCAGGGTCGAGTATCTCTAAGAGTGCAGCAGTAGGATCACCACGACCAGATGAAGAGACCTTGTCTATCTCATCTAAAACTATGACAGGATTCATCTTTTTAGCATCTATAATTCCCTGAGTAATTCGCCCTGGCATCGCACCAACATAAGTACGTCTATGACCACGAAGCTCATTTACATCCTCTAAACCACCAAGTGCTATGCGAACAAGTGGGCGTTTAAGTGCTGTAGCTATAGAGTTTGCCAAAGATGTTTTACCAACTCCGGGAGGTCCACTAAAACAGAGAATAGCCCCTGCTCCTTTGTTGTTTTTTATACCACGAAGCTCTAGCAACTCTTTGACTGCAAAGTACTCAACTATACGCTCTTTTGGTTTTTCTAAAGAGAAGTGATCCTTATCTAACTGTTTTTCAACACTATCTATATGAAGTGCTTTTTTAGACAAATCTCCAAATGGAATATCTAAAACCCAGTCAAGATATGTCTGAGTCATAGAGGCATCTGAGGAGTCAGGGTGCATTCGAGCATAACGCTCTAACTGCTTGTTTATCTCTTTGTAAGCATCTTCACTCATTTTTGATTTTTTAGCTTCAAGCACTTTTCTATACTCTTCTATCTCTTCATCACGAGAAGTATCAGTTCCTAACTCTTTTTGAATCTGTTTGAGTTGCTCTTTTAAAAAGTACTCTTTATTCACTTTTTCAATATGAGTATGGACCTTAGTACGAATCTCTTTTTGGAGTTTGTTCGCTTCTATTTCATCTATAAGATAATCTATAAGATTTAAAAATCTCTTCTCTGTATCTACTTCGGTAAAAAATTTATAAGCCTGCTCTTTTTTAAGTTTCACAGTAGAACAGATCAGATCTATAATACGGTTATTGTCATGGTTCTCTTCTATAGTACGAAGTAAATCAGGTGGGAAGTAACTACTAACACTTGAAAGTGTTCTTACTTTTTCTCTTACAACTTCTAAAATAGCATCTATCTTTAAACTATTTACTTCTGTAGCTTTTAAGACTTCTACATGTGAGATAAGAGGATCTTTTGAGACCTCGTTTAAACTTTTTGCACGAGCTAAACCTTGAAAAAGAACTTTTACTCTACCATCAGGAAGAGCTACTTTTCTCATGATAGAACCAACAACTCCTGTGTCATAAAGAGAATCATACTCTCTCTCACCTTCATGTGTAGGTTTTGTCGTACAAACAATTACTAAAGAGTTATCCTCTATAGCCTTTGTCGCTGCTTCTATATTTTTATCATCATTTAAAAAAAGAGGACTAATCATAAATGGATATAAAAAAAGTTCATCCTCTGCTATTACAGGTATATCTGCTGGAAATTCTCCATAGTTACTTAAATTCATAAATTATATTCCTACTATATTATTTTTCTTCTTCATATACTTCATCATCTGCTTCATCTACTATAGAGTGACGAGAGACTACACTTTGTGTGTCAGGTATAAGATAACCATACCAACTACCTCTACCATTACCCTCAAACCACTCTCTATACCATGGAGCGATAGCACGATCAACCTCATTCCAATCTATCCAAGGTTCTGGTTTTTTGGCTCTATAGTATGCTGCACCTTTTGGCTTATCTATTCTCACATAAAGATCAGCAATCGTCTCATTTAAAGATGCTTCAGCCATATAAAGATTTGTTGCCATTGTATCTACTAAAGAGTAGTACATAGAGTTAGGGTAGTAGTGTTTAAACTTCTCTGCTGATTTGATAGCATCATTTATAAGAACTTGATCACGTCTTGGATTTGGCAGAGCCATATACTTAGCTTTTATCTTTAAGTACTCAGCAAACTCTTTTTCATTTGCATTTGCATAGCGTTTGACATACTCATTTAAGAAGTGTTCTGTTAAAAGATACTCCTCTGAATGCATATGCGCAATAGCTAAAATCATTGTAGCCTCAGGCAGTAAAGGCGAACCGATATGCTCTCCTTGAAGTGAAGAGTAGTAGTTGTCAGCCTTATCAAGATTTCCATCAGAAATAGAGGCAATAATTTTTGCATACCAGAAGACTGCTGGTTTATTATACTCTTCAAGCTCTTTAGCACATGAGCTAAAAAAGAGAACAATAAGTAGTGACGATAGTATAATTTTTGTTTTTGATAACATTCAATATTTTCCTATTTTTAATTAGCTTCTTATTTTATCTAAAAGATATATAATGCTTATTAAACTAGAAATGTTTTAAGATTTGATTAAAAAATATTTACACAAAATAAAACTAAAACAATATTTAGCATAACAAATCTATATAATATTCATCTTAATATCTTATATTAAGTAGGATTTAAGCTAATAAGTCTCATAATAGACCATTCTAATATGTAGGAAGTTGAGCCCTCATTTCGTGTGCCAATTTTTTATACACAAAAAAAAAGGGGTTTGTTATGAAACTTTTACAATCGTTTATAATTTTATCTGTACTCTTAAGTAGTCTCACTTTTGCTGATGATACTGAGGATTCAACAGTTGAGGCAAGTGGTGATTTTTGTTACACTGAGCCAATTACTTCAGGGGTAAGTATAATAAAAGGACATGTCTCAATATTTTATTCTACTACTACACCTATTAATAACATTAGTGGACAAGATATTACAGATATGACTATTATTAAGTCCTTTGATGGTGTTGATATAAGTGTAATGAGTACTATTAAAATAGATGATATAAATAAAACTACAAGTGCTGACAGTGATGAAGCAGAGATTAATACTGGTGTTCAAGCTGCATATGCAGATATGAATATGGGAGCAGGAGTAGATAGTGAAATAGTGTATCGTATATCAGAATTTGACACAGGTACAAGCCATACTATTTATGATGGTTCAAAGAGTTCCATGGGTAATTCAACAACACATATAAATGCTACTTACACTAAAGATGGGGTAAAATACTATAGTGAGATTACACCTTGTGATATTCCTAGTTCTTCTACTCAACAGACTGGTCCTTTTGATGCTTGGAACACAGATAGTAATATAACAGCTAGAGATCTAAAAACTAAAGTAGTCTCTTCTGACTTCAATTTAAAAATCAACTCTATGGATGCTAGTAATAGTGCTACAGTCGTGAAGCAAGGTATAGATATGGAGTATAGACTTTATGACTTAAACACTAGTGTAGCTATAACTGATTGGAAATCTTATGATGCTTCAGCTCATAAAGAGGGAGAGAGTGAAACAGAACCATTTACAGATATTGAAACTGCATATAAAGATGTAAGAGTACAGTTTAAAATTTGTACAACAACAAATAGAGATGGTTCTACTGAATTACACTCACTATCTTATTGTGAATATCACAATCTTGATTATAACACTTCAACATACAGTACAGATAACTTTGCTATCCGTCCTTACTCATTCGCTGCATTTGGAAAGAACCAATATAAACGTGCAGGAGAAGATTTTAATATTACAATTAAAGCTGTAAATTCAGATAATGCAGATAAACTTGGTAACTCTGATAATGAGGGTGATGATGAAGATAGTGTTGATAGTTTAACTGGATACAATGCAAAACTTAGTGATTTAACTGTAGTAGCACAGTACTTTACACCAAGCGATGATGATATTGACCAGATGAAAGATGATACAGGTAAAGATGATGTAACAACATGTTCTAATAGTGGAACATTTACCATTACAAACTCTACAGATACTTTTGATGATGGAACAATCAATGCACACTTTAACTTTGATGAAACAGGTATTTTAGACATTAAAATAAGTGAAACAGCAGGAAAAGAGTGGGCACTAGTTGATAGTGACGATACTTCTGATGACCAAAGATATATACAAGCTTCAACTATCACATATGATAAAGAAAATATATCAGCAAATATTATTATGCTATTTGTACCTTATAAATTTGATACAACTGCAACATACGATAACACTGCTACAGGTAAAGATTGGTTATACATCAATGATATAAACAAATCTAATTCGACATTTACTACTCCTCAACATGCTGCTTATATTACATATCAAATTGTTGCAAAAAATAAAGCAGGGGATACAACTAAAAATTATACAAAAACATGTTTTCCTGATGTTAGTGAAGTTAATTGTCCACGAGTAAATGGCTTAAAACTAAATACAACATTTGACCTTTTCTTAGATGCGAATATTATAAGTTCTAAGGAGTCTAATATTAGTTTATATGTAGAAGACAACTCTTCTAATGCTATATGGACACCTACTAAAAACCTTACTCTACAAGAGGAAAATAATAGTATTCGTCAATGGATTTCACCTTTTGAATTTACAGATGGTGTAGGAGTTGCAAAAGTTTATTTTAATATAAATAGAAAGATTTCAAAACCTATTAACCCTACAGTTATCACTGTTCATGATGCAAATACTTCAACATCATGGATGAGTAATTCAGGTTCTCCAAAAGAGTTTAATGGAAATACACTTGATAGTAATAAAACATTTTACTATGGAAGAACACATGCAAAAAGACAGAGATTTACAGGTAGTACAGGAGACTCTTTTATAAACTATGAAGTTTATTGTAGTGGAACTGGATGTGATAAAGCATTACTTCAAGATGGAGTTAAATCGGCTATAAGTGACGATCCTAGATGGTTCATCAACTCACATCATGTTACATCAAAAGATGGAATAGTAAGTAATATCACACAAAAAGGTGGTGCAAATCTAGTAACATCTACGGAAGATTCAGCAGCACCAACTAAAGCAACTTTAACATATTCAGGAAGTAGTTTCCCTTACAAAGTAACAATGGAAGCAGATGTACCAGCATGGTTACTTTATAATAAATATAACTCAAGTGCAACAAAAGATGAATTTGAAGTAGAATTTACTGATTCTAATTCAAGTTGGGCAGGAAAAAGAGAGACAAATACAACAACTAATACTACAGCTACAAAAAGAACAAATAGGAGAAGTATGTGGTAAGAAGGTCCGCCTTTACACTTATTGAGTTACTCTTTGCTATAGTCATCATAGCCATTAGTGTTACAGCACTACCTATGATGAATCAATCAATAGAAAAAGGTGTAAGTGCCAATATAGTGCAAGAGGCGATCTTTGCAGCCGCAACAGAACTTAACGAAGCAACAGCAGCACACTGGGATGAAAACTCTTTTGAAGAGAATGAGACAAATACTCTTGCAAAAATGATAGATATTCCTGATAATACAATTAGATGTGACAACAACTCATCTCATTCTACATACAGACAGATGCCTGGTCATATCAACCAAACTTTTCATAGAAGATGTTTAGATAGCAATACAACAACTTATTCAGATACGGATGTAGATGATGTTATCTCTCTTTGGGATATGAGACACTCTAGCCAAAATATTTTTATTGATAGTAATACTAGTGCAGAAGGTTATAAGCAAGAGTATAACTCTACAATAGATGTGATAGATCCTGCTGATTTTAATGGAAGTAGTTATAACATTAAAAAAATAACTGTTACAATTACAACACAGGATGGAACTGTTATTACTAGACTAAGTACTTTTAGTATGAATATTGGTGAAGTTGACTTCCTTAAGAAGGAGTACTAATGAGAATTCGTTCAGCCTTTACGATGATAGAACTTGTGTTTGTTATTGTAGTTATGGGTATTTTAGGTAAGTTTGGTACTGAATTTTTATTTCAAGCCTATAAAAGTTTTATTTTTACTAGTGAAAATAATAATCTTCAAGCTAATAGTGAAAGTGCAGTTGAGTTTGTAGCATCGCGACTTCAATATCGTATAAAAGATTCCGTAATTGTAAGGGAATATACGAACCCTTATGACTCTACTGATTACGATGCACTAAGTGATGCTAATGATTCTAAAGATTATACAGTCTTAGAATGGGTTTCATCAGATATGGATGGATTTAGATCAACAACTATTCCAAACTGGAGTGGAATCTTAGATCTAAACAATACACGTGCAGACAAAGATCATCTTATATCACCTGAAACAAATACAACTAGAATAAAAGACCTTATAAAAATTTTGTCTTCTAACAATAGTGATATTAATGATTCAGCCCTTTACTTTATAGGATCTAATTCAGATATAGATGGTTATGGATGGGATGGAAATGCTATAACCGATCAATCGAAAGTTATGCATCCCATTGATGCTGGTACAACTGTTGATATATTTACACCACGAGTTAGTGATTTTAGCGGTATTGATGTATATGAGTATTTTAAATTTGCATGGACAGCTAATGCTATTCAAGTTGAAGATAATAACACTACGACTCATACTTTTAAATTAGAGTATTATTATGATTATCAACCTTGGAATGGAGAGACATTTAAAGATGGTAAGCATTTTACTATTATGAAAGATATCAGTACTTTTCGTGCTACTGCTGTTGGTTCTATTATGAAAATACAGATTTGTGCTAAATCAGTTTTACAAGAGGAGTATTCTTTATGCAAAGAAAAAACAGTATTTTAATATATTCTCATAAAGCTCGTGCTCATCGAAATGGTATGGCACTTATTATGGCAATAGCTGTCATAGTTATTATAGCAACTATTATGACTCTCTCATTATCATTAACTGCTACTACATCTAAGAAAACAACTGATTTATACCTTTATGAGCAGTCAGTACTGTTATCTAAAAGTGCAACAGAGTATGCTCTTTTAAAAATTGCAGAAAATGCACCCTGCACATATAGAGGTGGTAATTTTACATATAACTCTATTTACGATATAAATATTTCTGTCTCTTATGTCTATAATGATGCTTCTACATGTACAGACTTAACTCCTGATGGCCCTTTATATACTACAGTTGAGACAGATGAACAGAATGGTTCGGTACTTATTGATGTGAGTGTAGGAGTAAATAATTCTACTGTTACTACAGAACCAATACGTTATTTCAGAAGAAGTATACAAAAATTGTAAATATCTTTTAATTGTAAACATTTTAATGCTATAATTATTTTTTTACGAATTAAAAGGATTAATTATGAATATTTCACTTACAGGTAGACAGTTAGAACTTACAGATGCTATTAAAGCACACATGACTACATCAATCGAAACACTTAGCAAATACAATATGGAAATTATTTCTGTTAATGTTATCGCTTCTACACAAACAAAAAAGGGTAAAGAGCATTCAGTAGTTGAGTTTGTTATAAACCTTGCACATAAAAACTCTGTTATCATTAAACAAAATGATGGTGACTTATATGTAGCTATTGACCTTGCAACATCTCGTGCGCAAAAAGCACTTCGTCGCATTCATGATAAAGAGATAGGACATAGAAAAACTGGTCTTAATGAGCTTAAAGCAGAAGTAGTTGATGTAAAAGAATCTACAGAAGCTATGGAAGATGAGATTATTCCAGTAGAATTAGATCTTTATAAACCTCGTGAAGTTGAAGATGTTCTCAATGACTTAAAAGAGAGCAATAAGCTTTTTGAAATCTTTAATGATAATGAAGGAAAAACTCGTGTTCTTTACAAAAGAAACGACAATAAATTTGGACTTTATTAAAAACTAATACCGCACTTATTCCCAACGTCCCCGTTGGGAATATTAAAAATATCAAACCCCTAAACTCTCTTTAACACTTTTTACAATCCTCTCATCCTCCCCAAAATTAAACCATCGAAACTGATTACCACTCTGAGCCGTCCCTTTAAGTAAATCTCCACTTTTTCTATACTTCAAGTCCAAATTTGCTATATCAAAACCACTGATAGTTTTTGTAAACTCCTCTAGTCGTGAAGATTGTGCTTGATTAGTGTAAAGATAGCAGTAGCCCTTTAAACCAGTCCGACTAACCCTACCCCTTAACTGATGTAGAGTTGAGAGTCCTAGCCTCTCTGCACCCACCATAACAACTGTAGTAAGCCGAGGAAGAGAGATACCAACTTCAACTACAGTTGTACTTATAAGAAGACTCCCCTTTTCTCTGAAATCTAAAAGCACTCTCTCCTTCTCTTTATCTTTTCCATGAGTCACATAAACATCATTAAAATTTTTCTCCCAATACCCACGAGCTTCACTAATACTCTGATAATCAAAAGCTTCACTCTCCTCCACTAATGGGTAAACTATCAAAACTTGATTATTTTTTTCTATCTCTTCTTTTATGTGAATGATAAGTTCTTTAAAGTCACTTTTATGAATCACTTTAGAGTCTATATCTTTTACAAATGGTGTAGAAGTTATGAGACTCACATCAATATGTGCAGACTCTATCATCGCAAGAGTTCTAGGAATAGGTGTAGCAGAGAACTGCAAAAAGTGTGGTTTCTTACTCCCTTCACTCACTAGCTTCTCTAGCATATTTCTCTGCAGTGTTCCAAATCTATGCTGTTCATCTACCATTACCAAACCAGCTTCAGGCAGATCACGATAGAGAAGAGCATGAGTCCCTATGATAAAATCATACTCACTCAAATCAACTTTTTTACTTTTGTTAGTTACTAGAACTACTTTGGCGTTTGGCAAAAACTTCTCTGCCTCTTCAAAGAGTTGATTTGCAAGGATGGTAGTTGGTGCCATCAATATGGAACGATTAGGTAACATCATAAAAGCAGAAGCTAAGATAACCATAGTTTTTCCACTCCCAACATCTCCAACTATCATTCTCTTTGATGCCTTATTCTGTGCAAAATCATTTTTGATATCATCTATAGTACTTATCTGTTCATCAGTAAGTCTAAAGGGAAGAGTTTTACTCCACTCCTCATAAGTGGCGTTTAGTGAAACTAATGGCTCAAAGTATCGGCGTTTAGAGGCGAGTAGTTTCATATAAGAGTGAAGCTCTATAAATTTAAGTGCCTCTAAAGTTTGTGTACTAAATTCACTCTGAGCTAATACCTCAGGAGTTGGAAAGTGAAGTTTTAAAACCTCTGTAGCTACACTCTTAGGTATCCCCTCCTCTTCTAACTTTGAAAGAGTCAACTCTTTTTGTATAAAACGCCACATCACATCACTTCTCAGCCCACACTTATACTTAGGAACGATAGCACCAATAGTTGTCACCTTTTTAGGCATACTCATACTACACTGCCCCTGTTTACACTCTATAAGTCCGTAGTAGTTATCACGACTGCCTACACTAAACTGATGCATCATATAGGGTTTAGGACGAAATAAAACGCCAGTTATAGTATGTCCAAAGTTATGAACAAAAAAAGTTATTTGTATTGTGTTTGGTGCACGAAAAACGGACTCTACTGTGGCATCTATAAGCTGATAAGCGTGAGGATTGAGTTTTTCATGAGGTCTGTAATCTTCATAAGAGTTGGGGATAAGAAGAGCAAGTTCAGAGTAGGAGTTTATCCCCAGTTTTGAAAACTTTGTAGTCTGCTCTTTTGTAAGTTTCATTACTATTTACCGAGTTTTTTCTCTAAATCTCTTACTCTAAAGTGCATATTTCCAATCATTAGAGTCATAACTACGATAATAAGTGTTAAAAGTGTATCTGATAAATTTTCCATAATTTTCCTTTTTGTGTTATAATCAACATCAAGAGTTAGAGAGGCTGTAACCTCTCTAATTTAATTCCTTGAAGAGTTTAACAATTATATACATAATAGTTAAAACTTTTAGGATTAAGTTAAGACTATGCATCTTAACCTCCAGATGTTAAATTTGTCCCACCTTTTGGTGGTGACAAAACAATTATAACAACAAATCAAAAAACTTCTTAAAAATATGGCAAAATGCCATACTATTTTATAAACTGGCGTTTAATTAACCGTTTACTCTTTTCACTCTATCTGCTTCTTGTGCCTTATAAAGCTCTGCACAGCCTTTTGAAAGTTCACGGATTTTAAGCATATAGTTTTGGCGTTCTGTTTGAGAGATCGCTTTTCGCGCGTCTAAAACATTAAATACATTTGAGACCATCATACACAGATCATAAGCAGGAAGAGGAAGTCCAGCTTCTAAAGTTTTCAGACACTCTGCACTCTTCGCTTCAAACTCTGCAAAAAGCATATCTGTATCTGCCACTTCAAAGTTATACTTAGAGAACTCTATTTCACTCTCTTTATGAATGTCTCTGTAGTAAGTTTTATTACCGTTTTTATCTTCATTCCATACAATATCAAAGATAGTATCCACACCTTGCAGGTACATAGCTAAACGCTCAGTTCCATAAGTAATCTCAACTGCCACAGGATTACACTCTATCCCTCCAACTTGTTGAAAGTAAGTAAACTGAGTCACTTCCATACCATTGAGCCACACTTCCCAGCCAAGACCCCAAGCACCAAGTGTTGGAGACTCCCAGTTATCTTCGATAAAGCGAATATCATGTTTAGACACATCAAGACCTAAATACTCTAAAGATTTCAAATAAAGCTCTTGAATATTATCTGGTGATGGTTTTATAAGTGCTTGAAACTGATAGTACGAACCTAAACGGTTTGGATTTTCTCCATAACGCCCATCAGTTGGACGACGAGATGGTGCTACATAAGCCGTAGCCCATGGTGTAGAGTCAAGTGAGCGTAAAAAAGTAGCAGGATGAAATGTCCCAGCTCCCGCAGGAATATCATAAGGCTGTACGATGTTACAACCCTCATTCATCCAAAATTCTTGTAGTTTTAATAGCATTGCACTAAAAGTTATCATTATTTTCTCTCTTTTTAAATATTAATGAAATTATAGCTTAGATGATAGTATCTAAAACTTAAACTCAGCTCCGAACTTTAGATACTGGTTATATGCTTCACTTCGCGGTTCTTGCCAACCCTCAGCTATATTTGATTTTTCTATAATTTTCTTTTCATACACAAATTCTGTAAATAAATTAAATTCTTCAGAATATTTATATTTTAAAGGAAGAGAGAATTTTGAAATATCAGCAGAACCTAAATCTAACACAACATATGTACCTGGTATATCCAAAGACATTTCAGGATTTATACCATATTGATACTCAAAGAGAGCGCCTAAAGAAAAATCATTGTATTTATAATTTATCCCTATTTTTGGACGAAGCGAATACCACGAATATATTTCAACTTGAGTACTACTTAACTCTCTTCGCCATTCACGATGCCCAAACCCAACACCATACATAAACTCAAAATCATTATTTAGTTTATAGTTATGTCTGTACTCTAGCTCTATATCTCTTATAGTATCAGTTGTAACACCTAAATAACTTCCATAACCCTCAGATGAACCAATAAGAGATCCAGTGTATTGTGTCTCACCACCAAGTATCATAAAGTTAATTCCAATTTCAGTAGAATTCTCTATATCATCAACCCTAGTATAACTCGCTTTAAGTTCTAGCCCCATTATTCCATTAAGATCTGACACTTCGGTATCTAACAACTCTCCATTATCACTATACTCGCTATAGTCCATACTCATACCAACAGCTGCTACAGAGAGTTTATAGTCAAAATCTTTAGCTAAAATTTGTGTTGTCAACAGAAGTGAAGTCACTCCTAAGATATATTGAATTTTCACTAAAATTCCTTTAATTTACATATAATATCGCCAATCTCTTTTTCCAAAGAACCTGCAACTACTCCACACTTTACCTTGAGTAAAAAATAGATATTGTTTTTATGAGAATCACTCAGAGACTCATAATTTCCCATCCCCTTACTGATAACTATATCAGCAGTATCAAAAAGCTCTTTTGCCTCTGGAGTTGCTCTTGAATAAGCAAATCCCGGAGTGTTTACACCACTATCTACGAGATTACAAAGAGTATCAAACCCTGCCTCTTCTGCCTCTTTTATAGTTACATCGTTGATGATAGGTGTTCCTCTCACCACATAAGAGTAACTAGCGTTTGGATAGAGTTCTTTCAGAGTTTCTATAAAAAGATAGTCAAATATATGCTCACCTACATTGTCTCCTAATATAACAACACTCTTAGCATTTGAAAGTTCTCTTTTCATCTTTAAAAAATCATCATGTGCAAACTCTGTTTCAAAGATTTTTTCTAACTCTTCTGCCAAATCAAATGCAACCTCAGCAGCAAGATCTATAACATTTCCTGCGACTGCTATTTTTGTGGCTGTTAAGAGTTTATCATCTGAATTGAGTAATCTCTTTTTTAAAAGTGGTATAAAAGAGAGAGCTTTTTGAGTAGAAAGTGTTTTTATCTCATCATACAAATCTTTTTTATCTGCAAGTAGTGCCATCTTTTCATAAATATAAGAGGCAATTTCAGGAGGGGTATCATCATATGAAAAAGATTTACTCATCTTCTCTGTAGTAGATATTAAACTATTTCGCAATTTTGCATCTGCATTGATAGCATCAGCGACCTTTACACTCTGATTTACTATACAGGCTATACAAGCTTCATCTATTTTCATTAGTCTGTATGATCTGCTATGGCTTTGTTCCACATAAGTTTATACTTACGGCGCATAAATTCAACCTCTTCTTGAGAGAGTTTAAGTTGTTCTTGAAGAGTATGAATCGTTTTTCTATCTTCATCATACAACTCTTGAAGAGATTCTAAGGCCTCACGAAGAAATGTATTTTCAACTTTAACAGCTTCAAGAGTCTCATCTTTAGCATCAAGTACTTTCTCATGAAGATTTATAATAGTCCCTATAGTTTTTTCAACAAACTCAGGTTGCACCATCATCTCATGTGTGTTTCTCTTAGAAAGCTCTGCAAGTTTAGCAGGAACGATAACTTCAGTAGAACCTTTAGATGGATCTATATAACGTACTCCATCTTCAACTTTAACTGTTAGTTTCCCATGTTCGATTAAATCATCAACTGCTGATATATTTAAACCAGTTAAATCGCAATACTCTTCATCATTCATCCACTGCATCTATTCTCCTTACAAATTCTCTTAAGAAATTCTTGTCTCTATCTCTAAAGAGTCCATCTCAACTTTTTTCTCTTTAGCAATTCTATCTTCTTGAAGTTTTATCGCTAACTCTTCATCGCTTAGTGCTAAAATTTGCATCGCAAGAAATGCTGAGTTTATCGCTCCAGCTTTTCCTATAGCTACTGTAGCAACTGGCATTCCAGCTGGCATCTGAACAGTAGAGAGAAGTGCATCTATCCCACCAAGAGCCGATGCTGACATAGGTACACCAATGATAGGTTTTACTGTTTTAGAAGATAAAACACCAGCTAAGTGAGCAGCCATACCAGCAGCAGCAATAAAAACTTGTGCCCCTTTCTCTTCAGCCTCTTTGATGTACTTAACAGTTCTAGCAGGTGAACGATGTGCAGACGATACGATAAGCTCATAACTTACACCAAATGCCTCAAATGTTTCAGAACATGACTTCATCACTTCATAGTCGCTCTTAGAACCCATTACAATAGATACAAATTTCATTTATTTTCCTTGATTTTCAATAGAAGAATTATAGCATAAGATAATCCTTTCGTTATAATACACAATAAGGAATAAAAGAGTAAAGGATTAAGATGAATATTACACCAGCAAAGTTAGATATAGGACAGTTATTTAGAAGTAGTGCCGAGCAATTTTACATACCAGCCTATCAACGGAGATACTCTTGGGGCATAAAACAGATCTCCGAACTCTATAGTGATATAAATACTTTAGATAAAGAGGATGCTCATCTACTTGGAAATGTTGTCTGTCTTACATCCGATCATGGTGCTGGTATCAACAAGTTAGAACTTGTTGATGGTCAACAACGTATTACATCCTTGACACTCTTTTTAAAAGCGATTAAAGATAGGTTTAAGGAGCTTGATGATTTGGATGCTGTTAGCGAGATAGATACATATCTTTATGCTAAAGATTTAAATAGAAAAATTCAAAACAAGCTTCTGCTAGGTGATTTAGACAACCCTGACTATACTCAACTTCTCAAGTTGAAAAAATTAGATACTATCAAAAATAAAAATATGCTAGAGAACTATAACTATCTTTTTAAACAGATAAGTCAGCTAAGCCTTGAAGAGTTAAATCTCCTATACTTTAAACTTACAAACAATGTTTTTGTTATACGACTAGATATAGCAAATGCCAAAGATGCCTATAAGCTTTTTGAGACTATTAATAACAGAGGGATGAATCTAAGTGCAACAGACATTATAAAAAACTTTTTGTTAGGACAAGCTTCTTCTATAGATGAAGAGACACTCGAAGAGGTGAGAGAGAACTGGAAACAGGTAATTATTAATCTTGATAATATTAAAATTGACGATTTTTTTAGACAACTTATGTGTAGTATCTTAGGAAGAAAAATCACTCAAAATAGTTTGATAGATGAATTTAAAAACTACTATAACTCTCTACTAAAAGATAAAGAGAGTTTATCAGACTTACTTATTAACTTTACTCAAAAGATAAGTTATATCTCAAATATCTATGCAATGATTCATCATAGAACATTTAAAAATGTACTTATAAATCAACATTTATTTAATCTACAACGAATAGAATCTTTTCCATCCTATATCTTTTTGCTAAACTTATTTCAAAGAGAGGGGCTAGAGGATAAAAGTATAATTAACATACTAAAAATAGTAGAAGTTTTTATGATTAGAAGAACAGTTTGTGAGTATAGAACTGGAGAGTTAGATCTGATATTTTCAAAACTTTCAAAATTAGAAACTCAAAATATTGAAGATACTATTAAATCAGAATTACAAAAAGATTTACCTAGTGACTTAGAGTTTGAAAATAAATTTTTTCTCTCTACATTTGGGAACAAAAAAAACCGAGCAAAATATATTTTAGAAATCTTTGAGTATGACCTTATAGAGAGTAAAAATGAGTACAGATTAACAAGTGGAAATGAACTACATTTAGAGCATATTGTTCCACAAACAATTAATACAAAAAAATCTATCAATGATTTTGGTGATTGGTTAAACTACTTAGGAGAAGATGCAGAGATAAAACATAAAGAGTATGTCAATAGAATTGGAAACTACACACTTTTAGGGCAAGAGTTAAATATCAAAGCATCAAATAATCCATTTAAAAGTAAACTAGAGCAGTATAAACAATCTAATATCACATTAACAAAAGAGATTGTAGAGAAGTATATAGATTTTAGATTTGAAGAGATTGAAAATCGCTCTCTTGAGATGTCTCAAAGAGTCTGCGATTTATGGAACTTTAATACTATTTAGGATTTGTCCCCATATCTAAAGTAGATGGAATTCTAAAAAATGTAAACGCTGGAAAAGTAGTTGGAAGTATAATCTCATTTGTATTTCCACTATGAATAGCTTCGTAAAGTTTTCCTTTTTCAGTTTTAAGCTGTTTAAACTTCATATAAAAACGTCCCTCTTTTTCATATGTTGTGCCATACTCATTATCTACTAACTCAACTTTACTTCCAAGAGGAAACACTGCTTCGAGTTCATCGTTTGGTTCTGTTTTAAACTTACATAAAAAGTGATTTCCATCAGGAGTTACGACACCACTTACTTGATGAGTTCCTAGTTGCATAGAGAAGTCAAGACTCTGAGTATCATGGCGTTCAAAAGGGCGAGATACTAGATAGGCATCTGTGTAGCCACGGTTTTGAAGAGATTGGAGTTCATACTGATACTTCTCATCATTAAACTCATCTTTGTAGTAGTCATCTATCGCCATTCTATATGCTTTAGCTGTTGTTGCCGCATAGTAAGCCGTTTTAGTACGACCCTCTATCTTGACACTATCAACTACACCACTATCTAAAATCTCTTTCATATGTGAAGCTAAGTTTAAATCTTTGGCGTTCATGATGTAAGTTCCAACACCCTCTTCCTCTTCGAGTTTAAAGAGTGTTCCTGTATCAGGATTTGCAGCATATATCTCATACTCAAAACGACAATCATTCGCACATGAACCACGGTTAGGTACACGACCTGACTGAAGTGTAGAGATAAGACATCGCCCACTATATGCAAAACACATACTACCGTGTACGAAAACTTCAAGTTCAAGATTCGGAAGTTCAGCTTTAATAGCCACTAAATCTTTCAAACTTATCTCACGAGCTGTGATGATACGAGTCGCACCCATATCGTGATAAATCTGTGCATCTAAAACATTCATAACATTTGCTTGTGTTGAGAGGTGCAGAGGCATATCTGGCACTAAATCGTGACAGAGTTTTAAAACGCCAGGAGTTGCAACGATGAAAGCATCAGGTTTTAACTCACCCATAGCTACAATATGCTTCTTTAAAAGTGAGAGTTGCGAGTTAAAAGGAAAACCGTTAATGGTTGCATAGACTTTTTTACCTTTAGAGTGCGCATACTCTATACCCTCTTTAAAATCCTCCATACTAAACTCTTTACCAGAGCGAATACGAAGAGAGAAGTGACTTACACCACCATAAACAGCATCAGCACCAAAATCAAAAGCGATTTTTAGTTTTTCAAGAGTCCCTGCAGGAGAGAGGAGTTCAACTTTTTTCATTAGCTACCAAACTGTGCAAGAAGTGCTTCAATATCATCCGTAGATGCTACATCATTGTGAGTATCTCCAACAATATGTTGTGCAGATGAAACACGTTTTTCATCATCTATTTTACCCTCGAAGAGAGTATTCATGTATTTTGAAAGAGCACGCATTACATTTATAACACGTTCAATTTTTTGACGATGGATATCTTGATACTGCATTATATCCATAACACTCATAATAGCATCTCCACTATTTTGAAGAACTTCGATAGTCTCATTTACACTCACTAAAGCCTCTTCATTCTGTGCAAGAGATGTTTTAAAAGCTTCAACTTCTGGAAATTTTGTAGTTAAAGTAGTAAAAAGTTCAATATTTGCAGTAAAAGTATCTATAGCTTTTTGAACATTTTCTTCCTTTTCCATTAAATCATTACTAATAACTTCTATAATATCAAAAATCTCACTCGCTTTTTCTTCAGACTCTTTTGTTACATCATCAAGTTGATGTACCATTTTGTTCTCATCAGTAGCAGGGAGTGGCCACTGATTTGATGTCTCTTCAGAGTAACCAGGAGGGGTAGAACTATCCTCTTTCTGAGCTTCTGTATCTACACTCTTCTCTATTTCTAAAGCTGTTGCTTCTTGCTCTGCTGATACATCTTCAACCTCATCATTAAGTGAGTCAATATCATCTGTCGCACCACTCATTAATGCATCTAGTTCTTCTTGAGTCATAAAACTTCTCCATCATAAAATTCTTGAAATTTATTAATTAACACTATAATAGCATAAAATATATAAATATGAGAGAATAAATGATAGTTGATTTACACAACCACACTCCACTTTGTAATCATGCAGAGGGAACAATAGAAGAGTATATAGAGTCTGCCATTGAAAATGGAACGAAAGTTTTTGGTTTTTCAGATCATGCTCCCATGGATTTTGACCCTAAATACCGCATGAAATTTGAAGAGATGAAACAGTATGAAGAGGATGTTTTAAATGCCAAAGAGAAGTACAAAGGGCAGATAGAGATATTACTAGGTTATGAGGTCGATTATCTTAAAGGACATATGGATAAGAGGGTCTTAAACGCCAATGTTGACTATCTTATAGGAAGTGTTCACTTCTTAGAGGGCTGGGGCTTTGATAATCCAGAATTTATAGGAAAATGGGAAGAGCAAAATATAGATGAAATTTGGCAAAAGTATTTTGATACTATCGAAGAGATGGCTAAGAGTAAACTCTTTGATATAGTAGGACACTTTGACCTCATCAAAGTTTTTAAATTTATGCCAAAAGGTAACATAGTTAAGATGGCATTTAAAGCACTTTTAGCCATTCAAGCTTCGGGAATGGTTCTGGAGTTAAATGTAGCAGGATATAGGAAAAAAGTAGAAGAACCCTACCCCTCTCGTGAACTGCTTGAAGTGGCATTTACCCTAAATATCCCCATCACTTTTTCATCAGATGCTCATAAACCTGAACAAGTCGCGATGTTTAATAATGAGATAGTAGAGATGGCAAGAAGTGTAGGATATACAAAATGCTCTTACTTCAGAAAACACAAACGCCACGAGATGGCGTTTTAACTCTAAGACTCAGTATTTACAAGCCACATAGAGAAGATGTCTAAATAGTCCCAAAAAGATTCTATATACTCTTCTGTAATTCCCTCATCAACTAAAGCTTCTAAGAGTTCAATATAGAGTTCAAGCCAAACAACACGCCCACGTTCATCAATACGAAAAGGGGCATGACGACCAACCATCTGATGGTCTCCTCTCTCATCTGAAAAAAGAGGTTCTCCCCCTGAGATTTCATACAAAAATGTAAAAGCATGGCGTTTAGCTTCATCAAAATCCTCTTCATCCAAAACAGGAAACAAAAATGCAATCTCACTCTTTTCAATCAACTCATAATGATCGTACACTAACTGATGAAATCTCTCTTTTCCTACTTCATGTAAAAAACCAGGATGTGGCTTTGTTACTGGTGGTCTTACACCTATTGTTCCATCTGTGATTGTAAGTTTCATACTAAACCCTTAATTTATTTGCTAGAATTATACTTACTATTAACGTAAAAAGATTTTAAATAAGAGAATTTTACTCATTATCTTTATGCTGTTTTAAGTGCATTCGTTAAAAACATCTTAATCAAGGACTGGTAAGGTACATCCATGGAATTTGCTTTCACTTTTAACTCTTCTATCATATCAACAGGTAACCGTAAAGATATACTCTTCGTAGTTTTTTTAAGATTTGAAAACCTAGCTGATTTAACCTTTGACATATCAAAGTAATCAGTCACATCATGTTCATCCCAAAAAGCAGACTCCTCAGTTTCATCTTTAAATATTGGTAATTTTTTAAGCTTTTGCATAGATACTCCTCTCTTTTTTACTCATCGCTCTTGCAGATATAACTCTAATGTGGTCTCTTCTAATAGTAAAAACAATAGTCACTAAATCACCAAAATCATTTTTGCCAAGAGCCACACATCGACACTCATGCAAAGAGTGTTTAAAATCTTCTACAATCAGTAAAGGTTCATTGAAAAAGACCTCTTCAATCGCTGTCCATTTCAAGCCATGTTTATCTTCATTTTTATGAATATTTCCCTCATCCCAATCAAAACCAACAATAGCTTTAACATCTAAACAATCAAAATCCATTCTCTTCCTTGTATATTGCTATTATATACAATAATTATTTATATGTCAATTTAATATCTACTTATACTATAATACTTCTATCTTACATCCGAGTAATCTATACCAACAAGATAAAGAGTAAAAA
>Ga0256837_1000626_pt1 | contig 28656 bp, 26 predicted proteins | sample 4562384metaG_FD_185976 | JGI IMG/M metagenome (GOLD analysis project Ga0256837, IMG submission 185976) | Hydrothermal vent microbial communities from Guaymas Basin, Mexico - 4561-384 | ecosystem: Environmental > Aquatic > Marine > Hydrothermal vents | place: Mexico: Guaymas Basin | collected... | reverse complement strand
CTATTAATATCAACGCCTGAAATTTCCATAAAATTATATTGTTTGCATAAAGCTTGTATACGTTCTAGCTGTTTTAGACTATTGCGCGGAGGCATATATGTTACAGCTTTAAATCCAATCTCTTTAATCAGTAACATTAGCTCATCTAAAAAAGCATCCTCAAATTTTTCGGCTTTTTTATCACCAGTTGGTGATTCTTCCACGTCGCCTAAATAAGCATAGGCTGGAATAGCACCAATAGCATTGGCAAAATCTACAGCTTTTTGCACATCTACACACTCGTTATTATCTGGTTGCACAAAAAATTTAGGCAAAAAAGAACCTTTTAACACCCCCAACAAATCATATAAATAGTGAGGGTTTTCAATATCTAACAATAAAGATTTTATATTATTTGACAATTCAACACCTAAATCATTAGACACTAAATTTACCAAATTCTGACCTTTACCAGCTTGCTTGACTATTTTTTTAGCAAATGCATATAAAATATGACGTTCGGTTATAGAACCCTGTTCTTGTGCAGATGAAATTTTTGCTACATCTTTTTGAAAATCTAAAGGCTCTACACCTAGTGGCATTATAATAGAATTTAATTTTTCAATTTGTTTTTGATTGCGTAAATTGCGGTAATGGCAAATTGGTTTTAAAAACTCTTTTACATCATCTAGCTTATGATGAGGTATTCCGTGTATTGCCATATAAACAATATCTTGTGAATCAGGATTATTAAATTTACGCCCTGCCATAGCAGTTTTAGAAAAATCCACTCTAATTTCACATCCTACGGTGGTAGCAATACCAATGATTTTACCAGCTTCGCTCATTTCGTTTGCACCAGATACGGAGTCATGATCCATACTACCCACCGTTGACAATCCCGCCATTATAGCACAATATGCAGTAGCAGTAGGCGTATGTGGAGAAAACGAATAATTAGTATGAACATGATTATTTACCTCATCTGTTTGTACAGGAGGATTAAAAGCGCCAACGGCGGCTCGAAGTTTATCGAGTCTCACCGCGGCGCTGGAGGCCAATAAAGATTGATAGATAGAATCCATCAAAATTACTATATACCCGCTCTATATAAACGACTCAACTCACCGCGAGTATAGTTGTGAGATACTTGGTGTCCTTCTATAGGAAGGATACGTTCATGAATCGCATCAATTATCCAACTAACTTGAGGAAAGTAATCTTTTTCCATTTCAGCAGCTGGGGAAATCTCATTTTTTGCACCAATTACAACTGGAGGTGCATCTAAATAATCAAACGCCAATGTTGTAATATTATTGGCAATATTATGTAAGGCAGATCCGCGTTCACAGGCATCTGAAACCAATATCACCTTACCTGTCTTTTTAACAGATTCTACAATAATATCATAATTTAGTGGATTGACAAAACGCAAATCAATAACCTCGGCAGACAGACCTTTTTGAGCCAATTCTTCAGCCGCTTGCATACCAGAATATAATACTGGCCCAAGAGTTAAAATTGTAATATCAGAACCCTCTTTGCGAACAATAGGTTGCCCTTCTTCAATTTCATAATATCCTTCTGGTACACCACCTTTTTCAAATTGTTCTGAAAAATCATAAGTTTTTTGAGATTCAAAAAATACGACAGGGTCAGTACCTGCCAAGGCTGCATTTAACATACCTTTAGCGTCATAAGGCGTAGCTGGATAGTATACTTTTAAACCTGGAATATGCGCCACCATTGCACTCCAGTCTTGAGAGTGTTGCGCTCCATATTTGTTACCTACAGAAACTCTTAAAGTTAAAGGCATTTTTAAAATACCAGCAGACATAGATTGCCATTTTGACATTTGATTAAAAATTTCGTCACCTGCGCGTCCCATAAAATCACAGTACATTAACTCGACAACAGCACGTCCGCCAGAAAGTGCGTAACCTACTGCTGTACCAACTATGGCACCTTCAGATATTGGTGAATTAAACAATCTATGATACGGAATAGATTCAGTTAGACCACGGTAACAAGCAAATGCTCCACCCCAATCGCGATTTTCTTCACCATAAGCAATCATAGTTGGATCTGTATAAAAACGATGCATCATAGCTTCAAAAATAGCATCGCGATATTGATATACTTTATTTTTAGATATAGCTTTACCTTTAGCGTCAAAACCAAATCTTTCTTTGCGTTTTAATTGTTTTACGCGTGGGTTTTCTTCCATTGGCAATAATACTTCTGGTTCACGATTATCAAATTTTTCTACTTTTTGATTAGAGAACATCAAATCCGCAATTAATTTTGGATCACTATATTTAGAAATATCTTCATCGATTGCAAGTTTCATAGCAGTAGTAATTTTACCGATAACCTTTGTTTGCATATCTTCGATTTCAGCATCGGTGATAATATCATTATCTATTAAATATTTTTTATAACTGGCAATACAATCTGCTTTTTCCCATGCTTCGATTTCTTCTTTAGTTCTGTAAGAAGAAGCATCAGAAGGTGAATGACCAGATATGCGGTATGTTACTGTATCCATAAATACAGGTCCTTTTCCGCTTAATAAAATTTCTTTTTTACGGTTAGTTGCATCAGCTACTGCCAGTGGATTATATCCGTTAACACGCTCGGCATGCATTTGTTCTGGATTGACACCAGCACCAATACGCGCCAACATATCATACCCCATTGTTTCGCCCTGTGTTTGACCACCCATACCATAATGATTATTAAAAACATTAATCATTACAGGAGGAGAACCGCCTAAATCATTATTCCAAAGAGTACGGTATTGATCCATTGCAGCAAACATTAAGCCTTCCCAAACTGGTCCACATCCCATAGAAGCATCACCTATATTACCAATGACAATACCAGGTTTTTTATTAATACGTTTATATAATGCAGAACCTACAGATATATCGGCAGAACCACCTACAAGAGCATTATTTGGCATAGAACCAAAAGGGATAAAAAATGCGTGCATTGAACCACCCAAACCCTTGTTGATTCCATTTTGACGAGCAAAAATTTCAGCTAATGTTCCATAAAGAATAAAGTTTTCAGCTAAATCTTTTACATCTTTACTATCGCCATCTTTAACAACATTAAGGATATTACCATCCATAAAACTAGTCATAATGTTGTTTAACTCATCATCATTTAATTGATTAATAGCAGAAAATGTTTTAGCTAAAATTTCACCATGCGATCTATGTGAACCAAATATAAAATCTTCTACGCCTAATGCTGCTGCTTGTCCAACGGCTGCTGCCTCTTGACCGATAGATAAATGAGCTGGACCAGGGTGATTGTATTCCATACCTTGATACGAACCTTGAACTTTAATAGAGTTCAACATTGTTTCAAACTCGCGAATAATCATCATATCATAAAGCATTTTTTTTAGTCCATCTTTACCATGAGCTTTAATTTCTGCTTTGATATCACTTTTATATTGATTAACTGGTATATCTTTGAATTTAATTTTAGAAGGTTTAAAAGCTTCTTTAGGGCAAACGTTTTGTGATTTTGGCATTATTTATTCCTATTTTAATGAATGGTAAAAAGAGTATCTTTGATAATTTCTGAAACACTTGGGTGAGGAAATACAATTTCTTTAATTTCTTCAACGCGCAATTCTGTTTCAATTAAACTGGCAGCTCCCCAAATCATTTCAGAGCAAATACCACCTAGTAAATGAACCCCTAAAATAACATTGGTTTTAGCATCAACTACAACCTTACAACTGCCTGGTGCATTAGCGTTTTCGGCCAAAAAACGCCCGTTGACTTTCATTGGCATCATAGCTGTTTTTACTTCTATGCCTTTTTCTTTAGCTTGTGCTTCAGTTAATCCACACCCCGCTGCTTCTGGCAAAGAATATAAAGCCCATGGAATAGCATTATAACGCATTCTATCTTTTTTGCCCAATATAGTATTAACAGCTACTTCGCCCATACGCGATGCAGAATGAGCTAATAAAGATTTGCCAGTTACATCACCAATTGCATAGACATTAGGTAAATTGGTTTTCATTTGTTCATCGACAACAATACCATGACCAGTTATATCTAAACCAATTTCCTCAAAGCCCATCCCTTTTAAATTAGGTCTTCGTCCAACAGCCATAAGAACAATTTCGGCATCTACAGAATGTTCTGTACCATTTTTAGTATAATAAACTTTTTCACCTTCTATACGCTCTACTTTAGCGTTTAATTCAAATGTTGCTGTTTTTGATTTTTTAAATGCTTTACGCAATTCTTTAGATTGATCAGCATCCATAAAGGGGATAATCTCATCCATCATTTCAATTACAGTAACATCAACACCTAATGTGCCAAAAAAAGATGCAAATTCTACACCGATAACACCGCCACCGATTACAGTTAAGCTTTTGGGCATTTTTTCTATTTCTAGAATACCAGTGCTAGTTAATACATTATCTTGATTTGCACCTGGAATTGGTGGTACAAATGGATCTGAACCAGTACCAATAATTATATTCTTAGCTTGGTATTCAGTGCCGTCAACATCTACTGTGTTTGCTGATTTCATCTTGGCAGAACCGCTAATGACTTCAACTTTAAATTTATTCATCATAAAGGCAATGCCCTTACGCAATGTATCACGCACGCGTAATTTCCATTTCATAGCTTTAGCTAAATCAAAGTTTACATCCGATATCGTTACGCCAAACTGCTCAGCCTCTTTTGCATGTGCATAATGTTTTGCAGAATTTAATAAAGTTTTTGTAGGTATACATCCTTCATTTAAACAAACACCACCAAGGGCGTTTTTTTCAATTAACAAAACTTTTTTTCCTTCTTCGCCAGCTCTTTCGGCAGCAATATACCCGCCAGGTCCAGCACCGATTATTATAATATCATACATTTTTTTATCCTGCCAAAGTCAAATTAAAATGAGCTAATGAATCGACAACATCTTTTAAAAAGCGACCAGCTGGTGCGCCATCGGCGGCGGCGTGATCAAAAGTTAAAGATAAGCCCATATGCGGAACAAACTCTACATCGCTACCATTCATTACAGGGCGAGGTGTAATTGTACAAACACCTAAAATTGCAACTTCAGGAGCGTTTAAAACAGGGGTAAAACTTTCTATACCCATACTACCTAAATTTGTAATGGTAAAAGTGCCACCGCTTAAAGCATCTGGTTCTATTGACCCATCAATTGCAGATGTAGCTAAAGATTTTGCAGCCATAGAAAGTTCTTTAAGACTCATTGCTTGAGCATTTTTTATATTAGGTACTAATAAACCTTTTGGAGTGTCAACAGCAAAGCCCAAATTGATTGCGCCAAATTGACGTATGGTATCGCCCAAGAAATGTGCATTTAATTCTGGATAACGTTTTAGCGTTTGGACAGTGGCGTACATTACAATATCATTGATTGTAATACCAGATAAAGCCAATGCTTCAGCAGAATTTTTACATTCTTTTCTATATGCTAAAATCTGTCTTGCATCTGCAGATGCATTTAAAGTCAATTGGGCTGTTTGTGATAAAGACGCCTTCATACGTTCTGCAATTAATTTACGCACACCTTTTACAGGTACATCTATATCTGCCAATGTTGGTACTGATATTTGTGCATCGCTAGGTGAAGCTGTACTTAAATCTGAAGCCAATACTCTACCGGCTAAGCCAGAGCCAACTGCTGGAGCATTTAAATTTCCATTAGCCATTAATGCTTGGGCAGCAGGAGTTAAAGGTGCACCTGAAACTAAGGCGTTTTGCACATCTCTTTCTATGACACGTCCTTCTGGTCCTGTACCAGATATAGCATTTAAACTAATCCCTTTAGCATTAGCTAAAGTTTTAGCCCTTGGAGATGCGCCTATACCGTCTGTTTTAGCTTGAATTGTAGGCGCAGTAATTGAAGTATCTGCTTGAGCTGTTTCAACAACATCTGTTGCTGAAGTATCTTCTTGCTCTGCAGAACTGTCGTTATCGGCAGGACGTAAATCATCAATATTTTCGCCTTCTTCGCCAATAGCAGCAATAACTTTTAACACTTCAACATCTTCGCCATCTGGATAAAAAATACCAAGAATTGTTCCCGTTGCCGTTGCTTCAACTTCAAAAGTGGCTTTATCTGTTTCTACTTCACAGATAGCATCGCCTTCGTTTACTTTATCACCTTCTTTAACGCGCCATTCAAGAATGATGCAAGATTCAACTGATTGTCCCTGACGGGGCATTAATACCTCTGTTGCCATGTTTTCTCCTAATTTCACACTATGTGTAGATCCGCACCAGCCTCTTCTAATTTGGCTTTTGCATCTTCACTAATATTGGAATCAATTATAATTTTATAAACATCATTGAGATCTAGTATTTGAGCAAAACCAGCCTCACCATACTTTGCACTATCGGCAAGTATATAAGTTTGTGTTGCCTGTTTAGACATCTGTCTAACTACTTCACCTGTTTCTACAGAATGAGCTGTAAACCCAGAAACTTCAGAAAACCCATCTGTTCCCAAAAACGCTTTATTAACGCGATATTTTTTTAACACATCTAATGCCATGGCACCAACCATCGCTTCACTAGAGGCAATAAATTCTCCGCCTAACAATATTACTTTTAATGCTGGATTCATTCTAGCGTATGATAATACCAATGTTGAATTTGTAACTACGGTAATATCGCGTTTGCCTAATAAAAATTTAACTAACATAGACGGCGTAGTACCAGCATCAAGCATAATGTTATCGCCATCTTCTATTAAACCGGCAGCAGCTTTAGCAATGCGCGTTTTTTCTTCAACCATAGAACGTTGACGTTCTAAAATATTTGGATGAAAAGAAGGCTGTGCTCCACCGCGAGTACGCACAATATATCCACTGTCGGCTAATTGATTTAAGTTTGTTCTAATAGTTACCTCAGAAACCTTTAAAAGCTTTGATATTTCCGACACAGAAATAGATGCGTCATCAGCCAAAATCTTGAGTATCTGCTGTTTTCTTTCAGAAATCTTTCCTAAAACCATTTTTAACCTTTCGAAATACTTTCAAAACTCTTTCAAGTATCTTATATAAGGTTTTTAATTATTCAATACATATTTTTAATTTCTTATATAAATATATAATTATTGTATTTCTTGCATTAAACCCATACCAGTTTGTTTTATAGTTTCTGCTATAATATCATTAACAATTTTTAATGCTCTAGGAGTTATCGTTCCTCGTCTAGCCTTGTCAGGATAATATCCTTCAATATAAGAATAAAATTTAGCTAGTTTATGCGGATCTGTTCCGTACAAAGTACAAAATGTAGTTACAGTAGCAATATATCTACCTAAATCTGTAGCATGACACTCATCTCTAAGCATATGGTCAAACCTTTGGCAGACGCATTAACAACGCTTAATCTCGTTGGCGTTTTAGGCGGTTTTGCAAACAGTGTATTACAAATAAATATAAACAAAATAATACAGCAACATTTGGTTAATGCGTAAACATATTTGGACATATCGTAACTCCTAATAAAACAATATTAATTAACATTATTTTATTAGGGCACACGTATTAAATTTTAACTCAAGAAAATAGTATCTAATATGTCTTATCTTGTATTGGGGTTGACTTAATATATTGACATGCCTATTAAATTAATTCTTATTTAAACAGGCCTTGCAATAATCCTTTTCCTATTTCTTCAATTATCTTTTGTTTATTATCTTTACTAGAGCTGTTTTGTGATTTATGAGCTGTATTAGATTTGTCAACACCTAAAACAGAACCCAAAACTCCACCAATTTTTGAATCCAAGTGTTTTGTAGCCTGTCTTCTTACTTGAATAATTGCTATTTGCTTTGCTAATTTTGTTTGAAAATTATTAGTTAGTAATTTTGGTTCTTGTGTTGTGCCACCTATACGCTCTGTAATTTTCATATTTTTAAATTCATTTTTATATTTAGATGCTACAAAGCGATCTATATTTAAAATTTGACATTTCAAATCTAATTTATCATCCGAACCTATTGTGCCACTCAATTTAATTTGAACACCATTATCAGAATGTAAATAAATTTCTGGGATATTCACTCTACCATTTTTAATCTTGATTTGTTTTCTGCTAATACTGTATGTATACGTTTCTGGCAAATTTAACCATTTATCAAAATGACTAGCGCTTTGTACCCATGGCATAAACGTATTAATCAAAGATGACTGACTAGCCAATGAACTTTCTGGCAATGTTTTAAACTTAAAAATCTTACCATTTTCTAATTGTAATTGTATAGCACCGTTAATAGATTGACGTATTTCATCAGCATTAAATCCCGTAATCGATAAATTATCAATAGAACAAGTAGCATCACCTGCCAACAATGAGGATATTTTATCTGTGGGTGGCACCAATTTAGATATTTTTGCATTATTTAAAGAACCCGTTAATTTACTAAAAGGTTTTTTACTACCTAAATTAATTGTTTTAAAATGTGCATCTAAATGACCTTCAGCAATATTTGCATGTAATTTTGGCATTACAAAAGTTCCTTTTTTAAGGTTAAATGGAGCTTTTAAATCAGTGATTAAGTGATAATCGTATATTATTTCTGAGGCATTAACATAACCGCTTAAATTTATATCATCTAAATTTGCTTTATAAAAATTTGGCGATACTGCATTTAATTTAACATCTAAACCTTTAGCCTTTAAAGGCAATTGCATTGTAGATGCAATTGTACCAACAAGACCGCTATCAGGTATATTAATAGCTAATTTTATTAAACCGTTTCCCTTTCCTTTGATGTTACCATCTAAATAAATATGATTATTCCCAAAGTTAATTTTATGTTTATTAAAGGTAATATTATTATTGCTTAAATTATATATACCTTTACCACCGTAATTAAATTTAGCAACTGCAAATGATTGCTGTTTTTTAAGCTTATCTAGTATCCTTAAATTATTACCATAGATATTCATTGTATAATTTAATTTAGATTTATTTAATGAACTACTACAATTAAATAATGCCTCAATCATTGGCGATGTGATTTTTTTAGTTTTATTGCTAAATACAAATTTTTGCAATTTAGTTTTACCTTCAACTTTAAAACCATCTTCTAATTGCAACTTAATCAATCCGCTCATAATCCCATAATTACTATGCAAAGATTGTATATCAACTATTGCATTTTTAGGGTTATATAAAACAGAAGTCTTAAGATTAGATATATAATTATTTTCAAAATTTATCTTACTAATTTGTACACGGCTATTTGCCTTTTGAATACCATTTTTAATATCCCCATTAATAGTGCTATGTATATTTATATTATTAGATTTAAGTTTATTTGATAAATTAGCCGCAAACACTTTTAAAATTGGATTTAAACTCTTAATATCGATATCGACAAGTGCCGTAAAATTGTCATTAGCTTTTTTTATACCCTTTGCATTTATATTAACACCTAAAGACTGCAAAGTTAATTTATTACAAACCATTTGTTTTGACTGTAAATCAAAATTTGTCTTTAAAGATAATTTAGGCACACTAAATTTCGTTTGTGTATCATTAAAATAAATTTTATTTAACAAAACAGAAGCATCCACATTGCTATTGACCCCTGTTTTTATATCCACCAATAAATCAGCATTATTAATGCTAGTATTTAATTTTTTATTTTGATATTTGATTTTATTTAGATTTAAATGAACCTGTAAAGTAGGTTTCATTTTATTAGGATAAAAATTAATACTGCCATCGATATTAGCATTACTTGTAACAATTTTTTTCAACTGAGCATTTAGCTTATCACCATCAAAATTATATGTAATATTGCCATTTTTTATACCATAAATATCCCAAAATATATCATTTAAATTTATGTTACCTTTTGCATTTAAATTATGTAAATCAAAAGTATCTGCTGGATGAAAAACTTCAAAACCAACTTTTATTTTTTTTATTTGCAATGGTTGATTAGATATCCAAGGTTTAGCACTCTTAGCTAATTTTTTAAAATCAGCTAACAACAAAACACCCTTAGCCGTAATACCATTAGTTTTACTTAAATTAATTTTAGTTTTTAAATCAGCTCCAGGTATAGATACAACACAATTATCAACATTTAAATTTTGCGATTTAACATTAGCTTTAAATGTTGTTTGCATTTTTATAAAAGGTAAATTTAAATATTTATTATCGATTTTACTTTTTACACCAGATATATTGACTGATATTTTACCATCTATTTGGTTAAAGTTAGAATTTAACCCCGTAGCACTGATAGTAATATTAGTTTGATTAATTTTTGTAGCATTTATATCAAATGTTTTTAAATTCACATCTAACTCAGCTATAGGGTCAACACTTAGTGGCAAAGTAAAATCTGCCATACCTAAGACATTATTTAATGCAATATAATTACTCTTCACTCGCAGAGCTTCGCCATCTAAACTGATATCAATTTGTGCATTTTGTAAGTGCTGGTCTTGAACCTGTAAAGTTTTGCATTTTAATTTTACATTAACATTTTGCTCTACCAAATTAGTTAACGGCATTATATTGTGTAATTTAGCAATATTTAAATTAAGTTTAGATTCAAGAGTTATACCAGTACCATCAATATTGGGTTTTGATATATTATTTGGCATTAAAGTTAATAATTTTTTAATTGAACCAATAGCAATATTTAAATTGCCGTTAATTTGCTTTGCTCCAAAAGCAGCCAACTCACCTTTAAACTTACATGATATATACTTATGCCCAATATTAAAATTTTTAATATTTAATTGCTTAGTTTTGATATTTCCATCAATATCGCAAGCAATTGTGATGTCATTTAATAAAATATTATTTCCAATTTTATCTATTTTTAATTGCGATATATGGGATAGCATTTCAAATTGTATATTTGCATTATTTAACGCCCCACCACCATTTAATTGTTTAATATTTAATGTATAATTTTGCCTATTTAAATCATCTTTAAATTGTAAAGTGAGATTTTCAAAATTTAATTTTGAAAAATAAAACGCGGTTTGCGACTTAGAATCAACTTTTTTATGATCTGGGGTATTTTTTGAGTTATTATTTAAATTTCTTAAAATAGAATCAAACGACCAACGACCATTTTGATTACGTTCTATATACACTTTTGTATTATGTAGACTAACAGAACCCAGTTCTATTTTACCACTAAGCAACGGCATTAAAGCTATAGAGACTCTTAATTCACCCATATTAATAATGTCATTGCTTTTTTGATATTCACCACTGATGCGTAAATCTTTTAATACAATAGTTGGTATAGCACTAAAAGCTAAATCAGCATCACCCAAAACAACGTCTCTTCTTAATACAGTCGATAGTTGTGACACTACTAATGTTCTAACTTTGTTTTTTGGAAAAAATATAATAGCTAAAGTTAATAGCGTAATAAAACAAACAGTTACGAGACTAGTTATTGTAACCAACCAAAAAAAAGCACCTTTTTTATTTTTAGATACCATGATACCCTTTTTAACCTTTAATCAAATAATCAAATACAAAAAACTCACAATGTTATAATGCACTAAGAATTTTAGCAGGTATCGCATCTAGTGGACAAATAACATCTACTCCACCACGCTCTACTGCCTCTTTTGGCATTCCATAAACTACGCAGGTTTTTTCATCCTGAGCAATATTATATGAACCTGCATCATGCATTAACTTCATACCGTCTGCACCGTCAGATCCCATTCCTGTTAAAATGACACCAACACTATTTACGCCTGCATTTTTAGCAGTAGATTTAAATAATACATTTACCGATGGGCGATGACGTGAAACAAACGGACCGTCCTTTACATTTACGTAATATCTAGCCCCAGAACGTCTTATCAACATATGTTTATTTCCTGGGGCAAGCAAACAACGTCCTGATGATAGTGCTTCATTAACTTACGCAAAAATGTAATACCATCCATTCTTGGCATTTCAATATCCAAAGTTACAACATCTGGTTTTAAACGTACTATTTTATCTCTGGCAACAAATGGATCAGGAGCAGTACCAACCACTTCAATGGCTGGATCTCTGGACAGTTCTTTTTCAAAAATGGAACGCACAACAGCTGAATCATCTACAATCAAAACTTTAATAGTCATTGTTATCCCTCTCACAATGAAAATTAATAATTAAAGGCCTGTCATCAATCATAAATTTTATTGATTTTGATGAATTCCATAATTTATCTACATTTGTTTTTTCTGAAGTTAAAATAAGCGGGACTGATAAATCAAAGATTGGCTTATCTCCAACGGCCGCAACTAAAAATTGTCCAACCAATACATTTAAAAGTTCTTTGAGAGCATCTTCTAGTTCAGCATCACTTAATTTAGCATCATCATCTATACCAAGTATATTTGTAGTCATTTCATGTATAATAGAGTTTTCTAACCAAGCAATCATACTGCCATTAACCACACCATGAAATATCATTCTAGCAGCTTTACCATCGTATTTATGAATATCAATATTGTTTTCTATTGGATCACAAAATAAAAAAGCCATATTTGTAAACACATCGTCGACTACGGTTTCTAGCACTGTTTTATAATTATCATCCACAGCTTTTGTCTCCTAAAATATCTTCTACTACTTTTTTAATGCCTTCAGGAGTAAAAGGCTTTCGCAAATATGCTTGAACACCTAATTTTGTCATTTCATTTACTCTGGTGATACTACCTTCTGTTGAAATTACTACAACAGGAATATCTTTAATTAGGCTATCTTTATGCATTGTTTGAACTAATTCTACACCCCCCATTTTAGGCATATTAATATCTGTAAATATTAAATCTATACTCATACCAGCCATAATTTCAAGTGCTTCCACACCGTTATCTGCTTCAAACAAATCCTCAACATCTACATTAGCTAGCGTAAGAGTTTTTTTTAAGACACTTCTCACAATAAAAGAGTCATCGATAATTAAAATATTATAAGCCATATATACTCCTAAAAGCTTAATGCTTCTGAACGGGGATTAATTATTGTTGTACCATCATTAATATTTAATAAAAATGTCCTAGCTAAAGAGCCTCCAACTTGTTCACCCTTAATTAAAATATTATTTTTCCAAAGCACCTTGCGAGCCACTGCTTCATTGCGTTTTCCTATCTTAAAACTATTCGCATTTACTACGCTAGCACATCCAGCTATTTTAGCTTCTAAGTTAGCCCTTGTTGCCCCCATATCAAACATAGATTGCAACAATAATGGCAGTCCAGTATCTACATAAACTAATGGATTAATTTTTGCTTTTGCTGTATCAGCCTTGCTTAACGGCAATAAACAGTGAATCATACCACCTAGTTTTTTTTCTTTATCCCACAAGCTAAGCCCTAAGCAAGAACCTAAAGAATAAATAATTAATGAATCTTCGCTATTACCAGAAACTTGCATATCAGATATTTGAATTGCATATTGCATATAATATCCTATTTTTTGTAAACCGCAGGTGCGACTGTTTTAAAATTATGTTTTAACGCCGATAAACTTTCTAAATGTCCTACAAAAAAATACCCACCCGGTTTTAGCATTCGGTAAACTTCATTAACTAACTTTTGTCTTATAATATTATAAGCTATATCACAAAAGCTTTTAAATGTTTTTTGATTCACACTTCACCTCGTTTATGATATCTGCCACATCAATAATTAGTCCGACTTTACCATCAGCCATAATTGCCCCTCCTGAAATGCCAAATGAGTTAAATTGATGTCCTAAATTTTTAATTACAACTTGTTGTTTACCTAATAATTCGTCTACAACCAAAGCTATTTTATTGCCTTGATCTATCACAATAACAAATATTTTTTCATCGCAGACACCCTTAACATCAAATAAATTAGATAATCTATTAACAGGTATTAGTTCTTCTTGAAATTTAACAACCTCACCTTGACCCAAAACAGAAAATACATCTTTTGTATCTGGTCGCAATGAATTTATCACACTTAATGCGGGTAAAATATATTTTTCATTACCGCTACGAATAATCAATCCGTCAATTATAGCCAATGTTAAAGGTAAGCTAATAGAAAACAAACAGCCTTTATTCTTGGTAGATTGGATATCAATCGAGCCTTGCAAAACAGACACTGTTTGATTGACAACATCCATACCTACACCACGTCCTGAGACATCACTTACTTGGCTTGCCGTAGAAAATCCTGGTTCAAAAATTAAATTGAAAATTTCTGCTTCTGTTAAATTTTCATTGGATATTAATCCTTTTTGTTTAGCTTTATTTACAATCACATCAGCATCTAAACCTCGACCGTCATCTTCAACTTCAATAACAATATTACCACCTTTATGAAATGCCCTTAAGGTGATAGATGCTGTTATATCTTTACCATAATCTAATCTTTCTTGAGGATTATCTTCTATGCCATGATCAATTGAATTACGTACTAAATGCACCAATGAATCACTAATTCTTTCCGCTACTTGTTTATCAATTTCAGTACCCTCTCCCTCTGTAAAAAATTTGATTTGTTTATTATATTTTTTACCTAAATCTCTGACCAAACGTGCCATTTTATTAAATGCGCCTCTAATTGGCACCATGCGCATTCCCATCCCCAAAGTTTGTAATTCTCTTGTAATTTTAGAGATTTGATTTAAGTATGACTTTAATTGCACAGAAGCAAATTGGTTTATTTCAGGACTTTCACTGACCATTGATTCTACTACTACCAATTCACCAATAGCATCAACTAATGCATCGACACGCTCTGCATTGATGTGTAAAGTGTTATTTGAAATATGATTAGAAGTGTTTAAATCTTTATTTTTAGTTTCTTTAATAGGTTTGTTAGGCAATGTTGTTTTATTTATATTTGTAAAATCTAACAAATCAGGAAATTCCCCATCACCACTATAATAATTAATAGCCGATTTCAACCAGTCCAATATATTAAAATAAAAATCTGGATTAGACTCTACACTAAAACTTTCTAAGCTGTCTTCCATTTTATGGCATACATGTTCAACTTCCTGTAGTCCCATTAAGCCAGATTCACCTTTTAAGGTATGCAATTTACGGCATAATTCTCCTAAAACTTCGTTGTTATTTGATTTTTCTAATTGCAATAAACACAAATCAATTTCTTCTAAGGCAATTACTTGTGTTTTTAAGTATTCTTCAAATAGCTCTTTATCTACATTGGCAGGTAAAGTAACTTTTGGTAGTTCTTTAGCTTGAAAGATATCTGGCCAATCCAATTCATTTACATTGCGATTATCTCTTATCAAGGATTGTAATGAGCTTACTAAGGTTTCTAAACTTTTTAAATGTACATCAGAAATATTTTGTTCTGTAATTAAGTTTTTGTATTTTATTAACAAATCAGCTTGTATTTTAAAATCATTTTCAACTAACCAATCGCTAATTATATTAAGTAAATAAGCTAAAGAGGTTGCACCTTCAATATCAGATGGGTCAAAAAAAACCACTTCTTCTGCTAAGGTTTCCACTTTATCAATTGGCTTTTTTATCATAAAGGTATATACCTCAAAGTGTAATCACTACCAATATGTTACAATATTTACATCTAAAACTAAAGAAAATATCTTTTACCGAGCTTTGCATATCGGGCAATATGAAATAGTCGATTTATAGATTTTGTTTTGATATATAACTTCTTAGTGATACCATAAACAAAAAGGAGTTTTAAATGCACATATTGCTATTAGAAGATGAAGACGCACTTCGTAAAATATATACTAAATTATTAGAAAAATCTGGCTTTGAAGTTACAGCATTAGACAATGGCTGGGATGGTTTTAAAGAAGGTTCACTAACCAAATACGATGTTGTTGTTACAGATTACAATATGCCTGGTATGACTGGTTTTGAATGTATGGAAACCCTATTGGCAATGAATCCAAAATTGAAATTTATATTTATATCTGGAACAGGTGATGACGTTATCATTCACCAACTTAAAGCACATCAACAAGTTGCAACATTTTTAGCCAAACCAATAAAAAGTTCGGTTTTAATTGACGCTGTCAAAAAATTAGAATTGCTTTAATCTGGACAATTAAAGCGATATTTCTCATATAAATGATAAATGGCTAATAATGGATGTTTATAAATCATTCTAGGACCTGCGTAAGACATAATTTCTTTTGCCATTTGTTTATATTTTTTAGAATAACAATGTGTCTTACATTTTTGACATACTGGCTTAAACTTAGCATATCTACACTTTAAAAGTCGTTTGTTAGCATATTGCAAAAAATTCAAACAGTCATCACATGGAATATGATGTCCGTGTTTATGACGGCAATACATCTGAACCATAGATTTGGTAGTTTTAGCATTAATTTTTTCTCTAAGTGTCATAAGCTACCAAAGCACTTATAACAGCTTGAAAAACATAATCGCACCGCGTTATAACACCCTTACTTAATAAACCTATAATACCATCTGATGTACCTATGTTGTTTTTTTCTGTCAGTCCAACATATTTACATGCTTGGGATAGATTTAAATTTTTATTTAACACTGCATCAATCACGTTTTGTGGCAACTCAAATGCAGAAGAAAAACCTAAACTATGTGTATTGCCATCAAAAATAGAACAGACGCATACATTCATAAACCCTGTTTTTGTTTGAGCTACTTTTATTAAACCATCTTCTAAGCCTATAGCTATCGAGTTATTCTGCCATATCTTTTTAGCTCTATTACAAGCTCCATCTATGGTTTCTTGACGAGTTAAAGGTTGATCCCGTACACCAGAATCAACATCAAAATTTTCTGTTTTTGTAAAATCAAAACTAAATGCCCTAAGAGCATCAATTGTACCTTTGATTTTAACTTTATTTTTTGAACCAATTTTTATCAGCATTAATTTATATTTAAGATTGTAGAAATATATTTGTGATTTTGAATTAAAAATAAGCCCGTAAAAATCTTTGGATCTATTACCTTACCTAACGATAACTCATCTTGTAAAAAATCATGAACATCATTAAAAGGCACTTCAAACACATTGATATCTTCTGTAATATCACCACCTCCTGCAGAGACTTTATTTAAATCAAATGCAGCAAAAAAATTTATTGTTTCCGTACTCATTCCAGCAGATGCTGGCCCATTAAATAGCTCTATAACTTCTTTAGCTTGATAACCAGTTTCTTCTATCAATTCTCGCTTAACAGCATCACTAAAAGGTTCATCTTCACAACCTTTAATATCACCTACTAACCCAGCTGGTATTTCAATAACCCTTGATTGTATAGCTGGCCTATATTGATCTAATAAAACCAAATTACCTTCATTTGTAATCGGCACTATAACAACAATACCAGTACAGTTTTTGCGTTCTACATACTCCCAAGTATTGCGTTTTTTAAAAGTTATATAATCACCTTCGGCTATGATTTCAGCAGGATAATTTTTTGCAGGATGCATAAATACCTATTTGATATAAGAAAATAAAAGTTTATCTTTTTTACAGTTTATTTTAACAATTCCACCTTTGACTAAATCACCAAATAAGATTTCGTCAACTAGAGGGGTTTTAATTTCTTGACTAATTAATCTAGCTAAAGGCCTAGCCCCGTACAATGGCGAATATCCTTTTTTTGCTAAGTATTTTAAAGCTGATTGATTTATGACTATTTCTACTTTTTTATGTTTTAATTGTTCAGCTAATAATTTAATTTCTTTATCGACAACCTTTGCAATAGCTTTTGTATCTAATGGATTAAACACTAATATATCATCTAGCCTATTGCGAAATTCTGGAGTAAAATGCTCTTCAATAGCTTTGCATGGATTGCCTAGTTTGATTTTGCCATTAGAGCTAAAGCCCATTGCAGACGAGGACATCTCACGGCTACCAACATTTGAAGTCATTATTAATATAACATTTCTAAAATCACTTTCACGACCAGTATTATCAGTTAAGCGCGCCCTATCCATAACTTGTAATAATATGTTATAAACATCCGAATGAGCTTTTTCTATTTCATCCAATAATAAAACCGAATGTGGTTTTTTGCGAATAGCATCTGTTAATAATCCACCTTGTTCAAAACCTACATAACCAGCTGGAGCACCTATTAAACGTGCAACCGTATGCTTTTCCATATATTCGCTCATATCAAAACGGATTAAACCAATGCCTAATTCTTTAGAAAGTAATCTGCATAATTCCGTTTTACCAACTCCTGTTGGTCCTGCAAATAAAAACGAACCTATAGGTTTGTTATCATCACGCAATCCAGCCCTAGATAATTTTACAGCTTTTGACAAAGCTTCAATTGCTTTTGTTTGACCAAACAAATTTTTAGATAAATCTTGTGTTAAGTTTTTAAGATTGTTTTTCTCACCATCGTTAATAGATGTTAATGGGATATGTGCCATTTTACTGACAGTATATTCAATATCTTTGCGTGTTAAGCTGTTTCTTTTAGGGTTACGTAAAGACAACGAAGCCCCTGCTTCGTCAACTACATCAATTGCTTTATCTGGTAGGAACTTTTCATTGATATAACGTGAAGACAACTCTACGGCAGATTCTAACGCACCTATGCTATATGTTAAATTATGAAACTTCTCTAATGGTTTTTTTAAGCCTTTTAAAATTTTTAATGCTGTGTAATTGTCTGGTTCATGAATATCAATCTTTTGAAAACGCCTTGCTAATGCCCTATCCTTTTCAAAATGATTTTTCATTTCTTCATAGGTTGTAGCACCTATACAGCGCAACTTACCTCTACCTAAAATAGGCTTTAAAATATTGCTAGCATCCATCGAACCATTACCAACTGCACCGGCACCTATTAGAGTATGAATCTCGTCAATAAATAAAATAATTTTTGGGTTATTTTCAACTTCTGATAAAACACCTTTTAAGCGTTCTTCAAATTCACCACGGTATTTTGTACCTGCAATCATAGAGCCTAAATCTAAAGATAATAATTGATGATTTTGTAAGCGATTTGGAACTTTATCTTCAACAATCATAGTGGCTAATCCATAAGCTAAGGCAGTTTTGCCAACGCCTGGTTCACCAACATATATGGGATTATTTTTATATCGGCGACATAAAATTTCTATAGTGCGTTCCAATTCCATATCGCGCCCGACAACTGGATCGAACCCTTCTGTTTTTGCTTCTTTGGTCAAATCTCTTGTAAATAGCTCCAAAGGATTTTTTTTCTTAGATTTAGCTTCCTTAATATTGGGTTGAGATTGCATATCAGTTTGATTTGCAACAACATAATCTAAGATATCTAAATGTTCTACACCTTCAATTTTTAAATAATATAAGGCGTATGAATCTTCTATGTCATATAGTCTAATCAATAAGTCTTCGACACCAGCTTCATCCTTTTGAGCCGATTGCGCATGCAAAATAGTTTGATGAATTAACTGCTTAAATGCCGATGTCTGGATAGGCTCATGATTAGTAGTTGTATTGACTTCATAATCTTCTAAATGTTCAATCAAATTTGCTTTGATATTTTCAATATTTGCACCACATTTAGTTATTAAATCATACCCTGTTGGCGAATCCAAGATTGCCAACAATAGATGTTCAACGCTTAAATAATTATGAGATTTTTCTATAGCATAAAACAAAGCTTTGCGACAGACATCGTCAAATTCTTCATTAATCACTATCACACTCCAAAACAGCACGCAATGGATGACCATCTCGTTTAGCCATATCTCTAACTTGCATTACTTTAGTCTCAGCAATTTCTTTTGAATATGTACCGCATAAACCTTTACCCTGTTTATGTACATTATTTGTAATATTTACAGCTTCATTGGCGCTTTTATTAAAGATTTGCATTAATACATCAACTACAAACTCGAAGGTAGAATAATCATCATTTAAAATAAACACATTATAACGTGATGGATGCTTAACATAGTCGCTAAGCTCTTGCATTTCATCATTTTGATAATTTGGAATTTCACTAGGCATAATTTTAAAACTGTACCATATTTAAATATAAATTCAAATATTTGAGCTTGATTTAAACTCTTACATTCGTCATTCTTAATGATTTATTATAAACTTTTAAGAGAATATAATGTCTATGCTAAGTGTTGAAAAAATTGGCGGAACTTCAATGACCCGCTTCCCAGAAATTATAGAAAATATAATTTTATGGGATAAACAAAACATATTTAACCGCATATATGTGGTAAGTGCTTACGGTGGCATAACTAATGATTTATTAGAACATAAAAAAACTGGGCAACCTGGTGTCTATTCTGAATTTGCCGCTCATAAAGAGGATTTTTCTTTAGCTATGCGCAATCTAAAAGAAAAACTATGCGCAATCAACGCCCAGTATAAAGATGCTGGATTAGATATCGACAAGGCGGACAAATTTATTTCTCAACGTATCGATTCTGCATTGAGCTACTTACTAAGTATGTATGCTGTGCAAAACTCTGGATACGTCAGACGCCAAGAATTATTATTAGCTGCCCGTGAACTATTAGCATGTATCGGCGAGACTCACAGTGCATATAATTCAATGTTAATGTTGCAAGCAAAAGGCTACAATTCTACCGTTATTGATTTAAGCGGATGGGATGATAGACGCCAACTAACTATCGATGAACGCATTGCCGATAGCTTTAAAAATGTAAATCCTAGCAAAACAATTTGTTTTGTTACAGGATACGCAAAAGGTACAGAAGGTATTATGCGTGAGTTTGATAGAGGTTATTCAGAAGTAACTTTTTCTAAAATTGCTGTACAATTAAAAGCTAACGAGGCAATTATTCATAAAGAATTTCATCTTTGTTCTGGCGACCCTAATATTATGGGAGAGCAAAATGTACGCCCAGTATGCAATACAAACTATGATGTAGCTGATCAATTGGCCGATGTTGGTATGGAAGCTATTCATCCTAAAGCATCAAAACCATTAGAACAAGCTGGTATACCTATCAGAGTTAAAAACGCATTTGATCCTAAACATACAGGTACTTTAATTACAAAGGAATTTATCTCTCCAGAATCCCGTACAGAAATTGTTACAGGATCAGATTCTTTAATTGACTTGGTCATACACGATACGTCAATGGTTGGTGAAGTTGGATTTGATTTAAGTATTATGCAATTATTTAAAGAACATAAAATATCTTATGTAAGTAAAGCTACCAACGCCAATACTATTGCAATGACCATTAACGAACAAGATTGCACAGAAGAATTATTAAACAGTTTAAAAACTAAATTTGAATCTGTTACCACTAACCCCGTTGCAGTTGTATGTGCTATTGGCTCTAACATTGCCAAGCCCGGAATACTAGCCCAAGCCACGTCTGGTTTAGCCAATGCTAATGTTAATATATTGGCAGTAGTACAAACCAGTAGACAAACAAATATGCAATTTATTGTTTCTCGCACTCAATTTAAAGATGCGCAAAAAGCATTACACCGCGCACTATGTGAAAATTAAATTTTATGGCATCAAACCATGTTCCTCTAAAATATGCAACAGGCCTAAGGGCGCTTAGAGAGCATAGACAATTGCATAATGTAATTCTTAAAGCTGGTGAAGTAATAACTGATGCCATAATAGCCAAGTGCAAAAACCCAGAAAAATTTATTGTAGTAGTACGACCGCAACCTAAATTGCACTTAATAGTACAAAATAATATTAAAATCTACGAACGCGAAGACGCTAAAAGACTAAGTAGAATGTCAAAAAATGTTGATGCTAATATTGAAATATTAAAAGAAGGTCAAACGTGTAATGATATTTATATTTTACTTAGCGGAAAAGTTGAGATATTAAAAGATAATCACCAGATTGCAGTAATAGAGGACTCTGGAACTTTTATAGGCGAAATGGCCATTTTAACCAACAAACCACGCACAGCAACTGTACGTACTATCACAAATTGCAAATTTTATACCTTTCAAGGTAATGCTATTTTAGATCAAGCCAAAAAACAACCAATCGTATTAGCAAAATTATGCAAATCATTAGCTCAAAAACTAAGTAGTATTAATACTGAATTTACAAACTTACAAAATCAAACACAAGACACAATTTTTAACGACAAAAGCAATGGTAATTTACAATTACCTGATACTACTGCGGAAGTTAAATCCAGTAGTAATCAAAAATCTCTGCCTGCCAATAGTACCCTTTTTATGCAAAACGATACTTCTTTAGAAATGTATATTTTACTTAAAGGGTCAGTGTCAGTAATTATAGATAAAACTAAAGTGGCCGAAATTAATACCGCAGGAACATTAATTGGTGAAATGTCTGGTTTACTTTGCCAACCAAGATCTGCTACAGTTATCACAAAAGAACCCTCAGTTTTTTGTGTTGTCGATGGTGGGGATTTACTAAAATTTGGAACGCAACACCCAAATATCTTAATGAAAATGTGTTTAAATCTAGCAAAAAGATTAAATGACACTAATGAAAAATTTTTAAACTTAAAAAATATGGATTATTAATGGCTTGGTACGAAGAAAACTTTTCTGATAAATATCTTGAATTATATGCTCATCGTAATAAAGACGAAGGGTTTAACGATGTTGAAAAAGTTACAAAATTAATAAAATTGCAACAAAATGCTGAAATTTTAGATTTATGCTGTGGTGCAGGCAGGCATTTATTAGCATTGCATCAATTGGGTTTTAATAAATTAAGTGGCTTAGATTTATCGCGTGATTTATTAAAAAAAGCACAATCAGAACTATTAGAGGCTGATATTAACGCAAAATTGATTCAGGCAGATATGCGATATATCCCACAAGAATTAACATTTGATTGTATACTATCTTTGTTTACTTCATTTGGTTATTTTAAAAGTGACAGCGAAAATAAACAGGTTATATCTGGTGCTTATAATAGATTAAAAACAAATGGCATTATGTTAATGGATACAATTAACCCTAGTTATCTTGAAAAAAACATTGTCAAGAGCGAAGAAAAAATCAAAAATGATACAATCATACAAATAAAAAGAAATATCACAAAAAAAAATCCACGAGTAGAAAAAACTACAACCATCACACATAAAGATGGACAAATAGACAAATATTTTGAATCTGTCAGATTATTTTCTGCACAAGAATTTATCGATATGTATCATCAAGCTGGTTTTTGCGACATAAAACTATATGGTTCATTGGATGCAGAGAATTTAACTATTCATTCTCCAAGATTAATAATTATTGCAAAAAAATGTTAAAAAAAATTAATTTTTCATCTATTAATAATAGTAACCTTATTAATGACTATATATCTGGCAACAATCAAGTTTTTAATTTTTTTACACATAAAGATATAGAATCTTCTTTAAAACAAAGACAAAAATTTAACGTCAATAGATTGGCATTAAAAAAAGCTTTATTAAATTATCATAAAAACTTTAAAGTATCCCCTAATTGTATTAAAAACATAAATAAATTAGATAATAACAACTGTGTATTTATTACAACTGGACAACAAGCAGGATTTATGGGAGGTCCTTTATACACTTTGTATAAAATAATTACCTGCATCAAATTATCCAAACAAATAGAAGATAAATATAAAATACCTGTTATTCCTTTATTTTGGTTAGCCAGTGAAGATCATGATTTTGATGAAATTAATCGGGCAACTAGAGTTGATTATACTGGCATACTAAAAACAACAACATTTAAATGGAATGGTATCGGTAGGCCAATTAGCGATTTAGAAATATCTCAAAATATTAAAGACTCTTTTGAAGAGTTTACTAAAGCACACCATAACTTTAAACATTATAAAGAAGCCTTAAAATATTTTAGCATACCACAATCTAAAAGTTATTGTCATTGGTCCAATCAAATTTGGTTAAATTTATTTTCAGAATGTGGTTTAGTAGTTATTGAACCTAACATCATCAATAAAATAAGCAGTAATTTTTTTAATGATGTGATAAAAAAAACATCTGCTATATCGCAAGCACTACACAAACGCTCTGATGATTTAGAACTCCATAATTATCCAGTTGCTTTTAATCCTAACCAAGCCGGTAGATTATTTACATTTGATAAACATGGTATGCGCATAAGGCTAAAAAATAATACAGCTAAGCAATATTCAACTGATGCAGCATTACGCCCTATTTTATTAGATAATATCGCCCCAACTATTGCACATGTTTTAGGCCCAGGGGAATTAACCTATCATGCTATGTTGCAACCTTTATACAAGTTGTTAAAAACACCACAACCATATTTACAGCTTAGAGAATCTTTTAGCATTTTAAATAACGCCCAGTTGATATTATTAAAATCTTTAAATGTAACGCCAGAACACATAATTATTAATAGATATAAATATAATGATATATTTAATGCGTGCTTAAATAATGATGATATTGATAAATATCAACAATTATTAGATATTTATCAATCACTTAAAAGTACATTAAATAGTTTTAAGGATACTAAAAGTTTGCAAAATCCAATAAAAAAAACTAAAGACAGTATATATCAAAATATACAGATGTTTTATAAAAGATTAAATAATGTCAGATTAAATCAAAATAATATTTGTCCTCAAGAAATACTTAATTGTGTTATTTCGTTATGGCCCAATGCACCCCAAGAACGCGTGCTATCGCCTTTTTCATTAATCGCGCAACATAGCACGTACCTAATAAAATATCTATTAGAGTTACCATTGCCAACCACTGCCAATCATCAAATAATAAGTTTAAACAATGAAAGATAAACTTAGAATTGGCATATCATGCTACCCAACCCATGGTGGTAGTGGTGTCTTGGCTACTGAACTTGGATGTCAACTTGCCAAACAAGGACATGAGATTGCGTTAATATCTTATAAAGCCCCACTGCGTTTAGATTCTACTTGTAATAATATTTCATTTCATGAAGTGCCAATTTCTGCCTATCCATTGCTAGAACAATACCCATATACATTGGCATTAGCATCAAAATTAGCAGAAGTAGCGCGCAATAAACAATTACAAATTTTACATGCACATTATGCCATTCCATTTGCTGTGGCTGCATTGTTGGCAAAAGATATTGCGCCAGAATTAAATTTAAAAGTTATTACTACATTACACGGCACAGATATCACATTAGTAGGACGCAACCAAGCATTTCAATCCGTAACCAGTATGGCCATAAGAAAAAGCGATGCCTGTACAGCAGTCTCTCATTACCTTAAAAAAGAAACAGAATCACATTTTAAAATTAACCGTAAGATTGAAGTTATTTATAATTTTGTAGATATAGCAAGACACTCAATCATATATAATCAACATAAAAATAAATCACAAAATAGAAAACAAAATATTATTCATATCAGCAATTTTAGACCTGTTAAACGCCTGATGGATGTCATTAAAATATTTAGCATAATCCGTCGCAAATTAGATGTAAATTTAATTTTAGTTGGTGATGGCCCAGACGCCAATGCAGCTAGACAGTTAGCAAAAGACTTAAGTGTTGATAAATATATTCAATGGCGTGGTGTAGTTGATGCTGTAGAACCTTTACTAGCTCAAGCAGATGTAATGTTGTTACCATCAGAATATGAAAGCTTTGGATTAGTTGCCTTAGAAGCTATGGCCTGTGGTGTACCAGTAGTTGCATCAAAAGTTGGTGGATTGCCCGAGGTAATCAAACACGGTCACAACGGCTATTTAGCTAACTTAGGCGATATTGACACTATGGCAAATTTTGCTTTAGAAATTTTACAAAAAAAACAAAATCACCCCTTTATAAAAGCTGGTTTTGAATACGCAAAAAACAATTTTGATGAAACTACAATCATCGCACAATATACAGACCTCTATTATAAAACGATAAAATATGATACCTGAACTATTATCCCCAGCTTCAAATTTAACTACCGCCATCACCGCCTTTGAATGTGGTGCAGACGCAGTTTATGCCGGCTTAGAAAAATTTAATGCCCGTGAACGCAACATTAATTTTAGCATAGAAGAATTATCACAACTAACTGCCTATGCCAGAAAATACAAAAAAAAGGTTTATATTACTTTTAATACTTTAGTTAAAGATAATGAACTAGAAGATGCTGCAACTCTGTTGGACAAAGCAGCTAGCTGCAAACCAGACGCTTTTATAATTCAAGATTTTGGTATTCTAAATTATTTAAAAACCTATTTACCACAAGTACCAATCCATGCATCAACACAAATGGGCATTCATAATGCTCAAGGTGTTAATTATCTAAATTCACAAGGAATAAACCGCATTATTTTAGAACGTCAATTAACAATTGATGAACTAAAACAAATAAAACAAAACACAAAAGCAGAATTAGAAGTTTTTGTTCACGGTTCTTTATGTTGTAGTTTGTCAGGCACATGCCTATGGTCATCTTGGATGGGTGGACACAGTGGCAATCGAGGTCGTTGCAAACAACCTTGTCGCAGACGCTACCACAGTGAAAATGGTAATGGGTTTTTCTTTTCTGCCAATGATTTATACACGCTAGATCATATTGCAACCTTTAAAAAAATAGGTATAGATAGTCTTAAAATTGAAGGCCGCATGCGAAAATCAGATTATGTCAGCTCTACTGTTAGCGCCTATAGAATGTTACTTGATGCAAAACTTGGCGAAGAAAATCAAGTGATAAAAAAAGCACGCAATATTTTATCAGGTTCTATGGGACGCAAATGGTCAGGTGGTTTTACTACAAAAGAAAGCCAAACTAATGTATTAGAACATACCCGTATTGGTGTTTCTGGTATGATTATTGGCGATGTAGTTAAGATTTCAGAAACTGGTTTTGACGTTAAAGTATCATCAACATTAAAAATTGGGGATACTATTAGAGTTCAACCACTATCTGGTGATGAGGGACCTTTACTAAGTGTTACTAAACTTGGCTACAATAATAGAGATACAAAATACTTAAAACGAGGACAAATCGGTACTGTTTTTTGTGATAAAGAAATACCCTCCCGATCACGAGTATATAAAACTGGTACAAAACCAAAAGATGTCGATATTAGTAAATTGCCCCCTGCTTCTATAGGATTTCCTGTCGATATAAAAATAGATAATAAAGGATGGCAAATTAAAATTGCAAATCACTTATGGCATTATTCTTGTGATATTGCCAAAGCAAAATCTCGTCCAGTTGACGCTGCATATATCGTTGATGAATTTTGTAAAAACAATTTTAATAAATCTTTTGCCATAGCTAAAACAGTAGCCATAGATGGCAATTTGTTTATCCAACAACGCGACATCAGAAAATGTCGCCAAGCATTTTTTGAGTATTTACAAACAGCCAATATTGCATTGCCCATATTTGATGGTCACAAACTTTTTAATAAAGTTGATTTAAGATATGCTGGCAAACCAAACAAACCGCAATTAGCAATCTGCACAAAAGATAACCTAGTATTAATAGATAATATCAATGAAACATTATTGCCTCATCCTGTTTTTCCAGATGATATTGATGATATAAAAAAACAAATCAAAACAGCAATTAATAATGGCATACGAAATTTTAGAATAACCAGTATATTTTATTTTGAATTATTAAAACCTTATAAAAATAAAAATTTAATTATTTCCACATCTTTCCCATTGCCTATTACAAATGCTTTAGCTATAAAAGAAATTTTAACCTGGGGTGCTAATAAAATTCAGTTATGGCCAGAGCTGGAAAAGCCTGTTTTAGATTTAATATTAAACAAATATGGCAAAGTTGCAGAAATTTACCAATTTGGTCTTTTACCCCTATTACAAACAAGAGCCAGTACAGCCCAATCTGGTGAAATACAAGATGGACGTGGCACCACATTTAATGTAATACATGAACGTGGACGTCAAATAGTTTATCCAGAAGTGGCATTTGAGATACCGGCCAATACACAATATCATATATATAAGGATCAAAGCAAAGTGAAATCCAAAAATATAAAAACAAGTTTATTTAATTATGACCGCGAAATGGTTTAAACATAAATTTAAAGTATAGACAAGTAATAAATTATCGCTACACTAAGCAAACTTTGAATGTTTATTCAATTTCTTTGACAAGTGGGGGCGAATTGGATTCGACTGTTTGACGGATCTTCTGGTTGCATGCCGAGGGTTCAGGTGGCCTCGTAAAAACCTGAAAAACAATAATTGGTAACGATTATCAATACGCAATGGCAGCTTAATTAAAGCAGCCGAGTTGGGAATATGTGTCTGCGAATATTTTCAACTAACACTAGCGGACTAGTCATAGTGGGTGTTTGTGACATTATGGCAAAAATGATTGCAAAATCGGCTTTTCTCTATCCTGTTTGTTGGAGATTGAAAATCTTAAATCAAAAAACAAAATAAGCATGTAGATGCCTTTAGAAAACTCCTTCAGGACCCGGGTTCGATCCCCGGCGCCTCCACCATCAAAAAAAACCAACCCGTCTCTTCAGAGAAAAACTCTAGGTAGACAGGTTTTCTTTTTCCCTTGTATTCAAAGGGTTTGGGCTGTTTTGACATCTTTCCGGAACCACTCTCCAGCCACCTGATTCTCTCTATTATCCGAATATTATTCTCTGTTTGAGTCGGTATTCTCTGTTTTCTCAGACTTAGTCCGAAACAAGTCCGGTTGCAGATATCCTTTGATAATAACACTGAAT
>Ga0256837_1000625_pt1 | contig 28663 bp, 35 predicted proteins | sample 4562384metaG_FD_185976 | JGI IMG/M metagenome (GOLD analysis project Ga0256837, IMG submission 185976) | Hydrothermal vent microbial communities from Guaymas Basin, Mexico - 4561-384 | ecosystem: Environmental > Aquatic > Marine > Hydrothermal vents | place: Mexico: Guaymas Basin | collected... | reverse complement strand
CCTTATCTCAAGTCAAAAAAGAATGGTTAAAATATAAAGGATGGTTTTGTTTAAATGCTTAATTCAAGTTTATGACTCCTGCTTTAATAGTAATTTTAGGCCCACCATCTGTACTTTGTCCAGCTGAGTATTTTTCTGTGCAAGCACCTGTAACCTTCTCATCTTTGGTACTTTTATAAATTTGTTCTACCTTTCCTTTAATCGTCTCTTTATGGTTGCCACCAATTAATATGGTCTCCTTGGCATCATATTTTGTTTCTACATCGGCTTGAACAGTAATCCTTTGATTCATTTTAGTAAGTCTATGATAATCTTTATCTATAATCTCATAGTGGTTACCAACCGTTTTAGATTGATAATCTCCTTTTTCTTGAATCTCCCAATATGTCCCAGATTTATGAAAAAAGTGAATTCTCTCATTGCCTTCTGTACTATCATATTCTATTATACTCTGTCCTGGTGTTTCGAAAACTATATTGTGAGGATATTTTGCTTTTGACGAGGCTTCAAGAATCTCATTCCATGTTCCTCCAGTCGATGTGGATATACCCTTATCCTTGTTAGCATCCCTGATTTTTTTGATTGGCGTCTCTGCAAATTTTCGGTTTGCCGCAAGACGATTGATATCTGGTTCATTGAGTTTTTTCTTTACAGGATAGACTTTATCAGGATCATAAAAACCTCCATCAGCCTTCGCAGCACCTGGTCCCTGTTTTGTTGATATCGAAAATATCAAGCCTACTATGATGGGTCTGTTCCAGTCACCGCCATCTAGGAAAACCCAAACCCATGATCCTTTTAATGGTACTGAAGATACACCAAAACCTGACATACCTCCTGAAAATCCTGTGCTCACCATTAATTCTGCCCACGGAAGTTCCTCGGTCGGTGTTCCTTTATTTTTTCCTGTGCGTTTGGCATTCTGAGAGTGTATGCCCAGAATCCTGACTCGGCATCGGCCTAGTGTGCCTCCTGGTTCCTTGGAATCGTCATTATCCTCGATAACAGCCCTATAAAAAATATTTTGTGAAGGGCTGATATTATGCAGATGATCTGAATTGTCGAATAGCATTTGTGTCTCCTTATTTAGCAAATTTGGCACGAACAAGCACCAACCGCATTACATAATCTGGAGGAGTGATAAAATCTGTGATTTCCATTATCATCCACTCTCCGTTTAGGTTAGATTCTGGTTCAGTATTTTTTGTATAATTTACTAAATCCAATTCCACGATGTCACCAATGTTTGTATCGAATTTTCCGGGAACCAAAATTTCTAATTCTAATGTTTTATATACATTTTTACCCCACATAAATTCTGTGCTTTCTTTTATATTATAATCGGTTCTGTAAAAATGCTTATCTCCAGTACCAGGAAGTTTAGCATCCTTGGCCCCCTTCGATGAAATTTTGTCTAAAGCACCCTTAAAATCTGCCTTTTCCCATTTCGGGTCTTTTTTTGTAACATCAAAACTAGCAACCTTACCGTTTGGTAAAAATGCATTACTCTCAACGACCTTACCAAAATTTGCCTTATACTCATAGATTTTGCGTCTATATGAAGCATTCGGCGTTTGATACCTGAATTTGTCTCCTTTTTTTGACTCACCAAATATTTTTTTAAGTGGCTGTATAACAAAATCTTCACGAGTCTGATACCACATCATGTTATTATTCCTTGCCAGCCAATGAGTTACAACATTAAATGGGACATGCAATGGCATAACAAAATTTTTATGCTTGGGCAATCCTGAAGCAAAATTTTTCTTTTTGCCTGTTAGTGAAGGTTTGAGAGTTTCATCATGATCAATAATCTCAATCATATCAGCCTTTTTCCATGACATTTCGTTGTACATTTGCATTGCTTTTACGGTAACGACATCCATGATAAGGAGTTTGACAACCGGTTTTCCTGATTGCACCCTCGTATATTGAACATCTGTAATTTTAAATTTTTGCTTCGAGACAGCATCATCAAAATCTGTCATTGCCATAACGATTTCCTCATCTCCTCGAATAGGGAGATTTTCTACGAGGTTACTAAAATCGTCAAAAGATACCTCTCCTATAACCTTGAAATTATTCATATTCCATTTTATTTTTATGCTCAGAATTTGAGTGTTTGTAAGTTTGGTACCGTCGATGCTTACAGAGAAATCTTTAAGTTGATTTGATTGTAGTCCTAATTCGTATCCCATATTTTTGCCTTTTTTATCTTATATAATAATGTTTTGATTAATTTTGGTTTTTTCTTTAATCTTCTCAAGCTCTGAAGTTAATTCAGCTAAATCATCTGATCCTATATATTTTATGAATCTATATTTTTCGTTTCTTTTCACTTCTATTTCAAGAATTTCCTTATATTTTTTCTCTATTACTTCATCAGTAAATTCTCCTGGTAACAGTTTTCCTCTTTTTTTCCATGTTGACATTTCTCTATCAGCCCTATTCAATACAATGTCATAATTTACAGGAAGTTCATTCATGCTTCTCATACCATTTAACACCAAAAGTATATCCCAATAATCTGTGCTCTCATACAAATCAAATGAAATTGCTTCGAGAAGTGAGTCATCCTGTGTCTTTATTTCTCGTATGTAATCATTGCCAAAATATTTTTTAGGAATATCAGGAAGGAGATTCATTGTTGTTGTGTTTTTAACCTTAGAACCTAAGAATTCAATATCATCAAAGATAAGGTATTTATTTTTCATTAATTCCATTATATCATCCAATCCTCTCTGTATTTTATTCCGAACTCTTTAAAATTTAATTGTAAGTTTATATGCTTAGGCATTAAATCAAATGTAGTAGAAGCATAACCCTGAGCAAAATAATTTATTGTATAACTCACCAATGCCATATCATTAAAATTCATTGCCGCCTGGATAATAGGATTGCCAAAAACGATTGTCCATATATAAGGTTGTTTCAATAAACCAACTTTTCCTTTGCCTATTCTGTCTGGTGCAGCCCATTTTTTAAGGCTTGCCAATAACAAAGCAACCGCTGCAGATTCTGCCATACTCTGAGGAATAATTTCCCATTCTCCTGACCATGCTCTTGCATCAGTACCTTGATAGATATTGGTTTTGAGAGGGTCCAGGACTGTTCCTGCCTGTCCCATGACATCTTTGGCAACCTGAGAACCATCCAAAACATTGCCTATTTTTGCCATAACAGGATCATCAGCACCGTAATTATGTGTCACTGAATCATTCAACCCTCCATTGGGGAAACCTAATATAAAGCCTCCTTTTGGAACTGATGTATGCCATGCTTTTTCCCAGGCCATTGCTTTATTAATGTTAAATTTTTGTTCTTTTGCCACGAAAATTATAAATGGCTTTACACCATTATTTCCTGGTATAAGAATATCCAATGGGTACATCATTATGAAACTCCTTTTTTTATTTATTTATATAATCCCTCCAACCAATGATAACATATTATCGTCAAATTTTGTATTGTTCAATGTCAATTGAGGCTGTGCTTTTGGTGCTGCCTGCTGTATGATTGTTGTGTTGCCTGCCTGAGCCGCCTGCTGTTCCTGTGCTTTCGGTGCTGTTTTTGCTGCCATGGCCCTGGTTTTATTGTCAATACCAATATTTTTCTCACGTTTGCTTTGAACCATTACGTCTTTATTTTTTGATTGTCCTGATATATTGGCTGCATTTGCAATATTTTTTATGCTGTTTGCTGTACCGTCTGTCTCAATGAGTGAAGCCTCAGGTTTATTGAGTGTTAATGGAGCGTCTTTTTTGGAACTTCCAAACAATCCTTTCATTCCTGATAATCCTGCACCAATGCTGCTCATAGCATTTGAACCCAGATTTTTTGCTCTAGCAAGACCACTCATGCCACCCATGTTACTTATGCTTTTTGAAAATCCTGAAGGCAGAATATTTGCTGCAATATTCTTACCTCCCATACCAATCGAACCTAGTGCATCACCAACTTTATTTTTTGCTCTTTGTGCCATTTCCTTAGGCAATAATTCATTAATTTTTTCGGAATTTCCTTTGATATTCATTGAACTGTCTTCACCGAATGAAAGTCCTGTTATACCTATTGCAGATAAAGCATCATTGGCACTGCCAATACTTGGCATCATTCCCTTAGCAATGTTAGGAATACTCTCTGCCTTAGGATTATCATCAGGATTGAGTTTTGTTATATCATCAACACTCATCCCATTGGCTTTAGTAATCTCCGATAGTGTATCTCCCTTTTTAACAACATGAATTTTTGCTTTTTCGTCTTTTTTGTTTGACATAAAACCTGAAGGAAGGATGTTTGACATAATACCTTTTCCTGTATCAGTAATTCCTCCTAATGCTAATGAGATTTTGTCTTTCGCTCTCTTGGCCCTCTCTTTGGGTGATAATTCATTAATTTTTTCAGAATTTCCTTTGATGTTTAGGTTTCCAGCTTTATCAATATTCATCGCATTATCCATGCCTAACATCCCGAGCACAGAATTCATGTCTCCTTTAAGATTTCCTGTGATACCCTTCATAATATCCTTGATATCAGGCTCTTTGTCTTTAGTATCACCAGAATTTCCTGTCATTTTTGATGTTCCTGACGAACCTGATGTCTCCTGAGAATCAATCACACTACCAAGGCCTGAACCATCATTGTCTTTACTTATTGCCTTACCTGGAGTACTGTTGCCCTTGTCACTCTTGTCAGCATCATTTGATGTGATCATTGAAATCACATCAGGGCTCGATAATGTTTTTGTGCTCAATTTTCCGGCACCCTCTGCCTTAGGTTTTTCAGGGTCATTAGCAGATTTTTTGGCACCAAGCTCTTTGAGCATGGATTCTGAGAGAACAAATTCTTTTTTATGAACCACACCAGCAATTTCATTACTATCACCATCACCTGTCCAGCCGCCATTAGCAAATTGAGTTAGACCTAAATCTGCCGCGGCAGATTTTACCTGAGTGGCATCCTTAAGTTCTTTATTTGATGGTTTCCTAAGCTCTTCTAAAATTTGCGCTCTTAAGGATTCTTGCTCTTTAAGTAATATTTGGAATTTTTCATTATCACCAAAAGCAGAACTTAATTTTGATTGAACCTTGTTCATTTTGGCATTTTGTTCAGGTGTAATTTGGACTTTTCCTCCTTTGCCATCAGCCATATAAAATTCTTCCGAGCTTGCAGGAGACTTAATACTCTGGGTTTCTGGGCTATTTGCAGGAATTCCATAATCTGTTTTCATTCCTGTTACCGTTCCTAATGTTTCTTTTTTAGGTTTTTTGGCTTTTTCCCTTTTAGCAATAGCATCAGCTTCTTCTTTTGCTTTTCTATCAATAATTGCCTGAAGTTTTTTATTGTCACTGTCAGAGTAATTTTCTGAATCTACAAATTCCTGTAGAACAGCAGGTCTATATTTTTCAACTGCAGACCAATCCTTAATCTCATCCTTACCTGTCCAGTTTGTTTCAATGGCACCAGAATCTTCCAATTTTGCCTGTGCTGTTTTGGCATCCTTTTCATTCAATTTTTGTTGTTCGTATTTTGGGTCTTTCCCGAAAATCATATCTACAACACTATCAGGAATAAGAGGATTCATTCTGAGAAGTTTGGCATAGCCTTGAACAACTGCACTAATTTTTTCGCTTATCCAATCACCGATACCTGAAACAGCACTTTTTATGGATGTCCATATTTCTGAACCTATTTCTTGCATTTTCTCAATGCCGAACATAGATTTTATCTCTGTCATAAAATCAGGGAAAAATGTCTCAAGGAGGTCCCAAACCGTTACAATAATGCCTAGAAATGGTATAATTTTTGCTAGGGGTTTCAGAACCTTAAGCACACCACCAATACCTTTACCGATTTTCATAGCACCACCGATACCTTTTTCGACAAGTTTTGAACCAATATCCTTAACCTTATTTCCCATTGATGCCATTTTTTCGCCCATGCCTGACATTTTGTCTGATATATTTTTTGTAAAAGCACCGAATTTTTCACCTACCTTAGCAGTCAATCCTTTAACCTTGTCGGCTGCAGAGGATAATCCTGTCATTGCCATATCTTTCACTTTCGTTAATCCGTCAGTGGCCATATCCTTGACCTTATTGATGCCTTGTTTTGCTAATTCTCCTGCTTTGGATGCTAATGTAGATACACCGTCCATTGCCAATTTTGTAACGCCTTTAACAAGGCTGAACAATCCTTTGGCAGCAAATTTACCTAATTTCATTGCAATACCGCCGAGTGTTCCTGCAATTTTTGAGAATCCTTTAACAGCAAGTTTCAATGAACCAATAGGATCAAGAAGCAATTTTACTAATCCTAATCCCATAATGGTTTCTTTTAAATGCTCTTTTATGAAAGGAAATATTTTGTCTTTGATGAATGGCCATAATTTGCCTTCTATCAGAGGCCAGAATGTTTTAAGGAGATAAGCGCCCCCAAGAAGTTTACCTATCATGCCTAGAATACCTGAGTTTCCTTTAACCTTATCCTTAACAGCGCCCATACCACTTTTGATCATTGATGAGCCTTTGTCCATCATACCTTTTGCTTTTGATTTTAGGGTTTCTTTAAATCTGTGTTCGGATTTATATTCTGCCTCTTTTTGCTCTTCAAGTGATTCTTTTTGAATCTCAAGGGCATCTTTGTTTACTTCAAGAATATCTTTGTTCACATTAATATTGGTTTGTGTTATTTTATTATTATTTGCATTTATAGAGTCAATCTTTTTGTTGATACTATCACTCATAGATTTTAATTCATCACCAAGAAAATTCTTTAAAGATGCTATATTTTGAGTTTTGTCATTATTATTTTTTTCTTCTTTTGGCTCTGTAATAGAATTTGTAATATTGTTTTTTGTTTTTTGAATTTCTTCCAAAGCAGGAGTTTTATCGGGAATAATAATAGTATTATTGGCTGCCATAATATCTTCTTGAACATTTTGGTCCTGGGCATCATTAAGTTTTTCTGACTCTTGATTTTTTGTATTTTCCCTATGCTCTCTAACTTCTTGAGCAGTAAAGTCTTTTGGTTTTTTAGTCTGGTTTTTTTGTTTTTTGTTTTTAATGCCCTCAAAAGCACTTTTTAATAATTTACCTAACATAAAATCTCCTTATAAAGGCTTAATGCCTTTATAGGTATTTATATTTTTATGCCCAAAGAAGGTTTGGGATATATGTATAATCTATTGTTTCTTCATGAGAACATTTATCACATGTCCATTTATATTCAATGTCCAATTCATCCACCATTTTTTGGTATTCATCAAAAACCTCATCAAAAACCTTAGTTGGTAATGAATCTATAAAATCCGATAATTCAGGTTTTGTGAATTTATCTTGAACCTCTCCATTCATTTCGATGCTATGAATATGAATCAAAAAATCTTGATAAATATATTCTACTAAACCATTTTTAAGGCTTAGTTTTTCCTTTTCTTTATTAGAACGAATTTCACCAAAGTTAAATTTAATGTCTTTTACCTCGATTGTCTTATAAGATGACTTTTTGAATGTCATAATATCTTCTAATTTAACCTTGATTTCTGATGTTTCTCCACATTTTTCGCATTTGTGTTCATCTTCAAGGTATTCTGAGATAGATTTAATCCTGATATCAATCAAAAGTTTTTTCTGTTCCATGCCTGATAACACTAATGTTTTATCTTCAAGACAAGGCTTTATTAGAATGTCATATAACATTTTGTCTGTTACATTATCGTCCTGCTTCTCCAATAATTTTAGATATTGTCTTTCTTCTTTAGCAGTCCACTCTTTAAACTTTATTTCTTTATCGCCTATTTTTGATATATGTTCATATGAAGGTTCATATTTTAATGCCATGTTAATCCTTTTTATATTATATTTTATCTTAGTTTTACTTAATTTTTATGTTTATTCTGTTCGTCAATTGTATTGCTCAGCATACCAAAGAAAATGTCTCGCTCAAACGGCAGAAACTCATCCACTTCAAATATGGAATAATGGCCAAAATACTTCATATTATTATAATATTGATATAAAGTATTTAGGTCTGCCTCTACCATTATCCCCACAAAAAACCCGGAATATACTCAAAATCTATCTCATTTTCTGTATTGCATACCATACAATATGTTGTAAGTTCAAAACTTAATTCGCTTTTCATCTCCTGGAATTGCTTATATACATCATCGAAAATGTATGTTGGTAAATCTTCAACGAAACCTTTTAGTTCATCAAAAGAGAATGTATCTTCTAATCTTCCATCAATTTCTATACTTTGAATATGAAGCAAAAATTCTGTGAATGCATAATCAACTTTTGTTTCTGTGTCATCAAGCCTTCGTTTCAGATTTTCAGAAACTATTGTTCCAAAAGAAAATTTTAAATTATCTACAGTGACATCTTTAAAATTGTCAGGTTTAAATTTTGTGATTTTATCCAATTCAATGTCCATATCATTAACCTGCTTGCATTGCTTACAAGCAAATCTCATAGGGAATGTTGGTCCTAGTGATTTTTTCCTAATCTCAATCATTAACATTTTTTGTTCATTGGGAGTTAGTACAACCTCCTGATCCTCAAGACAAGGTCTTATCAAAATTTCAAATAGCATATTGTCCGTTATATTATCCTCCGATTCTACTGCAATCAGATATTCTTTTTCATTTTTGGTGTTCCAAGGTTTAAATTTAAACTGTTTGTCACCAATGACAGCCGTATTTTTAAAAACCGTTTCATATTTTAACGCCATGTTAATCCTTTATTTTGTATATTATATAAATATTTATAAAAATAGGAGAGTATTAAATGTCAGGACCAATGAACACAAAAGAACAATTTATCACCAAATCTAAAGTCCTGCATGGAAATACATATGATTACACTAAATTTGAGTATAAAGGTTATCGCACTAGAAGTATTATAATATGTCCTGTGCACGGTGAGTTCGAACAAACACCAAATAATCATATACAATCGAAAATACCATGCAAAAAGTGCTCATTATTGAATAGAGACAAAAAAGCAATAAATATTTTGAATAACATTAATATAAAATTTAACAATAAATTTTCATTTAATAAAGAACATTTCATTGGCTCCAAAAGCAAAATGAGGTTTAATTGTCCCCTTCATGGAGAATTTCACAAATCTCCCAATAGAGTATATTTTTCTAAACATGGTTGTCCTCAATGTGGCAAAGACGCGGGATATAAAGTTAATTCTATTGATACATATAAAGGAAGAAAAACCATCCTATATTATATAAAGATTTTTTCTGCTGTTGGCATAAGGTATAAAATAGGTTTAACACTAAACAATGTGCATTTAAGATATAAATATGATAAAATAAAATACGATATATTATTAGAAGAAATATTTGAAAATGGCGAGTGTGCTTTAGAAAAAGAGCAAAAAATAATAAAAAATAATAAAAAATATAGGATAAATGAAAATATACTTATAGGTGGAAACACAGAGATATTTTACAAAGATGTTCTAAAAGGAGAGTATTAAATGTCAGGTCCAATGAATATAGATGCCAAAAATGTCAAATGGCAAGATCCCAGTAAGTTTCAGATCACTTTCACAGGTCCAGGTGCCGAAAAATCAGGCTTGGCAGATGTTGATCCAAAATTATTGAGTATGTCTTGTACAGGCATCCAACTTGCTGATATTAATCAAACTCCCATAGAGGCTTATATTGGGGAGGAATGGGTATATAGTAGCGGAAGGCTGGAGGCATATCAAATTTCTATAGGCTTTAAAGATTATAGTAATTTTACACTGTATAGAATGTGGGCAAAAGCAATTCAGGATTTCTTGAGAGAATATCCAAATGACACAAAATTTGATATTAGTATATACACAGCCGATGATTTTGATCCCACTGATTTCATCAAAATTGTAGAATTTAAGGATTGCTTGCTGGTTGCTGTTGGTGGTGCAAACCTTGATAATTCTGCAATTGCTAGTATTGCAGAATTTACAGTGCAAATGAAATGTAATTATGTACAGACATTTTAGGAGGAAACTATGGGCAGTTCAGTTATACAATCACTAAAAACAACACTAGGCATGGGTGCCAGGGCAAACAAATATAGAGTAACAATCAATGGAACTGGAAACAATTTTGCTATTGGAGAGTTAGGTGATATATTATGCAAAAGCACCACGATACCAGGAAGGTCTTTTGCTGATATTGAGGTATGGAACCAGGGGAGATTAACAGTTGTTGCTGGTGATGCTCAATATGATGGGACTTGGTCATGCACATTTTTAGATGATGAGTACCACACCTTAAGAAATTTATTTATTGAATGGATGGAATATATAGATTCTGTTGTAAATCATTCAAGAGAAGCTGTTGACCATAGTTCATATATGAATGATGCTGTATTGGAACAATTAAGTACAGTGGATAATGGCACAACTGCCAAATATATTCTTTTTGATGTTTATCCAAAAAGTCTATCAGATAGTACATATGGAGATGACTCACAAGACTTGATTGAATTTACTGTAGAGTTTAATTTCTCATCTTGGCAGAAAGTTTAACATATATATATAAATAATCATGAGTTAAGTGGTACTTCTAAACCACAATAAAATAACGGAGGAAGATATAATGGCTTCAGGAAAATTACAAGAACTAAAAACAGCTTTGGCAATGGGTGCTAGAGGTAACAAATATAGAGTTATGCTAGCGGCTCCAGTAGGACCAAGTGACGACCAATTAATTGATACAGTATGTAAAGGTGCAGCAATCCCTGCTAAAACAATAGGACAAATTGAAATTTGGACTCAAGGTAGAAAATTAGTGGTTGCCGGTGATGCAACTTACGATAATGCATGGAACTTAACATTCTGGAATACTCAAGATATGGCTCTTAGACGATCATTTGATTTGTGGTTACTATACATAGATGACATGGAAGGACACTATAGGGGGGCTACTGACCATGTTTCTTACATGACTGAGACAGCTAATATTAGTCAACTTAATACAAGTGATAATAGCATCATGGCAACTTATGAGTTCAGGAACTTATGGCCAACTGGTATTTCTGCTATTGATATGGCAGATGACCAACAAGATACGATTACAGAGTTTAGCGTAGATTTCGCTTACTCTCATTGGGTGAGAATAGCTTAATAAAATTTAACTAGGAATTTAATTCCTAGTTATTTTAAGTAAATTTATATTATAATAGATTAATTGCTTATATATATTATACTTTATTTCGTCGAGGTTCTGAAGTATAATATATATAAGCAATTAAAAAAAGAAATGAACCTCGACACTTTATTTCTTAAAAATGGAGATAAAAATGGACTTACAGAAATACCAAGACTCAAAGGGAAGGATTTCTTCTTCAAAACTAAAGAAATATAATATAACATCAGAAGAATTATATTTAACATACCATAACATAGAAAAACCAACTTGTAAAATATGCAATAACGAAGTAAAATATCATGGCTTCAAAAGAGGTTATAATGAATGTTGTTCAGTAAAATGCTCAAACAAACTTAAAGAAATAAATTCAGGAAAAGTGCATGATACAGAATCATTTATCAAAAAGGCTAAGGAAGTTCACGGAGATTTATATGATTACTCACTTGTGCATTATGTGGATTCTCACACTAAAGTAAAGATAATTTGCAAAGAACATGGTATTTTTGAGCAACTTCCTTATAATCATAATTTGGGAAGAACCTGTGAGAAATGCTCATACTTATCAAGAGAAAAAGAAATAAGTTGGACCTCAGATAGGCATAAAAATATACCTACAATCCTTTATTATATTAGATTAAAGAAAGAAAACTTATACAAAATAGGAATAACTAAAAGGTCAGTAAAAGAAAGATTTTCTAAATCTGAATTAGAAAATATAGAAATTATCTTTGAAGAACTTTTTGAAGATGGTTCGAAAGCATTCAAAAAAGAGTATAAAATACTAAAAGAAAATAAAGAGTTTCAATATAAAGGCCCAAATATTTTGGGAGCAGGAAATACAGAGTTATTCACTGAGAATATTCTTAAACAGGCTGAAGTATAGTATATATAAATAATTAAAATCTCACACTTATGAGTCCAGGAATAAAGTCCTGAGTTTGTGGATAGATAATAAATCCTCAGTATAGCCTCTTCTTAAAGTAGGCCAGAAAAAAATAAAAAAGTTTTTTTCAAAGTTGCATTAGGATTTTTATGTAAAAATCATTAAGTTTCTCTTATATAAATAAATATAAAAGGATTAAATATGCAATATCACTTTCATCAATCAATCAAAAACTATACAATAGCACTTTTAGATTTATTCAATGACATTCATGTGCCCAGATTCAATAAGGCTGGAGACAAAATTTCTGACAATATAATTCCTATAAAATTTGGAAACAGGGATAAGGCTTTTATGCTCTCTGAACATGATCTCGAGAACCTTCATACAGGCAATGTTAATGTCCTTCCTAGGATGGTTCTGCAATTTGATGGGATGACCAAGGCTCCTGACAGAGATACCAACAAATTATCAAAAATAAACAAACGAAAGATTGGGACTGATCCCACTTCACTACTGTACAACTATCATTATAATGCCGTTGCCTATGATTTCAATTACACAATCTATATAGCAACAAAAACATTCACTGATGCTACAATAATTGTTGAGCAAATTGCACCTATGTTCAGACCTGATATTACGATAAAAATACAAGAACTTGATATACAGGAAAAACCTACATCAGTGCCTGTACAAATTCAAGATTTTAATTTCACTCTCCCTGAAGATATGGGCGAAGAGGATATCAGGATTATCGAGGTTGATTTTTCGATTGAGGTAAAAGGAAATCTATATCTTCCGATCACAGAGGCAGAGGTTATCAAACACATCGAGGTTAATATGGACATTATCGAATCCAGAAGGACTGAAGCATCTGAAAAATATGGTTTAGATTTTGAAAGCAATGTTCAATCATCTCAAATGAATACTGAAACCAAGGAATCATTGCTTCCTGTTGATAAAAATGATATTCCAAGAGCACAAGAAGATAGCAAAACTGAAATAAAACATTACAAAAATAGTGGTGAGATTTTCAAGGAGGATGAATAATGGCTATTATAGGACAAACATCTGATGATGGATTTGATGAGATGATAGATGACATTCTTGATGATGAAGAAAATGAGGATATTCAGGAGGATGAAACATTAAGAGATGCTAAAAAATTTTTATCTCTCATGGAAGAATTTGATATCAAAGAAGGTTCTAATATGGAAACAAATCTACAAAAAAATAAAAAAGAGATAATACAATCTAAAGTGACTCTCGTTACAGAAGATGATGTCAAGGAATACACGACGAGTATTGTAGAATCTAATGAACTTCTTGAAGATTTTATTTTAATAAGGGAAACTTTAAGAGATGATATCAAAGCCACAAGGATTGTTCTTGCTGCCCTAAGTGAAGATTTATCTTCAACATCAGCCGAGGATATGAATGGTCAAGTTGTACTTGCCTTCTCTGACATGAAAAAATCCAATGTTAAATCTATGGAATTATTGATCAATTCTTATGAAAAAGTGGCACAAACTCAATTATCAGTTAAGAAATTAACTCAAGAATTAAAAACAGAAGAAAATAAACAGAAGCAATTGGAAGCTTCTGAAGATGGGAGTGGAACAACTATACAAAATGCTGTATTTGTTGGTTCGCCATCCGAGTTGTTAGCAAGTCTTAAAGGTTAGTTATAGTTAGAGTTAATTAGCTAACCTAAATTGACCTATAATTTGTACTAATTCTTGTTCAAAAGAATTGTATCTACCATAGGATTCAATCTTTTCTAATAACTCTATATCAACTTTTGAAGCATCCAAACAAACTAATCTACCTAAATTATAATCCCATTCAAAATTTTTAGTTCTGAATAATGAAGCAGTTTCATAGATTTTTTCTGGTAGAACAATACTAATAGAGGTCATAACGCCTTTTAGGCTGTATTCGTCTTCATGAAATTCTGACCAAGGATAGAAATTTTCAGGGTCTTGTAAGAAATAATGTAATTCATCCAAATCTCCCGAAACACCAGGATTAAGACTGATCACGGTTTTATGATTGAGTGACCAATCCCATAAAATATTATAGGCATCTTCATTCTCGTTTTCCTTAACAGTCACACAATCATCATTGCCTGGATTTGGTAAATATTTATTGAATAATTCTACTGTTGAGTGAAGGGTTTGAATTCCTTTTGCCATTGGGCTAAGCATAAAATGACTGAATGTATACAATCGTTTTTCTAATTTTTGCATTATTTTCCTTTATAATATAATTATAACAAACTTTTTTAAAATTTCTAATAATAATAAAAAGAGGATTCTCACAATCCTCTGTTAGGTTGCCGTTTCCCTAATAGTTTTCATCGATTTTACGGCTCGGAGTTACTCTCTCCTTCCAGCCACCGGCGCTATACCAAATAAATCTCGCTATATTTGGGGCCTAGCTAAAGCCTCCTAGTGGAGTGTAACTAGCTTTTCAGTCCTTTGACCTTCTTAGCAAAACCACCTAATCCACTCTCATAAGTTCATAAGCACATGATAGCATTAACTACCTCCTCGCGGAGCCTTATGCAGACGTTTACTAAACTCTCAGAATTGTGTCAAACCTTGTGCTTTAATCAGGCCAATTCTTCATCAAGTTCTCCTTTGGTGGAACGTAAACACTAGGATTATGCATTTTTTGTTCACTGTTTGTTATGCACTTCTGCCGTCATTTTAGTCGGAGACGACAAAAAATATCTTTATTTAATATGAACTAATATGAACTAATTACATTCAGTGTAACCAATTTAAAAGTCTATCAGACTTTTAAGGAATTGAACCTTAATTTAGAAGTAACTGAATAGCTTATGTTCATATTAAATAAAGATATTTTGGTGGGTCCTGCTGGATTCGAACCAGCGACCACTCCGTTATGAGCGGAGGGCTCTAACCAACTGAGCTAAGGACCCTTAATGGTGGAGAGTGAGAGATTCGAACTCTCGGACGCTGTTACACGTCGCCGGTTTTCAAGACCGGTGCAATCGACCAACTCTGCCAACTCTCCGTGCACCTACTCCTAAGAATTTTGACTTCCTTCTAACTTCGTGTTATAGTAGGCTTCTTGGTTTCGTTGGTTTTTTCCTCAGATACCCTACTGCGGTCTTACAGATTTTTAAGTCTCCCGAAGTTACATAAAAGTAAGACTGTTGGTGAACAGATATAAGTTTAGCCTGCATCTGTTCATATTTTAATGGTCTCCCTACGAGGACTCGAACCTCGAGCTAGGCCTTAGGAGGGCCCTGCTTTATCCAGTTAAGCGATAGAGAGATTAAAAGTTACACTAAATTGGTACCCCCACCTGGATTCGAACCAGGAATGTCATCCTTAGAAGGGATGTGGATTATCCAATTATCCTATGGAGGCATGTATTATTGGTTGCGGAGACCGGACTCGAACCGATATTATTCCAGCTTATGAGACTAGCGAGTGACCAATTACTCTACTCCGCGATGTTTTTCTTTTGATTATATATTATACTAAGTTATTACTTAATAATATTGGCAGGCGCAGTAGGAATTGAACCCACATCTAAGGATTTGGAATCCCCAATAATAGCCATTATACGATGCACCTATAATTATTTATATTGGTATTATTTGATACCAATATTTACTAAGCAATTTCCTTAGTTCTTGTATTTTTTAAAATTTTAGTAATACTATTTAATTCTTTTCTCATATTTGACATTTTATAGTCAGAGTTAATAGCTTGCAGAAGATTCTGCAAACCTGTATTTTTTATAAATGCAATAGATTTTTCTGCTTCTTTATTCCAAAATTTTGAAGAATCTTTCTGCCATTTCAATATTAGCCCTGCAACATCTTCTTCGTTTACCTCTACTTTTTTACTAACTTTTTGAGAACAAGCATATTCAAGTAAGCACTCTATTGAACTTAAATCAGAAATTTTTAGATAATTAGAAACTCTTGCTTTAACTAACATTCTATCTCCAACATATTCTAATAAAGTTTTGTTATTTACTGAATAAGCTTTGTAATCACAAGGAACAAAATCTTCAAAAACAACACCAGCATTTTCTGAATTATTTGCAACTTCAACATTTCCTAAATAAGTCCAAGATTGGTTTCTTGAATTTTCCCAATAGCCATCTGAGAATTGACCAAGTAATTCTGAATCTAATAAAACTTTTTGTACTTCATTTTGAACTTTAATTGTTGCTTTTATCATCTAATCTTCCTTTTTTTGATATATTATTATAACTATATATTACTTAAAGGAAGATTAAAAATCCTATTGTAATACCCCAATCAGGATCTTTTTCTTTGTTGTCTTTCAACAATTTTCTTACCTGCCACTTTTATTCTCTACATTCATGTAAAACCTATTCCACGAAAATTCCTCAAATGTCATACAGTCCTTCAAAATGCCATTAAAATCTACCAATGAGGGCTGAATCCTGATGCCTATATACTCATTATTTCTCATAATCCAATTAAAGTATATCCCATTTTTTATCAAAAATGCCTCAAGCTTATCAAGGAATGACATATTGTACATCATTCTTTTTTCTATCTGATTCTCACCCATATCCCATAACCTTCTCAGATTTTCAGAATAAAAAGGCTCTATTGCTGCATTATGAGCAATATCAAAAATTTCATTTGCTTTGTAATCTATATCCTCAAGCAAAATATACCATACTTTATATGGGAACATTTTCTTTGAATATAGTTCTTTTAGAGTGCTTTTGTAGGACATAGTTTTCCTTTGTTGCCTGATAGCTTAATAACCAATTCTTTGAATATTGATATGCTCCATTTGTTTTCCATCGATATAAGGTATTACAATAACTTTTTCGGGAGATTTGAAATTTCCTGCTACAAGTCTGTAAATCTCTGTTATACTGTCAAATAATGTACCCTTTGTCTCGTATCTGAGCATAACCTTAAGTTTGGTTATTTCCTGTTCACTAAGATTTATTCCTGTTACATCCCTTAAAATTTCTGTAACAAACTCATTATCCTTTTGAACTTCTTTAAATGCATTTTGAAGAACCCGAGGTTCTTTTATTTTATCTAATTCTTTTGTACTCTTAGCCATTTTCGCTTTCTCCTTCTGATATTTCATCTAATCTTAAAAATTTGTATTGATGGTGTTCCCATCCAAGTTCAATAATCCTCTCATCGGCTATTGTATTTGCCTGTTGTTCATTCGGTGCTTCACATTCTACAATCAGTTGATGCTTATCGACTGATTGTAGAGTAATTTTCCATTTCATTATCGTTTCCTTAAAACGTAGTCGGCTTTGCAATACTACGGATCAAACTCATAAAGCCTTTCTGAAGTGTGATTTGTCCATCTACTAGCCACCTAATGTCTGTCGTAGGCTCCATTGAAACCTCATCACATAGTTTGCCTACTTCCTCCGCAAGTTCTTTACATTTATTCATTAAGTCAATTTCACTTTGACTTAAATCGCGATATCCTTTGATTTTTGTGTGTTGGTCTTTCATATTTATCCTTTATTTTATGTTATTTATACTAATCCTCTGTTTCATCATTCTCAGTGTCTTCAGTGTCTTCAGTGTCTTCGTCATCTTTCTTTTTTGGTTTTTCTGCATCTTTTTTCATTTTCGTTAATGCTTTTCCCACAATAGTTCCACTTTCATTATCAGAGTCATCTCCTGAACCAGCCCAATTAAGGTCTAATTGCTCGACAGTCTCATTCTCAAATACAAAACCAAAATCCATAGGAGGTAAAGAATTTATATCAATATTTTCTACACCATATGCTAATGTCACATGAGATTTGTATTCATCAAAATCTGAAATAAATTTGTATTCCTGTGTTAAAATCTCATTTCTTCTCAGTAAATCAAAAGAATTTATTTCGGCAACGAGTGTATCACTTTTTTCGCCAAATAGATTGAATTCTTGAAATGTTCCAACTGCCGTGTATTCTGCTGGTTCAATCTCATTAACTTCTGGTTGCTTAGAATAGATAAGAGTACAATGCAAAGAATTTATATCAACTATATCTTGACCTTTAAGATACTTTTCCTGATATTCCTTAACAAGTGCCTCAGTTTCTTCTGATAATTTCACCGAGATATAAACACCTTCAGGATAAAAAATTTCAGGTTTATCATTTTCACCTGTTCCGTCAGGCTTATTTGAAACCTCAAAACCTTCACTTATAAATTCACTGAATGTTCTTAATTTGTCCATATTGATTCTCCTTTATGAATATTTATATTTGTCATGAAGACTAAATGTTATCCCATTCGTCGTCTTCCATATCCGACATAATACCAATTTTGTAATCAGTTATCTCAACTTCTTGTGGCAATACCTCTTCACGACCTTGTCCCAGCCATTGGTCCATCCAAGGTAAAGGATTTTGTGTTATCTCCGTAAACATTTTAGGTTCTTTAATTGCTCGAAGTCTAACATTTGTTATGTGTTTCATGTAACGAGTTAAAATATCTGCATTTAATCCTATCATCGAACCTTCTTCAAAAAGTTCTTCAGCCCATTCGATTTCATCAAGTGCCGCATCTCTATACATTTGTGTTACATCATCTTTACATTCTTCTATAACCTCAAAGAATCCTTCTTCCTCTTTTGTTTTAAGAATATTAATAAGTTTCTGTGTTAGTTGTAAGTGTAAAATCTCATCTCTTGCAATTAATTTAAGTTCTTGTGCATTACCTGTCATCTTTTTGTTTTCAGCAAATGCGAATGTACAAGCAAATGATACAAAGAAACGAATACCTTCAATAATATTCCAAGCGATTAACGCTTTCCATAATAATTTTTTAAGATTGTAAATGTCACTTTCAGGTGAACCTTTTGATTCCCATTCTGCTAATGCTACATAAAAATCCTCATAAGGTTTCATTGTTCTGATAGTGTGTTTTGTAATCGTTTTTTCAGTTAAAATAGTATCAAATATTTCTGCTGGGTTATCAAATACATTTCTAAGAATATATGAATATGTATCACTATGATTTACTTCTTGGAACTGCAATCTTGTCATTGCTACTTCAAAAGCAGGGTTTGTGCATACTCTACCAAATGTAGCTAGTATATCACGGCCTTGATTAGAATCCCAAACAATTTGTCGTTTAAGATTTTTATTAAAAATGTTTTGCACATTCTCTTCAAATTCTTTGTAATCTAAAGAATCCTGCATAAGATTAACTTCAGCAGGTTTCCAAAAATTAGCATCCATTTTTTCAGCGAGGTCGTAAAATTCTGGATATTTCATAATATCATATCTTTGTATATTTCTACCTGAACCAAAAAAGATTGGTTCCCTCATTATATCTAGTCGTATTTTTTCGTCATAAAGTTTCATGATTTTCCTTTTAATTTTAATTATTGTTAATAATAAAAGATTGTGCGGCAATTAAACTGCACAACCACCACCTGAACAGCCTTCATCTTCTACTGTTTCTAGTAATTCATTAAGAATGCTAATAAATGTTGAGTAATAAGTTGTTTTTAGTCCCATTCTATGTGCTTCTGTAATACTTCTAACCATAAGTTTCATCGGGAATTTTGGTTTACCATTTGAATCCATAACAAAATCATTCTCTGTCCAATACACATTCGTTGATATTGCTTGGTCAACATACAGTTGAAATCTTGCTAACATTCTTAAATATTTAATGTTATCTAGTTCCGTTGCTAATGTGTAATACTGGCTCCCTTTAGCAAAGTTAGGTACGATTTGCTTAAAGTTACCTATCTTAGATTTTTTAGTAATAATTAAATCTCTTGGCATATCAATACCAGATGTGCTATTTGAGAAATCCGAACTTGTACCTGCTGGTGGAATAGCGCTTAAAACAATGTGTCTTAGCCCGAACTCAACAATATCTTTTCTTAACTGTTCCCATTTTTCATGACTAATAAATTTCCATTTACCATCATTTGGTAACCATCCATCTGCATATTTAGATTTTGTGCGGAAGTTTGGGGCTTCACCTCTTTCTTTAGCAAGGTTCATACTCGCTGTTAATAGGTTGAACTGCAAGTGTTCTGCAAATTCTTCTGCATAATCAAGTGCTTCTTCTGTGTCATATTTTACTTTTTTCTTGGTTAAATAATGAGCCCAATCTGAGATACCAATACCTAAATATCTGTTGTTTACTGTAGAATTTTCTGCTGCTGGTAATGGGTAATCTTGTATATCTATAATGTTATCAAGTGAACGAACTAATTCGTTTGTAAGTCTAGGAAGTTCATCTAATCCTTTAATTTTACCTGCATTAACATTACTAAGGATACATAAAGCAATAAGGCCTTTTTCATCATATAAATCTTTCAAAGGTTCTACTTCTAAGAGAATCTCTGCACACAAATTTGACATTCTAATCGATGCTTTAATAGGTCCTTTGTTTACATTATCTAAAAATAACGGATAGTATCTACCTGTTTCAAATCTTTCTGTAGCAAATGTTTTTAGTAATTTTCTAGCACTTATTTTCTTCTTACGAATACCCCTTTTTTGTTCATATTTTAAATATGTTTCTTCCCAAAGTGAATAAGTGTGTAAGTTATCAATCAAGTCACGAGTTTCTTCAGCACTAAAAAGTGTAATAGTTTCATTGTTTCTAGCACGGTCAAAAAATAGTTTATTAAATCCAATACCATAATCTAATTTTTTAACAGAATTTTCTGGTGTACTTTTATTAGATTTAAGTGTAAGTATTTTCTCAATATCCCAATTCCAGAACATATGGTATGAAGTAGCACTACCACCTCTTGACCCCTGAGAGAATGATTTAACAGCTCCCTCAAACCATCTAAGAATAGGAACAGGACCAGTATGTTTAACAGTACCGTTTCTAACACCTGCACCTAATCCGCGAATATTACCACCATGAATACCAATTCCAGCTTTGTGTGCTGTCATTACAACAGCGGCACCATTTGCCGCTGTTAAAGACCCTGTTGTATCCCCTGTGTCTATTAAACAACAACTAGCGTATCCTTTCGATGGTGTTCTTAAACCTGACATAATAGGACTTGGTAAACTGATTTTAAATGTACTAAGGTCGTTATAATAATCAAGTATTAAAGAATGTCTTTTTGGGTCTTCTTTAAACATTGCCATAGCAACTAACATGTTCAATTCTTGAGGTGTTTCAAGTAATTTTGACTTTGTTTTTGATTTAACAATAAACTTATCAATAGCAGTACTTAATCCTGCATATGTAAAATCAAGGTCACGGTCATACTTAATTTTGGATGCCCAATGTTCAATTTCATCATTTGTGTAGTACAGATGGAAGTCTTCGTAAAAACCTAATTTAATGTTTTTATTTATAGTTTCTATTAAAGGTTTAGGTTCGTATTGTCCCCATACTTCTTTTCTAATTTCTGTGAGCAGACTTCTAGCAGCGGCAAATTGATAATTAGGTTTTCTAAGACTAATTAAATCTGCTATTGCTTTAGTTGTTAGTTTGTGTATATCTGATGTTTTAACGCCGTCCACAAATTGTGGTGCTGCTGCTAGTTCAATTTCAGATACAGAACAACCACTTAACCCCTCACAAAAAAACCCCACCATTTCATGATATTTATCAAGGTCCATAGGTTCTCTACGACCATCTCTTTTTATAACATTCATTATTCTACCTTTATTTATCATTGATTGTTATGCCATTAGGATTATAGTCATCAGCTAATTCTTTTAGCATTCTAACCCTGTCAGCTTCTGTTTGTTTTTCAATTTCCTCTTTACGTTCCTGATATTTTCTATCCTCAATGTATTCATCAAAGTTATTATCATAAGCGTAGCGATTTGTCTCGTAATCTTGGAGTATTGTTTGTTTCATATTCTCATCAGGAGCAGCGAAAGCGCATTTCTTGTCTTTTACATAATTTTTCTTAAAATCCCTTTTCGTATAAGATAAAATCTTGCCTCCAGTCGTTATACCATCATCATATTCAAAAATTATTGACTTTTTTGAATCACTCTTTACCAAATATACTATTTCTTTTGTTTCTTTATTTTTGTAGAACAAAGTTTTTCCTTATGTTTTTTGTTATATTAGTTGTATTTTATCTAAAAAATACTTAATCTTCCTATCACCACTCATCTTCATCAATTTCAGGTTTTTCCAGAATTTGAACATTTAAGTTTGTGAACATATATTCAAGATTGCCTCTTGACTGCTTGTCTGATGTAGGTGCTGTATTATTTATACTCCTAAAAAAATGTTTATGAATTTTATCAGAAATGTTTTCATTATATTCATTTATAATGTCAGTATATATAAAGTCAAAATCTGCATTTTTGATAAAAGATATAAATTTTTCTATGTCTTGAACACTAAATCCTTGATACGAACTTCCTTGTGAAAAATAAGGAGGATCAAGGAATAAAAAAGAATTTTTGATTATATCGTTACCAATGCTATTCAAAACATTATCATATTGACCGTTCATTATTACTGTATCATGAAGCCTATCCTTCACTGATTTAAAATTTCTTGAATCAAGTGTATAATGTCTATTTCCAAAACTCTGGTTCATCCCATTAGGACCAAATCTGAGCATAGAATTTATGCATGAATTTGCTAGCATATGGAGGTAAATGCCTTCATCAAGGGTATTAGAGTTCCAGTGATTTTCATTAAACCAATCCCTAAAATTATAATAATTTTGTTTTTCTGTCATATCACCGAAGGTTTCAAAGACAAATGATATTTTGCTTTTGTAATAATCATAGGTATTTAAAGGGTCCTTAAAACTCTCGTATATTCTGGTGATGTTTCTATCAATGTCATTGATATAATATTTTTCAAATTTTTTCGTTAGATTGAAGAGTATAGCACCTGAACCAGCAAAAGGTTCAATGTAGTATTTTTTGTTGCTCTGATTAAGGACCAGATTTACATCTTCGACATAATTAAATTTGGTCCCACTGTACCTAAAGAAGTTTGTTTTCATGTTTTTTGTTTATTTTCCTATGATTTCATCAATGAGACCTATTCTAATTGATTCTTCGGGATCCATGAAATAATCTCTATCACATAATTTTACCATTTCATCATAAGATGTTTTTCCATTTGTATTGTCACTCATTAATTTCATCATTTTATCTTGTAAATACTCAGATTCTTTAAAATCAATAGCCATATCTTGATATTTTCCTTGCGTTCCACCAGCCAAACTATGCGCCATTAATCTACTATTAGGCATTGCTTTTCTTTTCCCGGTACCACTTGATAAAATAGCCAATCCCATGCTCATTGCGATGCCCGTGCAGATGGTGTTTACTGGAGTTTCGATGTGTCTCATAACATCAATGATACCGTTACCTGCATAAATACTACCTCCGCCACTTGAGATGTACATATTAATTTCCTTACAATCCTCTTTACTATCAAGATACAGAAGTTGCATTTTTATGATTGCTGCTAAATCATCATCAATCCCGTGTTCTAATAAGATGATATTCTCATCAAATAATTTGCTTGGTAAATCAAATTGTTTATTCGCTCTTCCATCATTTTCTATTACGCTTGGCATTAAATACATTTATTTTCCTTAAGTTTTTGTGTTTGGTGTTTAGTCTATATTTGAAATCTGACGATATTCCTCGTCTGTGATTATGTCCATCATTAAATCTTTTACATCTGCCAAATCCAATTTTTCAAGAGATTTTAACAGAAATGCAATTTCTTTAACGGTGGGATATTTTTTTGATTTGTGTGCTTCTTTGATAGTATAATCCTTGTCAAAGAATATAACATAAAATCCTCCCATTATTAAGCCTTCAATAATGCTTCAAGCAATAGGATTCTTTTATCAATCTTTTTAAGGAACCCTTTTGTCTGAACCTTATTTTTAATTGCTTTTTCTCTAATCATTTTGAGCTCTGCAAGTTCTAATTTTATTGAAATATTTTCAATTGCATCATCAATAGTCTCGGTCGCAGTAGCCAAACCTTCACTGAATACGTCACTGAATACCTCAGTTAATTCATCAAACATTTTATCAAATTCATTTTTCTTAGGCTCTGAGACAGGTGCTTCTTTTGTATCCTGCTCACTTTCATTAATTTTATCGTCAACTAGTGATAACCACATTTGCGTTGGTATTTTGCCTATAACACCATTCATGGTATTTTTAATGACATTGATAGAAGGCAATCCTTCAAGGGTAACATCAACCACTCCTACCAAATCGTATTTCAGAATTTCTTCATTCGTTACATCATTTTCATCATGAAACAATTTGAAACCATGCATACGCTCTAGGATATGCACCCTTGATGTATCCTCATCTTCCATTTTCTGGATGTCTTTTAGCATTTCTTTTATTGCATCTAACATTTATATTCCTTTTTTAATATATTATATTTTATCTAAATTATACTTAACAATCATATAATCCTATAATCCTGCTGCTTTTTTCAATGCATTTAGATTATTATCAGGATTATTCATTATCTCTTGAAGTTCTATTACAAATTTTTGTGCTTTCTCCTTTGAAGTCAATGTAATTTTGTCCCTGAATTTCCACCATTTATTGTAATAAACATACACAACTTCATAAAACTCTCCTGGACTTTCCCTTGGCTCTCTAGCATAGACAATTTTCTTGATGCCTTTGCTATCATTAAAATATCCAGGAGAGAAAATAACATCCTCAATATCCCATTTTTGCATTTTTAATCCTTTATCTTCCAGTCTTGTGTTTTAGTTTTTGCTTGATAATGCCAGCATCAACAGCATTAAACATTTCAGATTCTGATTCATATCCTTCTTGAGTGGTTACACTGAAGACTTCACAATTTGGAATTTGCTCCAGTCTTTCATTAAAATCATCAATATCATTGCCTCGCTTGAGAATCATGAATTCATCACCGCCAATGCGAAAAGAGTTGCTATCTTCAAATAATTCTTTGATTTTGTTTGCAGTGCTAATGATAAAATCATCGCCGGCATTCATATCAACATCACGATTCAACTCATGCAATCCGTTTAAATCCACCATTGCCAATATGAATCTATGTCCATGTTCAGTGTATGAAAACCATAATTCGTCAAACCTATCATTGAAATCTGCTCTACGAAGCAATCCTGTCATTTCGTCATATTTGTAATTTTTGATTATCTGTCTCATTTTTTGAACTTCTTTTTTTAATCGTTGGTTTGATTTTTCAAGATATTCAATTCTTTCTTTTTGTGTCATTTTTTTATTCCTTTTCGGGAGACTATGAAAGGCTCATGGCCATTTCTTTCATCTCAAGACATCTTTCGAGTGTATCTGTTGTGTCTTTATCATTTCTAAATTCGATAAATCTAGGATGTGAGAATGCGCAAGTTTCTGATCCTCTTGCTTTTGTTATATCATTAAACTGTACAGTGAATACTTTTCCTATGTATTCTTCTCTATTGTTATTTATAATTTCTAGCATTTCATCCGTAAATCCTGATGTACTTCCTCTGATTGTTCCCTCATCATTTTCAAACATTAAAGCACCAAATGTTTTTTCTCTTTTTGTGCCAGGAGTTCCTTCAATAAAACCAACACATCTTACTTCAGCATCAATAATCAATTTCAATTTTAGTTGCTTCTTCGAGGTCCCTTCTTCGTACACCATACAATAGTCTTTAAGGATTGCTCCCTCAAGGCCTTCTTTCATTTTTTTTGATGTAAATTCATACGCCTCTTTGAGGTTCTGAACTTCTTTGTGCTCTATAATCCTAATATTTTTTGACTGAATTTTTGAAATTATATTTTTGAGGTTCTCAAATCTTTCTCTATAAGTTTCTTTTGGTATCCCTTCAGATATAATTCTTTTTTGTTCTTCTTTTGTTATCTCTTTATTCTTTAATCTTTTTGATGTTTCTTTTTTTAGTGCTTTTAGATTTCCTGCTAATGTATAATCTTCCTGACTTACAAAATCCCAAACTTCAAAAACTATATTTTCAAAAGGAACATTATCTGAATTTAGTAAGCCATTTCCTAGGCTTCTAGGAAGAATATACTCTCTATCTTTTGCTTTATGTGCCAAATATATTTTTTCTAATAATTCTGCATCATTGGTGCCGTTTTTAGTATCCGATTTTCTTACTTTTGGTAAGATTAATTCAAGAATTTTATCATCACAGATAATTGTCATTTCTCCGTGTATATATCCTGGTTTAATATCTTTCATTAATTTTTCTAATAGAGGATATGAATATGATTCACCACTTCTTGATATGAATGATGCATTTGTTCCTATATCATTTGTAGAACACTCTCTATATGTTCCATCTGCTTTTAATTGAACAATGGCAGGAAATGAGATATTTTTTTGTATAGTGTCTTTGGTTCCTATATCACATCGCATGTAAATTGGCTTCGTTATTAATCCTTTGATTACTTTATTAATATTAGTTCTACCCATATTGATTTTTAAATCTCTACCCAAAATTAATTTGATAACTTCTCTATCTGCTTTAGATACTTTTTCAAGAACTTCTTCAACTAATGCAATAGCTGCATTGCCAGTAACTTCTCTGTTTGCTAATTTTTCAAGATAATCTAATGCTTCAGATAATTCTATTATATTTTCCGAAGGGCCTGCATGAACGTTCTTCATTGTTACACCAAATGAATATACTACTTTGTCCATACATTGTTTTAATACTCGTTTAAGTAATTCATTATCCTTATATTTTTCAAGAACATTCAATTTATAATTAGTTCCATTTTCTAAATTTAATTCTTCTAGTATTTGTGGTATTGTCATTTTGGTGTTTCCTTTTTGTTTTGTTACTATTATTATAACATGTTAATATTAAACCAACATTAACTGACCTAGAGGCTATCATCATCAGGACAACAACATTCAGCTTCATATTCGCTCTCATATTCCGAGCCACACTCATCGCAATAATATATGATTTCTTCTTCTTGTAACTCTGAACAAGCCTCTGAAAAAGCAATAGGATCCATTTCTTTTAAAATATCAAATCTTGAGAAAGAAACCCCAGATATAATAACATCATCTTCGTACTCTAATAGCTGACTTAATTGTTCTTCTAATTCCTCGTCTGTATATTTTTCTACCGTATATTCTGTAGCTGAAGCCATCTTAATTCCTTTTAAATATTTTGGTTAATATTATTATAATATAATAACTTTAAACTAATATTAAATTAATATGGCAATGCAAAATAATATGCCATATATCCTATTAGAGTGGAAGTTACTAGAATAACAAATAATCCACCAAATAAAATTATGCTAACAATTTCTGATTCTTTTTCTGTAAGGCCGAGAGAATTCCTTTTTTCCTTTTTAGGAGTTTCTTTATCAATAGGAATATCTTTATTTATTTGATGTTCCTCGAGATCATAAAATAAATCTTCTATTTCTTGTATATCATCAATATAGCTCATAGGAAATACTCAGGGTGAGTATCTTCCATTTCTTTTAGAAAATCATCTTTAAAATCATTTTTAAGTTCTCTTAATAACGCGCTTCTCTCTTTTGCTATTTCTTTTTCCTTCTTAAGAAGTTCCATATATTTGCTCATTTTTTCTGAATATTCTGATTTTGAGGAGAATTCATTAAAAATAAAATCCATTTCATCATCTGTTTTATTCTTTTCTTGAACGAAAAATTTATTAATGTTGTCATAACTGGTAAATACTAAGTGCATTTTGTTTCCTCCTTATATAAAGTATTCTGGATTTAATTCTTCGGCCCTGGATTTCGGCATCCATATCATTTTTCGACAAGTTTTCATTCTGTTTGTTACTCTGACATATTTTTCTAAATCATCATCATCATCATAATAATATTCATACCATCTCACTGAGTGAGTGTTTCTGGGGTGGTTGACTTTTTGTGCTGACTCATAAAGCCTGTCTGTTTCTGTGTTCAACCAAAAATCGCCATTTTTTGCAATTTTGTTACAATATTTGTCGTACCAAGCCAGATTATCTCCTTAATTAATTTTATTTTGTCTGAAAAATAAATGATGATGTTTCACTGCCAACTAATTTAGGGACAGTTCCATCCCATTTCTTAATTTTCTCCATTTTAAGAATTTTATCTGTCAATGATTCTGAAACAAGTTTATTTGATTTAGCTGTTGCTTTGGCAACAAGCAATTTTGCATCTGCTTCTCCCTGAGCAGCAATTTTAACTGCATTAGCTTCACCTTGTGCTTTAGCCTCTCTTGCTTTAGCCTCGTTTTGTGCTTTCTTAATCAGCTCTTGTGATTTAAGAGCATCTTGTTTGGCTGCCTGTACTTCCAACATTTTATTAGCAATTTCCTTTGGTACTATAATATCTTTAAGATTGATATTTACCAATTTAAAATAAGGATTTTTAGAGTAACTTTCATTAAGTTTTTCTGTAAGATATTTTTCCACTTCTGGTCTTTTATCCATAATGGTGTCAACACTAAATCTCGAAATTGTAGCCTGAACTGCTTCTCTGTTTACTTGTTTGACTTTCTTATAAAAAGCATTTTCAAAATCACCATCATTTTTATACATTTCAGCTAGTTGATCTGCAACAGGTTTTACTTCAATACTCAATGCTAATTTGATTGGGATACCTTTTTTATCTAAACCCTGCAATACAGGTTCAA
>Ga0256837_1000623_pt1 | contig 28712 bp, 30 predicted proteins | sample 4562384metaG_FD_185976 | JGI IMG/M metagenome (GOLD analysis project Ga0256837, IMG submission 185976) | Hydrothermal vent microbial communities from Guaymas Basin, Mexico - 4561-384 | ecosystem: Environmental > Aquatic > Marine > Hydrothermal vents | place: Mexico: Guaymas Basin | collected... | reverse complement strand
TTGAAAGTAATAATAAAATTATGATAAATTCAAACATTTTTCTCTCTGAAATAATATTGTTAAGTATGACAAAATAGTGCTTAAAAATTGTTTTTTTTTTGTATTTTCATACGAATCTTAATATTTAAAGGTTATAATCCAATTTATTAAAAATATGAAGGAATTCAAAATGGTAGAAGCAGCAGAAAAAGCTCTAAAAAAAGCAAAAAAAGAGGCTAAAAAATTAGCAAAACATAAAGCTCATAAAAAAGCAGTTAAAGCTAAAAAAGCAGTTAAAGAAGCAAAACTTAAACTTCAAGCTAAATTAGATAAAAAAGCAGCTGAGAAAAAAGTTGCTAAAAAGAAAAAAGCTAACAGAGCTTCTAAAAAAGAAGACTAGATAGTTAAAGAGAAGTTTTTAAACTTCTCTTATTTTAAATATACATTAGTTGAGATAGTAAAATGATAACTACTACAAAACTAAATGGAAATAGATGACTTTTAAAAACCCAAGGGTTAATCCCAAAAAACTTTTGGTTTATACCTCTTAAACCTAACCAAGAAGCCATAAAAGCTTTTATACTAAGCATAATCTGAAAACTACTTAAACCATCTTCACCAATCTCCCCAAAAACTTGAGTAATCATAAAAAGACCAGTTCCAACAGCGACCATTAAAGCATAAGGTACAACTTTACGAACATGCTTCATTATAGCTTCTCTAGCAACTTTATGTTCCTCTTCACTAAGTGATTGTTTCATTTTAGATAAAAACAAAATATCGACAAATAAAAAACCACCATATATGAAAACTGAAAAAATGTGAACGGTATGAATGAGCGTGTAAATGATAAGGAATCCTTTTTTTTATGAAATTTTAGCACAAATATCAATAAACTATAATTGTTTTAATATAAATCTAGTAGAATACGAAAAATATTTATGGAGTATTTATGAAGAAAAAAGTGATAGATAAAACACCAGCTAGGCTTGATTTTATCCAAAGTTCAACAGGTTTGATTTTAGCAGTTTTTATAATGGGGCATATTTTATTTGAAGCTTCGATTCTTGTTTCAAATGAGATGATGTATAAAGTTACGATTATGTTTGAGGGGTATTACTTCTTTGGTGAGACATACCCAGGAATTATCTCATTTTTAGCTGGAGCTATTTCGATTATATTTGTAACTCATGCTGCAATTGCTATGAGAAAATTTCCATCTGATTATAAAAAATATAAAATTATGAAAAACCATACAACTAGAATGAAACATGAAGATACATCTTTATGGCTAGTTCAAGTAGTAACTGGGTTTATTATGTTTTTCATAGGTTCAGTACATCTTTACATTATGATGACACAACCATCAAACATAGGACCATTTGCATCTTCAAGTAGAGTTGTAGATGAATATATGGGGTTCTTATACTTTGCACTACTTTTATCTGTTGTTTCCCATGCCTTTGTAGGTCTTTACCGTTTAGCTTTAAAATGGGGCTTTATGGAGGGTGAAAATACAAAAGTATCAAGAAAAGTTTATAAAACTGTTATGAGAGTTGTTATAGCCTTATATATTATCATAGGTTTATCATCTTTAACAAAATACACATATATCGGAATGAATCAAGATTTTAGTGATGGTGTGAAATATAAATCTGAAACTATTATAATTAATAAGCATTAAAAAAAGGATAAAAATGAAAATAATCTATACTGATGTTCTTATAGTTGGGGGTGGTCTGGCTGGGCTTCGTGTCGCTACTGGAGTAAGAGAGAGGGGACATGATGCTGTAATTCTTACACTTGTTCCACCAAAAAGAAGTCATTCTGCTGCTGCTCAGGGTGGTATGCAAGCATCTTTGGCAAACTGTAAAATGGGTGAGGGTGACAATGAAGATGTTCACTTCTCAGACACTATAAAAGGGAGTGATTGGGGTGCTGACCAGATGGTGGCTCGTATGTTTACACATTGTGCTCCAAAAGCGATTCGTGAACTTGCTCATTGGGGTGTGCCTTGGAGTAGGGTAAATCGTGGAGATCATACATCAATCATAAATGCTAAAAAAGTAACTATAACTGAAAAAGATGAGGCTCACGGTCTTATAACTGCTCGTGATTTTGGTGGTACGAAAAAGTGGAGAACTTGTTACACTTCAGATGGAACAGGTCACTCTATGCTTTATGCTATGGATAACAAAGCACATGAGGACAATGTAGAGATTCATGAAAGACTTGAAGCTATATCTATTATCCACGAAAATGGTCGCTGTTGTGGTGCTATTGCTAGAAACCTTATGAGTGGTGAACTTGTGGCTTATGTAGCAAAAGCTACAACCATAGCAACTGGTGGATATGGTCGTATATATAGTGTTTCTACAAATGCTATCATCTGTCAAGGTATGGGTCAAGCTATCGCACTTGAAACGGGTGTAGCAACATTAGGAAATATGGAAGCTATACAGTTTCACCCAACTGCGATAGTTCCTGTTGGGATTCTTACTACTGAGGGGTGTCGTGGTGATGGTGGACTTCTTTTAGATAAAGATGGTTATAGATTTATGCCAGATTATGAGCCAGACAAAAAAGAACTTGCTTCTCGTGATGTTGTAAGTCGTAGAATGACTGAGCATATGAGAAAAGGTAAAGGTGTAAAAAGTCGTTATGGTGACCATTTATGGTTAGATATTACGATTTTAGGTCGTGAGCATATTGAGAAGAATCTTCGTGAAGTGAAAGAGATTTGTGAGAACTTTTTAGGTATAGATCCAGCAGTTGATTGGATTCCTGTTCGCCCAACTCAACATTACTCTATGGGTGGGATTAGAACTAAATATACGGGAGAATCTCAAACTCTAAAAGGGCTTTACTCTTGTGGTGAAGCAGCTTGTTGGGATATGCACGGCTTTAACCGCTTAGGTGGTAACTCAGTTAGTGAAACTGTTGTAAGTGGTATGCTTGTAGCTGAGTATATAAGTGACTTTTTAGAATCTAGCGATAGTGATATTAGTATAGAAACTAAGAATGTTGAGAAGTTTTTAAAGATAGAACAAGATAAGATAGATGCTCTTTTAACAAAAGAGCATGGGGAAGATGCTTATAAACTTCGTCGCCGTATGGAAGAGATAATGATGGAGAAAGTTGGAATCTTTAGAAATGGGGATGACCTAAAAGAGGCTGTAACAGAGTTAGAAGAGCTTTTAAAAAGAAGTAAAAATATAGAAGTTTTTCGTTCAAAATCAAGAGCTGCAAATCCAGCTTTAGTAAATGCTTATAGAACACAAAAAATGATAAAAGTAGCACTAACAGTTGCTTATGGAGCATTACTAAGAACTGAGAGTAGAGGGGCTCACTCAAGAGAGGATTTTCCTAAAAGAGATGATGCTAATTGGCTTAAAAGAACCATTATGAATTGGGAAAATGAGAGTGATACTATGCCAACTGTTAGTTATGAGGAGATTCCTATAGATTCTATGGAATTACCACCTGGTTTTCGTGGTTATGGTAAAGACTTAACACAACATCATACCGATACAAAAGTAAGACAAGAGGTTGTAGATAAGATAAAAAGTGAATTAGAATCTAAAGGTGCTAACCGTTTTGAGATTCAAAATGAACTTATGCCATTTTTAGATAAACTACCTAAAAAATATCGTGCTACAAATGAGAGATTTGGAGAGAATGTATGAGTGAAAATAGAGTATTAAAAATAAGTATATTAAGATTTGATCCACATGATCCTGAAGATTTTCCACACATGGAAACTTTTGAAATTGAAGAGGCTGATGGGATGACCCTTTTTGTGGCTCTAAATGAGATAAGAGAGCATCACGACAATTCACTAAAATTTGATTTTGTGTGTCGTGCTGGGATTTGTGGTAGTTGTTCTATGCTTGTAAATGGTCGTCCAACACTAGCTTGCAGAACACTTACAAAGAAACTAGATGAACATATAACTTTAGCACCACTTCCACTTTTTGAACTGATAGGTGATTTATCTATATATACTGGTAAATGGATGCGAGGTTTAAATGAAAGGTTAGAGACTTGGATTCACGATAAAGAGAATGAACTGCAAGTTGATAAGCTTGAGGAGAAGATGGAACCAGAGTTAGCAGATGAGATTTATGAATTAGATAGATGTGTTGAGTGTGGGTGTTGTGTTGCTGGTTGTGGTACAATACAGATGAAACCAGACTTTGTTGGAGCAGTCGGCTTAAATAAAGTTGCAAGGTATCATCTCGACCCTCGTGATACAAGAAGTGATGAAGAGTATTATGAACTAATTGGTGACGAGGATGGTGTGTTTGGTTGTATGACACTTTTAGGTTGTGAAGATGTTTGTCCTAAGGATTTACCTTTACAGAGTAAAATAGCATACTTACGAAGAATGATGATTAAAACAGCATTAAAAAATTAAAATAAAGGTAGAAAATGTCAATAGCAGAAGTAGAAATTAAGAAGTTTGAAACAACAGGTTGTGAGCAAGATAAAGTTTTTTATCAAGCGATGGAGGAGGTTATCTACTCGATAGCACCACTTTTAGAATCGGATGATAAATATAAGAAGAACTCTATACTTGAGAGATTAGTTGTTCCAGATAGAATTTTTAAATTCAAAGTAACTTGGTTAGATGATAATCAAAATATTCAAGTAAATACAGGTTATAGAGTTCAGTTTAACAATGCACTTGGGCCATATAAAGGTGGACTTCGTTTTCACCCAACTGTTAATGAAGGTATTTTAAAGTTTTTAGGTTTTGAGCAGATTCTTAAAAATTCACTTACAGGTTTACCTATTGGTGGCGGTAAAGGTGGTAGTGACTTTAACCCTAAAGGTAAAAGTGATTTTGAAGTTATGAAATTTTGTTCTGCATTTATGACTGAACTTCATAAATATATTGGTCCCCGTATCGATATTCCTGCTGGTGATATTGGTGTTGGTGGTCGTGAAATTGGTTATTTATTTGGTGAGTATAAAAAAATTACTTCTTCATTTGAGGGTGTTTTAACTGGTAAGCCGTTCTTCTTTGGTGGTTCACTTATGCGACCAGAAGCAACAGGTTATGGTGCAGTTTACTTTACACAAACTATGTTAGATATGGAGGGTAAAGAATCTTTAGAGGGTAAAGTTTGTACAGTTAGTGGAGCTGGAAATGTTGCTCTTCATGCGATTGAAAAACTACAGCATTTAGGTGCTATACCTGTAACTTGTACAGATTCTAAAGGTACTATCCATGATCCTCGTGGTGTTGATTTAGCATTACTAAAAGAGTTAAAGTTTGAAAAAAGAGCTTCACTTGCAGAGTATATAACAACTCACCCTGATGCTACTTATATTCCAGTAGAAGAGTACCCAGATGGTGGTCATGCTGTTTGGGACATACCTTGTTATGCAGCATTCCCTTGTGCTACTCAAAATGAGCTTACAGATGTAGATTCTAAAAACCTTATAGTAAATGGTGTTGTAAGTGTTACTGAGGGTGCAAATATGCCATCAACTCCTAAAGCTGTAAATGACTTTTTAAGCCATAAAATCTGTTTTGCACCTGCAAAAGCAGCAAATGCTGGTGGTGTAGCTGTTAGTGAGTTTGAGATGGCTCAAAATGCTTCTATGAGTAAATGGAGCTTTGAAGAGGTAGATAACAAACTAAAAGAAGTTATGCAACAAATCTGTAAAAGAGTTGCTCTAACTGCCAAAGATTATGGTGTTGAGGGTAACTATGTTGATGGTGCAAACATTGCTGGTTTCAAAAAAGTTGCTGATGCTATGATAGCAGAGGGAATCTAAGTTCTAATAGAGTTAGAATCTTTCTAACTCTATATTTTAAAGGAATATCTAATCAAATTACTAATTTTTATTTTAATATTTATCTTTTCAATAGCACTAAATGCTAACACAAATACAAAATATGATTCATTTACAACTAAACAACTAGAATTACTAACCAAACTAGAGGATTCAAATCTCACATCTGATAATATATCTAAAATCTTAAATCAACAAGAAAATAGTTATATAGAATCGTTTGAAAATATGATTAAAAATAAAACATCATATATAAAAAATGATGATTTATATAGTTCAGAAATTTTTAAACTAAAGAAAATTATAACTATAAATCAACGAGTTGGAAATAAGTATGCTGTTTTACGAGATGAAGTGAAACTTAACTCTTATAATCTACTTCGTAATCAAAACTATATGATGATAGAGATTCTAAAATCTCTTAACTATACAACAAGTGAAAATTTAAATGATACTTTAAATAAAATTATTATAAAAAATCAACTTCTTAATGAAGATATATTAAACCTTGATTATAAGTCATATTTGAATTTAGATATAAACTCTAAAACATTAAGATCAGCAAAAAAGAATATAGTAGAGTTTTATAAATTAATTGAGATAAATATAGATACTATTAGTTATCTTTACTCTTTTGAAGATAGAATTTATCGACTAAATAAATATGCAGATTATAATGTATTAGGTGTTGTACTTTTTATAAATGATTATGATTTTGTTAAAGCTATAAACCCTATTTTAGAAGTTTATAATCTTAGTGTTTTTAAAATTATACTAATGTTGGTGTTGTTTTTATTTATACTTTTTATCAGAAAAGTTGTTTATGTATATCTAAAAGAGTATCTTCTCAAAGCTAAATTATTAAAAATTTATTCTGAATCTATTTTACAAAAAATTTCTAAACCACTTGAGATAATTATAGTTTTAATAAATTTAGATTTGACTATATATATTTATAATGATTTTATATCAAATGAGTTAGTGGTTAAATTTTTCAATATCTCTTATGCTATTTTAATTATATGGCTCATATATAGAGTTATAAATGTTGTTGCAGCGATTAAAATAAACCAGATATCAAAAGAGAAGATAAAAATAAGAAATGGAATTATCAATGTAGGTATCAAAATTTTAAACTTTGCTATTTTAGTCGTTGGGATACTTATAGTTTTAAAACTAGCTGGTGTAAATTTAACTGCTGTTTTATCTGGGCTTGGAATCGGTGGTATCGCAGTTGCACTTGCATCTAAAGATAGTTTATCTAACTTCTTTGGAACTATATCTGTTTTACTAAGTGATGTTTTTTCTCAAGGTGATTGGATAGTTGTAGATGGAAAAGAGGGTGTTGTAGTTGAAATAGGGTTAAGGGTAACAACTCTAAGAACTTTTGATAATGCACTTATAGCAGTACCAAATGCTGTTTTAGCTAACAACGAAGTGAAAAACTGGAACAAAAGAAAGCTTGGTCGTAGAATCAAGATGAACTTAGGTTTAAAATATGATTCAAAACATACAGATATAAAAAAAGCTATAGAAGAGATTCGAATTATGTTAGATACACATAATGGAATTGCCACACAAAATACTGAGTTTACACATGATAAAGCTAAAATAGCTAAACTTGTTTCTAAAGATGATGCTGAGGGTGTAAAAAAGACTCTACTTGTTTACCTAGATGAGTTTAATGATTCTAGTATAAATATTTTAGTTTATTGTTTCACTAAATCAGTTGATTGGGAAGAGTGGTTAAGAGTTAAAGAGGATGTTATGTATAAAATAATGGATATATTTGAGAAAAATAATTTAGAGTTTGCTTTTCCATCTTTATCTATTTATAAAGAAAATTAATATATAAAATAGAATAATTTAAGCTGATTTTAACTTAATATTAACCGCATAAAAGGTAAAATCAGTTCCTATTTTATAACAATGGACATTAAATGAAATTTCTCCTAGCTATGATGCTAACCCTTTTTACACTAGACTTATCTGCAATTACAATTAAATCGATTAAATACAATAATATGGTTCACATATCTGAGCCAGTTGCTTTGAGAATGTTACCCTTTGAAGTTGGTGATAGTGTTGATGATGAAGATTTGAATGAAGCTATTAAAAAATATTTTAAACAAAACTATTTTTCTGATATATGGGTTGAAAATGATAATGGTAATATTATTTTTAATTTTAAAGAGAAACCAATTATCTCTAAAGTGGAGTTAAAAGGTTGGAAAGAGAATGATAAAGAGATAAAAGATAGTGTGATTCAGATTAAAAAAGGTACTTTATATAATGATAAAAAGTTAGAAGAAGCTAAAAAAAGAATTATAGATGCAATTAGTCAAGATGGTAAGATTGATAGTGTTGTTGAAATTGAAAAAGAGTATCTTGAAAATGGAAGTATCAAAGTTACATTCATAGTAAATGAGGGAGAAGAGATAGTTATAGAAAAATTATCTTATAGTGGTGTTTCAGGTTTAGATTCTGAGTTATTTGATGATGTTATTGCAAATAAAGAGCATCAGTTTATGGGTTGGTTTTGGGGTAGAAATGATGGTAAATTAAGTCTTATGGATTTAGAGTATGATCCACTTAGAATCCGTGACCTTTATATGCAACATGGTTATTTAGATGCTAAAGTTGAAGAACCATTTGTTAAAGTAAATTTTAATCACTATACTGCAAATATGAGTTACCAAGTTGAAGAGGGTAATGTTTATAAAATCAGTGAAGTGGTTATTCATCAAGTAAAGCAAGTTATAGATAATTCTGAAGTTTTAGATGTTATTAGTTTGGAAAAAGATGAGGTTTTTAACATTGAAAAGTTTCGTAAAGATGCTCAAAAAGTAAAAACTATCATCGCAGATTTAGGTTATGCTTTTACACAAGTGATTCCAGATTTACAAAAAAATAAAGATGACAAAACTGTAAAAGTTATTTTTAAAATAATGCCAGGTGAAAAGGTTAAAATTAGAAATGTAATCATCGCAGGAAACTCAAGAACCTTAGATAGGATAATAAGAAGAGAACTATATCTTGGTCCAAATGATATGTACTCTTTAACAGATTTAAAAGATTCTCGTAATGCTCTTGGAAGACTAGGTTTCTTTGAGGGCAACACGATAGAAGAGAAAAGAATCGATAACAAAACTATGGATCTTATAGTAAAAGTAAAAGAAGCTCCTACTGGAAATATTCAACTTGGTGGTGGATATGGTAGTTATGGTGGATTTTTAGTTAATGTTGCTGTAGATGATAGAAATGTTTGGGGTTCAGGTATAAATGTTGGAGTTAAAGCTGAGAGATCAGAGATGACTCAAAATGCCTCTTTTAACATCTCAAACCCTCGTCTAAACGATAGTGACTTTAGTGGTAATTTTGCAGTATCTAAATCTATGTATGAGTATAATGATTATACTGTAAATAGTGAATCTATTAGTATCGGTTCAGGGCATAGATTCACAAGACATATTAGTGGGTATTTAGGATATAGTTATTCATCAAATAGTTATGATATTGAAGCAGATAGTTTAGATAATTATGATTATTATTTTGAAGATTATTCAAAAAGCTCAATTAGTATGAGTGTTAGTTTTGATAATACTGATGATTATTATCTTCCTCGTGAAGGTTTCACTATGAGTCAGAGTTTTGAAAAATCTGGTCTTGGTGCAGATGCGAGTTTCTTTAAAAGTAGAACAAAATATGCTAAATATTATGGTTTAGAAGATTACATCGGTTTTGATTTGATTTTTAGATATAAAGCTAGGTTGAACATTGTGAGTGATACTGGTTATTTACCAATTGCTGAGAGATTCTATATGGGTGGATTAGGTAGTGTTAGAGGTTATGAATCTTACTCTTTATCTCCAACAGTGTCAGATATTAGTTCAACCGGTGTTGAAACTATAAGAAGAGTTGGTGGTGAAAAAACATTTTCAAATAATTTAGAGTTAAGTTTTCCACTTGTTCCAAAAGCTAAAATGAGAATGGTTGCATTTGTTGATTATGGGTTGATAGGTGATGAATCTATAAATGAAATTTCTCGTGCTGGTTATGGAGTGGGTATAGAGTGGTTTTCACCAGTTGGACCTATACAATTGATGTTCTCAAACCCTTTACTAGAAGAAGAGGGTGATAAAATATCTAAGTTTGATTTCTTAATGGGGCAAAGATTTTAAAAGGTAACTTTTAAATCTTTGATATTTGAGAGCTTATTAACAGCTTCTTTTGTAAGGTATAAGTTTTTATTAGATTTGATTTTAAGTTCTGAGTTATCTAAACTTAGTTCAAAGTCTATATTTCTAGGTCTATGGCTAAGTAAAGCATTTGCTAAAGATAATATATAACTTAGTTTATTTACCACCTCTTTAGTTGGAAGTAATTCAGAGTAGTTTTCTAAGTGAGAATCAGATGGTGAGTTTACAAATCTAACAAGTGTAGCGATCAGTATCGTTTGTTGATGTGTGAATCCATACTCTAAAGCACTTTGAATCAGATAATAACTATGTTTATTTTTTGAATAAAAGTGAATATTATTTCCAACTATATATAGTTTGGCTGCTGTAGATAATTCATATCTATAATTCATATCTAAATCTAAAGTTTCGTGAGTTAAATCAAATATTTTTTTAGTTAGTAAATTTAATTGATTTGAAAAATTATCATCAGTGATATGTAGATCAATTAAAGAGCGAACAGAAGTGTTATAGTTGGCAGGAAACTTATCTTTTGAGCCTCTAAGTAAATCAGCTAAGTAAACACCCTCCCGAACTCCTACACCACTTGTAATCAATTTTTTAATCTCTAGCTTTTTTAAAACTCTTTGTAAGATTAAAGCACCTGGTTTAATAACATCAAATCTATCTTTTTTGATTCCAAGTTTTTTAAGTTTTGCATTATCTGCACTTAATATATCTGAAATAAAATCATTAAAATTTCTCTCATCAGATTCATAAGCATGAAGTTTTTTATATGGATAATTACTATTTTTAATCATAGCACTAGAGATAGCTCTAAAAGTTCCACCAATACCAATAATAGTAGTTGGATCTATATTTTCAAAAAAGCTATCAAGTGTAGAATCTATATAAGATATAGCATCATCTATAGAATTTGTATCAAAATATAACTCTTTTAGTCTTACTGTTCCTAGTTTTAAAGATATAGTTTTTGTAACATTATTTGAATCTATAAGTGCAAACTCTGTAGAACCACCACCAATATCTATACTCATAGCATTTGTTTGTTTAGGAAGTAGATTAGCACAAGCTATAGCACTAAAATAAGCCTCTTTAACACCATCTATAACTTTAATGTTTAGTTTTAGGTTATCTCTAACTTTATGGATAAAATCTTTTTTATTTGGAGCATCTCTAAGAGCAGAAGTGGCAACACATAAAGTTTTTTTTACTTTATGAGCTGATATAATATTTAAAAAGTTATCAAGTGCATCATAAGCTCTCTGCATTGGTAACTCTTGTAAGTTACTATGGTTTAGATAAGCATCTTCAGATAGTCTTACTTTACTTTTTTCTTCGTATAATAAACGAAATGCAAAACGGGAAGTTTTCTCGTAAATCACCATTCTAATTGAGTTAGAACCTATGTCGATAACAGCTACTCGTTTTGCCAAAATCTACTCGCTATCTTCTAGGTTATTGAGTTTAAATTTCAGTTCAGCTATTGTTTCTACATTGTCCTTATCACCAATAATACAATCAACAGGACATACAGAGATACATGCTGGTTCATCATAAATTGTTACACATTCAACACAACGATCTGGATCTATATAGTAAATAGGATCACCCTCTTCAATTGCTGTTGTTGGACATTCCTCGCGACAAGCATCACATGCTATACATTCATCATTAATTAATAGTGCCATTAAAAAACCTTATATTTTATTTATTGTCCAATAGGATTTATATGAGCAGATTTATAGCAGAATAAACCTTTATAGTTTTTTAAATAGTTATTTTTAACGATTTCTTCTTGGAATGATACAAGATAACTTTGAATTAAGCTGTAAAGAAGCGATTGTTCCATCTATACCATCTTTTCTATTTTCAAGTTTTATTTTAGCACCTAAAGCATCAGATGCACTTTTAGCTAAAAATAAACCAAGTCCAACACCAGACTTATTACCTTGTCTTTTAAACGGTGCAAATAGATCTACACTCTCATCTATTCCACAACCCTCATCAATAACCTCTATTAATAATCCAACATCATCTTGAGAACTTTTTATAATTACTTTTTTATCTTTAGGTGTAAATTTTAAAGCATTTTGTAGAAAATTTTGTAAAATCTGATTTAGAAGAGTTAATTGTAATGTAGCCATAAAGCCATTTGGCTCAAAATTCATATTTAGTTCTTTCCCATCACTCTCTGCTAAGAGTTTAAAATCATTTGCTTTTTGTCTAAGAAATGCTATAACATCTACTTCCACAGGTTTATCTAGTTGTGCTCCCTCTTGACGACCTATATTTAAAATGTTAGATACAACAATATTCATCTCATCTATAGTTTTATTTGTAACTTTAAGTGCATCAATATATTCACTAGATTCTCTTTTCTTTATTAGTGTAACTTGATTTTTTAGTTTTATAACAGCTAATGGAGTTTTTAATTCATGAGCTGTACCTATAAAGAGCTCTTTTTGGTATTTAACAAAATTTTGTATTCTAGCAATTAGATGGTTTATAGTTACACCTAATGGCTCAAACTCCTCTGGTAGCTCTTCAACTTTTATAGGTTTCATCAAATGTTCATTCATATTTGATAGCCTACTACTAAGTGTTTGAATCGGTTTAATCAACATTTTTGAGAGTGTAATTGCATAAAGTATAACAAGTAAAAAACTGAAAATATTTATGATAAATATATAATTTAGTATCTTATCAAGTAGTTTTGTAGTTTGTGTTACATCTTTTGAGATTCTGAGATAGCTTAGAGTATCTAAATCAAAAGGGTATATAAGTGTTAAAAACTTTTTTTGATGTTTTGTAGCCATATATATATCGATATCACCTTGATTTTTTTTAAGGTTGATAATCTCAATATTTAAACCTAAGTAAGATTCTGGTTCATTTATATTGTTAATAACAGATTTATTATTTGCTATATTTTTTGCATATTTTAAAAGCTCTTGACCTTTATCATCATAAATAGACTTTTCAATATAAAAATATAAGATTGAAGAAAAAATAAAAATAAGAGATGCTGATGCGAAAATTAATTGAATTAAAAAGTTTGTTCTAATACTTCTTTTTGACAACATTGGAGAACCTTTAGTAAATTAGCCCAAGAGGAGGGCTAATGAGGAGTGTGAGATTAGTTAATCTCTTTTGGAAAACAAAAACGGTAACCACGACGACGAACAGTTTCGATAGTAGTGATTCCTAAAGGTTTGTCCATTTTTTGTCTAATTTGATTGATAGCAACTTCAATTACATTTGGAGTAACTAACTCTGGTTCTTCCCAGATAGCATCAAGAAGTTGCTCTTTAGAAACAATTTGATCACGGTGACGAGCTAAGTGAGTAAGAACTTCAAAAGGTTTACCTTTTAGTTCAATCTCTTGCTCTTTATAAGTGATTTTTTCCTCTTCTGGATTAATTGTTAAATCTTCAATTTCAATAATATTACTTCCACCAAAACGAAGACGAGCTTCAATTCTAGCGATTAAAACATCAAAATCAAATGGTTTTCTGATGTAATCATCAGCACCAGCTCTAAGAGCTTCAATTTCACTTTCGTTATCATCTCTTGCTGATAGAACAACTACAACAGTTTTAGGAGTACGAGATTTAATATCTCCAATAATATCAACAGAATTACCATCTGGAAGCATCCAATCCATTAAAACTAAATCGTAATTACGGATGTCTAAGTAGTACTCACCATCTTTAAGTGTTTCAACTACATCGCTTTGGTAACCAAACTCTTTTAGTCCCTCTGCAAGCATCTTGTTTAATGTTATTTCATCTTCTATAATTAGAATGCGCATTAATAAATTCCTATAAATAATAATTTGTGGAATCATAGCATAATTTTAGGTTACTTTAAACTATTTTTTAGTTTTTTTTAAAAAAAATTTAACTTTGGATTAAGAATTGAACTTGTAAAAATCACCAACACTTACGATACAATCCTCTAAAATAGATGGTTTTGAGATTTTTAAATTTATAGAATCTATCGCTGAAAATTTATCTTTAAGTTTTTTTGAAAAATATTTTAAAGCATCTTCGATAAGTAAAAATTTATGTTCAATCATATCAGATTTTATAATATCTACAACATCTGCATAATTAATAAATTCATCTTTATAATCATAATCTATAGTTAGATTTATAACAATATCTTGTGGAGTAACTCTTTCAAAATCTAAGATTCCAAGTATCGCTTGAAAGCTTAAATCTTCTATATATATTTTCATTATACTATTCGCTTCTCTTCGCCATTGATAACACGAATAATGTTTGGTATATGTTTATAATAAAGTATAAAAACTATAAAAACAACAGGAGCATGAGCCATATCTGGATGGATAATAAAACTAGCTATAAGTAAAGCTGCAACACCAGTTAAAGATGAGATTGATGAGATTCTAATAGTTTTAGCAGAGATTCCCCAAACAACTAAAGCGATAATAGTCTCAATAGGTAGCATAAACATCATAACACCCATACCAGTAGCGATACCTTTTCCACCTTCAAAATTAAGGTAAGGGCTAAAACAATGCCCAATAACTGCTAAAATAGCTATTGCCCAAAGTGTAGCTTCACTTAAACCTATAAAATAAGCGATAATTAAAACAAAAATCCCTTTAAAAGCATCAAGAGCTAATGTAGCAATCCCTAGTTTTTTTGCTAAGTCAGGATTCTTCTCTTTAACAACTCTAAGTACATTTGTAGCGCCAATAGAACCACTTCCACTAGCTTTAACATCTACACCTGCAAACTTTTTAGCTAAAAGTAATCCAAAAGGGATTCCACCTATTAAGTAGGCGAGTATAAAAAACTCAACATTTGTATTTAATAATAATTCCATTAATTTTCCTGTATAAAATATTAAGCGATTCTACTTTATTTATAGTTATAAGGATATAAAATATAATCAAACTTTAAAATGATATAATTTTTTTTGATATAATAACAACATTATTAAAAATAGGATACTCCCTTGAAATATACAAATGAAGAACTTAGAGAAAAAATTGTTGAGTTGAAAAATAAGTTAAGTGTAACACTTGTCGCACATTTTTATCAAAAAGATGAAGTTTTTGAGATGGCAGATATAACAGGAGATTCTCTTGAATTAGCTATACGAACAAGAGATGATGATTCTGAATTTGTTGTTTTTAGTGGTGTTGGTTTTATGGGACAAAGTGTAAAAGTTTTATCACCAAATAAAAGAGTTGTTATGCCAAAAGCAGCATCATGTGCTATGGCTGATATGATAAATGGATTACAATATGATAATGCTGTTAAGATTTTAAATGAATCCGGAATCAAAAATGAAAATATTTTACCAATCACATATATAAACTCTGATGTTGAGGTAAAAGCTAAAGTTGGTGAAATGGGTGGTTTAGTTTGTACAAGTTCAAATGCTAAAACTATTATCACAAATGCACTAAAAGAGGGTAAAAAGATTCTGTTTGTACCAGATAGATGTTTAGGTCAAAACATAGCAAATCAGATGGAACTTAAATCTTGTGTAATTGGTGATGGAACTAATCTAAATGATGCAGATATTATCTGTTATGATGGTTTTTGTGCTGTTCATCAACTTTTTTCTGTTGAAGATATAGAGTTTTATCGTAAGAAGTTTCCAAGTATTTTAATAGCAACACACCCTGAGTGTGATCCAGCTATTTGTGATGCTTCAGATTTTGTTGGCTCAACTTCTCAACTTATAAAGTACATAAAAGAGTTACCAGCAGAGCAAAAAGTAGCAGTTGGAACAGAGTTTAATATGGTAAATCGTCTTCGCCCATCAAATACTTATGTACTATCATCAACTAAACCAGAGTGTCCAACTATGAATGAAACTACATTAGAAGATTTGTATCTTACACTAAAATCTATAGATGATGGTGAACCACTAAATGAGATTTTTGTAGATGAAAATACTCAAAAATGGGCAAAAGTAGCACTTGAAAGGATGTTAGCATTATGATAGAAAAATTTGTAAAAGAAACTTTAGCTGAAGATGTTGGTCGTGGTGATTTGTATGCTATGGTTGAGCCAAGTGTAGAAGCAAAGGCTGATATTATCGCTAAATGTGATGGTGTAGTGGCTGGTGTAAAATATGTAGATGTTTTAGCTAAAGTAGAGGGTTTTGAGATTGTTTGGGGTAAACATGATGGCGATAGTTTTCTAAAAGGTGATGTTATCGCCATACTAAAAGGTGATTCCCACACACTTTTAAAAATTGAGCGAACAGTTTTAAATATGGTTTTACATGCTAGTTCTATCGCTACATTAACTAGAAAGTATGTAAATATTTGTGAGCCTTATGAGGTTAAACTTTTAGATACAAGAAAAACAAGACCGATGCTCAGAGTTTTTGAAAAGTATGCTACTAAAGTTGGTGGATGTGTGAATCATAGAATGGGTCTTGATGATTCTCTTATGATTAAAGATACTCATTATAAAACTATAAAAGATTTAAAAGCATACATAGTAAAAGCTAGAAAGATGATTCCATTTACTGCAAAAATCGAGGTGGAAGCTGAGAGTTTTGAGATAGCACAAGAGGCAATGGAAGCAAAATGTGACATAGTGATGTGTGACAACATGACACCAAAACAAGTAGAAGATGTAGTTAAGTACCGTAACGAAAACTACCCACATATACTTTTAGAAGCTAGTGGAAATATCTCTTTAGAAACTATAAAATCTTATGCTAAAACAGGTGTAGATGCTATAAGTAGTGGTTCTTTAATTCATCAAGCTAATTGGATTGATTTGTCTATGAAAATGGATTAGGATATTAGTTTTTAGATGGAAAACTACTTACTATATGGGTTTATAACTTTTTTATTATCTATACTTTTTTCTATGGGTGGAGCAGGTGCTGGAGTAGCTTTGATTCCTATCTTTAATATGTTAGGGTTAGATTTTACAGTAGCAAAAGCGATAGGTTTGTTTGCTGGTGCTTCAACAACTATAACCTCAAGTATTATGAATATAAAAAGAAAACTTATAGAGTATAGTTTCGTTTTACCTATCGCCTCTATGATGATGCTGTTTGCTCCACTTGGTGCTTATAGTAGTAGTTTTATAGATGAAAATATTGTTAAGTTTATATTTATGTTGATGCTATTTTATAGTGCTACTATGATGATGTTTGGTAAGAAAAAAGCACTTTTTCATTTTAAATCTACACTTATTTTGTATATAGTGGGTGCTGTTGTTGGATTTGTAGCAGGGTTGCTAGGTGTAGGTGGTGGAAATATCTTAATCCCACTCTTAGCAATACTAGGGTTTGAGCCAAAAAAAGTAGCTGTGGCTGTTAGCTTTGTGGTACCATTCTCAGCACTAGGCTCATTTTTTACTTATGCTACTTATGTAGAGTTAGATTATTTTTTACTTATCATAGTATCTTTATCTGCCATTGTTGGTGGTTACATAGGTAATTATATGATGCACTTTAAACTATCTCAGGAAAATATAAAAAAACTGATGGCTATTCTACTTTATATGTTAGCTGTTAAACTACTTTTTGGTTTTGTTGTTTAAAATCAATTTTAAATTTATCTAAAAAATATAGAACTATTAGAGAATAATAATGGCAGATGATGCTGAAAAAACAGAAGAACCCACCCCTAAGAAGATTGAAGATGCGAGAAAGGAAGGTAATGTTCCTAAGTCGCAAGATACTTCAGGGGTTATAACCCTTTTTATTGCAATATTAGCTTTACTCATGTTATTTCCATATATGGCACAACATACACTTAGTTTGTTTAAATATTATTTTTCATTGGTTGGTACACCTTTAGATAAAGTTTATATGATTGATATTGCTATTATTACTATAAAAGAGTTTCTTTTTATTGTTTTACCTTTGGCATCTGCTGTTGCTGTTGCTGGAATTATTGCTGCTGTTTCACAGTTTGGATTCTTATTTACAACAAAGGCAGTTATGCCTGATTTTAAAAAAATAGACCCTATAAAAGGTACTAAAAACCTTTTTTCTATGAAAAAGCTTATAGAGGGTGTAAAGATAACTTTTAAATCTTTTACTACACTTGGAGTAGGGTTTATATTTTTCTTCTATTTTATTACTGAGTTACCAACTGTCGCTTTATTTGGATTGGCAGATCAGTTAGAGTGGATGAAAGATAAGGCGATAATCATAGCTTTTGTGATGCTTTTAGTTATATTTGTTTTTGCTATGATTGATATTGTAATTGTTAGAAAACAATATTTTGATGGTTTAAAAATGAGTTTACAAGAGATTAAAGATGAGATGAAAAATATGGATGGAGATCCTATGATAAAGGCTAAAATTCGTCAAATTCAGATGGAAGCATCAAGAAAAAGGATGATGGCAGAAGTTCCAAATGCTGATGTAGTTATAACAAACCCAACTCATTATGCTGTAGCTTTAAAGTATGAAGAATCTAATGGAGCTCCAGTAGTTGTTGCAAAAGGGATGGATCATGTTGCTCAACAGATTAAAAAAATAGCAAGAGAAAATGATGTTATTGTTTATCCTAGTCCTCAATTAGCTAGAGATTTATATGCTCAAGTAGATATAGATAAATCTATACCAAATGAATTATTTCAAGCTGTAGCTGAAGTTCTTGCTTATGTACATAAGATGAATAGAAAATAGAAAAAATAGTATAATTTCATTTAATGAATAAGATTATAAGTAAAATAAATAATTCAAAACATATTGTTGTTGTAGCTAATGGTTGTATAGATTCTATCTGTAGTGCTAGTGCTTTTTACACATATATTTTAACACTACATAAAAAAGTATCTTTTTGTTCTATCAATCAATTAGAATCAAGATTATCTTTTATCCCTTGGTCGCAAAAGATAAAAAGTAATTTTCCATCTTCTGCTGATTTTGCAATTGTATTTGGTAATGTAGATAATAAGATAAATATAGAGTGTGAATCTATTAAAATAGATATGGTTAATAATAACTGCATATCTAAAATAGTATATGATCTCTTTAAAGATAATAGTATAAATCTAAACTATAAAATGGCTACATCTTTATACTCTGGTATTTTAGATAGTACAAATGGTTTTTTAGATGATAATATTGATGGTACAATTTTTGCTATGGCTAAGGAATTGGTAGAGTTAGGTATAGATACTAAAATTTGTAATAAATATATTATAAAATATATGAGTTTGGCTTCGTTGAGATTAAAATCTATGATGTTGAATGATATGAAATTGGTATTAGATGCAAAAGTAGCTCTATTTGTTGTAAAAGATGATGACTTATTATCATTTGGAGCAACAGAAAAAGATTGTGAAAATATTATATCAGAAGCTTTATTTTTACCTACTGTTAATGTTGCTATTTTATTAAGAGAGCATAATGATTTAAGTATAAAAGTTTTATTAAAATCAGACGGTAGTTTAGATTTAGTGAAAATAGTTTCACAGTTTAATGGTGTTGGTAATCACAAAATAGTAGAGTTTGATTTTTTAAATGATAATCAAATAAAAGAAAAAAAGTTAGAGTTACTTTATAAGGAAATAGAAATTGAGTCAAAGAAATAGTAAGTCATCAGTAGGAATTTTATTAGTTTTCGGTTTGTTTATAGCTGGTGCTGTATATATGTATAATTCAGTTATGTTTGAGCGAGATGTTCCAGAAGTTAGTATGCAGGGTAATGGTTATTGGAATCTAAAAAAGCCACTTAAAATAAATATTGATGATATGAATGGTATTAAATCTTATAGAGTTATATTAGAAACAAAAAAAGAAAAAGTTGTTTTATCTTATGAACAACCTTTAGAATTAAGTAATTTTGTAGAGATAGAGGTAGCTCCACCAAGAAGTGTTTTTATGTTAAAAGATAAAAAGATTAAAATTATAGTTGAAGCAACAGATTCTAGTAAATGGAATTTTTTAAATGGTAATACAACAAGAAAGAAATTTGATTTAATTATAGATAAAAAAAGACCACAACTTAGTAATGTAGCAAATTCATATAAAATTACAAAAGGTGGTTCAGCTCTTGTAATTTTAAAAGCATTTGATGATAATTTAAAAGATCTTTATATAGAAACTAACTTTCATAAAAAATTTAAACTACAACCATTTTATAAAGATGGTTATTATATATCTTTAGTAGCATGGCCTGTAACAGAAAAAAGTTTTAAAGCGACTATAATAGCTACAGATAAAGCAGGAAATAAAGCAAAATCGTATGTTCCTTTTTATTTGAAACATAAAAGTTATAGAGTTTCAAACATTAAACTTAGTGATAGATTCTTAAAAGGAAAAATTGCTGATTTAGCTGAAGATTTTGCTGAAACACAAGGTATTAGTGATTCTATAGAGCAGTTTGTTATGATAAATGAAACAGTTAGAGCAAAAAATGAAAAGTTGATTCATAAGATAACATCAAAAGTTTCTGATGAGATGATAAGTGATTTTAAAGTAACTAAAATGTACCCACTTAGAAATGCTAAAGTTGTAGCTTCTTTTGGAGATCATAGAAAATACTCTTACAATGGTGATAGTGTTAGCCAATCTTACCATTTAGGGTTAGACTTAGCAAGTAATTCACAAGCTAGTATTAAGCCTCAAAATGGTGGAGATATAGTATATGCTGATTATAATGGACTTTATGGAAATATGCCTATTGTTGATCATGGTTTAGGGTTATATACACTTTATGGACATTGTTCTAGTTTAAGTGTTAATGAGGGTGATTTTATAAATGCTAAAAAAGAGATAGCAAATACTGGAGCAACAGGTTATGCTATGGGTGACCATTTACATTTTGGTGTACTTGTTCAAGGTATAGAAGTTCGTCCAGCAGAGTGGATGGATAAAAGATGGATAAAATTAAATATTTCAGATATTATTAGAAATGCTAAAAAAATTATCGATAGAGATTAATTAAGTAAAGGATAGATATGTATCAAACAACTATAAAAAAAGCAGTTGAACTAGTTGGAATTGGATTACATAAAGGTACTCCAGTTCGACTTCGTTTAGAACCTTTAGAATCAAATAGTGGTATTGTTTTTTACCGTAGTGATGTTGATGTATCTATACCTTTGATTCCAGAGAATGTAGTTGATACTAAAATGGCTACTGTTATAGGTAAAGGTCAGCATGTTATATCTACTATTGAGCATCTTTTATCTGCTGTTTATGCTTATGGGATTGATAATTTAAGGGTTATTGTTGATGGTGATGAGGTTCCTGTAATGGATGGTAGTAGTGCTAGTTACTGTATGCTTCTTGATGAAGCTGAGATACAAAAACTAGATATGCCAAAGAAAATTATGAGAATAAAAAAAGATGTTATCATCCAAGAGGGTGAAAAGTATGTAAAGCTTTCTCCATCACCAGATTTGAAGTATGATTTTACAATCAAATTTCCACACCCAGTAATTCAGAATCAAGATTATGTTTTAGAATTTACTAAAGAAAATTATAAAAATGAGATATCAAGAGCTAGAACTTTTGGTTTCTTACATGAGGTTCAGTATCTTCGTTCTAAAGGCTTAGCTTTAGGTGGGTCTTTAGAAAATGCTATTGTTCTTGATGATAAAAAAGTTTTAAATCCTGAGGGATTAAGATTCTCAAATGAGTTTGTAAGACATAAGATTTTAGATGCTATTGGTGATATGTCATTGATTGGGATGAACTTTATTGGAAACTATGAAGCACTCGCAGGTAGTCATGACTTAAACCATAAACTTACATTGGAACTTTTAAAAGATCCAGAAAATTTTGAAGTGGTAGAACTTGTTGGTGAAAAAACAGCAGAGTTAGAAAAAGCTTATGCTTAAAAAAATAGATTTAGTTTTAGTAGCATTATCTACTCCCATTCAGATTGGTATATATGAAAATGGAAATTTGATTGACACTATTATTAGTGATAAAAAAAGTTCAGATATTTTACCTATAATTTTTGATGATATATTTAAAAATTATAAAGTAGAAAAACTTTTTTATGCAAATGGTCCCGGTAGTTTTATGGCTATTAAAATAGCATATATATTTTTAAAATCTATTAGTATTTTAAAAAAAATACCACTTTATGCTACAGATGCTTTTTATTTTAATAATAATCAACCTATAAAAGCGATTGGAAAGCTACATTTTGTTAAAGTTTCGGATGAAATAAAAACTCAAAAACTAGATGAAGTAGTTGAAAATGATTTTAACTTACCAAAAATCTTAGATAAAAATGAGTTTACCTCAGAAACAACACCACTATATTGTATAGGTGCTGTTGGATAGATTATATATAAAGGTGCTATAAGCATGACAATTAGTGTTCCAGCAACAAGTGCAAACCTTGGACCAGGTTTTGATTCTTTAGGTTTAGCAGTTGATCTAAGAAATAGAGTAGAGTTCCATCCATCAAAATTTTTTAGTGTATCTATAAAAGGTGAAGGTGAAAATAATCCTAGATTAAAGGGTAATAATCTTTTTATCAGTATTTTCAATGACCATTATAATAGATTAACAAAAAAAAGACAAAATTTTAAATTTACATTTTACAATCAGATTCCTATGTCGAGAGGGTTAGGTAGTTCTTCTGCTGTTATTGTAAGTGCAATTGCTAGTGCTCATGAGGCAGTTGGAATAAGAGTTTCAAAGCGTAGGATTTTAAATCATGCACTTATTTATGAGTCTCATCCAGATAATATTACTCCCGCAGTTATGGGTGGTTTTAATGCTGCTGCGATAGAAAAAAATAAAGTTTTCTCTCAAAGAAAACATCTTCCTGATTATTTAAAGGCTATAGTAGTTATTCCAAATAAACAGATGAATACATCTAAAGCTAGAACATTATTACCAAAATCTTATTCAAAAGAGAATGCAACTTTTAATTTATCACACACAGCATTAAGTGTAGCAGCCTTTTTTAACGAAGATTGGGAGATGTTAAAGTTAGCATCACAAGATAGATTTCATCAAAAAGCAAGAATGAAAATTTTACCGGAACTATTTAGTGTTCAAAAAGTGGCATACGAAAGTGGGGCATTAATGAGTACATTATCTGGAAGTGGGTCAACATTTTTCAATATGGCTTATGATAGTGATGCACCTATGATTGCAAATAGACTTAAACAAAAATTTCCAGATTTTAATGTGAAAATTTTAGATTTTGATAATAATGGACTTTTAATAGAGAAATAACTCTATTAAATAATGTAAGTTTAGATATAATGGCAAAAATATTTTATCAACCAACAAGAATGTGTGTTTCATGTAGGGTGAGAGAGATTCAAAATAATTTATTGAGACTTCAATACATTGATGGATTGCTTGAGAGTTTTTGTGGTAGAGGTCGAAGTTTTTATATTTGTAAAGATTGCCTTACACAAGAGAAAAAACTTTCAAAAGCACTAATGCGACAATGCAGAAGTGGCGATAAAGATAAATTAATGAATAGACTAAAGGAGATCATCGCTGATGATAGAAAAAGTTAGAGTACACGAAATTGCAAAAGAGCTAGGGATTACTTCAAAAGATGTTCTGAAAAAAGCCTCAGATATGGGAATAGAAGCTAAATCAGCTCAGAGTACAGTTACAATGGAACAAGCAGAAAGTTTATCGAATTTCATAATGAATGGTGAAAATTCTACTGTAGAAGAATCTAAACCAGCTAAACAAGCACCTATGAAAGTTAAAAGTGAAACTCAAAAAACAGAGACTCCAAAAGAAGAGATAAAAGAGGTTGTTACTTCTACAGAAACACCTATATCAACTGAAAAAGAGAAAACCGAAGAAACTCCTAAAGTTGAAGAGGTTAAAAAAGAAGAGCCTGTTGCTGAAAAAAAAACAGAGGTTAAGAAAGCAAAAGTTTCAAGAGCTATAGACCAAATTAAAATAATTAAACCAGTGCTAACAAATAGAATTAAAGGTAGTGGTCTTAAAATTGTTAAGAAAAAAAGACCAAAAGTAGAAGAAAATTATAATCTACCTGCTAAACAAGCTTCAGTTTCATCTTATGGAAAAATGAGTGCAGAAGTTTTAGCTGAATTAGCTCAAAAGAAAAGAACTAGACAAAATATATCTGCTGTTGCTAGAAAGCAAGAGCAAGGTAAAAAGATAGATATTTTTGGTGGTTCTATGTCTGATGTATCTATGGATATGGACGATCAAGTTGTACTTTTAGATTTAAATTCAACTGAAAGAGCTGCACTTCCTGCTGAAGAGCCTAGAAAACCAAGACAACCAAGACCAGCTGGTAGAAATGGAAATAAAAAACAGGCACCTCGTGGTAGAAAAGTTCGTAAAGATAAAAGAAAAAAATATACTAAAGAGAAACAAACTGATGAAGTTGTAACTCATGTAGAGATTCCAGAAGATATTCGTGTTTATGAGTTTGCAGAAGCTTTAAATAGACCAATATCTGATATTATCAAAGTTCTTTTCGATCTTGGTATGATGATGACTAAAAATGATTTCCTTGGAAATGATGAAATTGAAATTTTATCTGAAGAGTTTGATGTAGAAGTTACTATTATTGATCCTAAAGATGAGTTTACTCATGAAGTTGAAGATATAGAAGAAGATCCAGATGCTACGGAAAGAGCTCCTGTAATTACTATCATGGGTCATGTTGATCATGGTAAAACTTCTCTTCTTGATGCTATTCGTGAAGCTAAAGTAACTGATGGTGAAGCTGGTGGAATTACACAACATATTGGTGCTTATACAATTGAGCAACATGGTAAAGCTATCACTTTCATAGATACTCCAGGTCATGCTGCATTTAGCCATATGCGTCAAAAAGGTACAGAAATAACAGATATTATTGTTATTGTTGTTGCTGCTGATGATGGTGTTAAACCTCAAACTCTTGAAGTTATTAAATTAGCAAAAGAATCAGGTGCTCCAATTATTGTTGCTTTAAATAAAATGGATAAAGAAACTGCTCAACCAGATATGGTAAAAGGTCAAATGGCTGAACATGGAATCTCTCCAGTTGATTGGGGTGGAGATGTAGAATTTGTTCCTGTTTCTGCAAAATCTGGTCTTGGTATAGATGATTTACTTGAAAATATTCTTACTACAGCTGATATTTTAGAACTTAAAGCAAATACAAATGCACTTGCTAAAGCTGCTGTTATTGAATCTTCTTTAGAGAAAGGTCGTGGTCCAGTTGCTACTGTAATTGTACAAAATGGTACACTTAAAGTTGGTGATTATGTTGTTTGTGGTGCAGCGTATGGTCGTGTTAAGGCTATGATGGATGAACATAAAAAACAAGTTAAATCTCTTTTACCATCTCATACAGCAGTTATAGCTGGGTTAAATGAAGTTCCTGCTTCTGGTGAAGTTATGATGGTTATGGAAAATGATAAAGAAGCAAAAGAATTTGCTCTTAAACGCCATGAATATGATAGACATAAAGAACTTTCAATCTCAACTAAATCTTCACTTGAAGATATGACAGCTATGATTGCAGAGGGTAAATTGAAATCTCTTAAAGTTGTACTTAAAACAGATGTTCATGGTACACTTGAAGCTATTAGAAGTTCTATTACAGCGTTAAGAAATGATGAAGTTAAAGTAAATATTATCTCTAGCGGTGTTGGTGGAATTACAGAAAATGATGTTGAATTAGTAAATAATTCTGAAAACTGTGTTCTTCTTGGATTTAATGTTCGTCCTACTGGAGCAGTAAAAGCATCAGCTAAGCAAAAAAATGTTGAGATTAAAACATACTCAATTATCTATCAATTAATTGATGATATTACTGGTATGCTTACTGGTATGATGGCACCAAAATATACTGAAGAAAATACAGGTCAAGCTGAAGTTAAAGAAGTATTTAAAATACCTAAAGGTGTTGTTGCTGGTTGTATTGTTGTTGATGGTCGTCTTATCCGTGGTGGTATGGTTCGTGTTATTCGTGATGGTGTTGTTCATTACGAGGGTGAGCTTACTTCTCTTAAAAGATTTAAAGATGATGTTGAAGAGATTGGAAACGGTTATGAGTGTGGTGTTGTTATTAGTGGTTACGAAGATGTTATTGCTGGTGATGTACTTGAAACATTCAAAAAAGTTGAGCAAAAAGTTTCTTTATAGATGACTGAAGCAGAGATAAAGTTAAAAAGAACGGAATCAATTCTAAAAGAGTTGATTCCTGAAGCATTAGGTTCTATGAATGATAAAAGACTTCATGAGTTAGATATAGTTGAAGTTAAATGTTCTCGTGGAAAAAGTGATGCTAAAGTTTATATGAACCCAGCTGGTTTATCTGAACAAGGTAAAAGAGATTATCTTAAACTTTTAAGAAAAGCTCGACCAATAGTTGAAACTTTTTGTATGAAAGATCAAGGTTGGTATAGATCTCCAAAATTTACTTTTGAGTTTGATGAACAGATTGAAAAATCTAAAAATATAGAAGAGTTATTTAAACGAATTGCTAAAGATAAAGGGGAAGAATAATGTCATTACAAAGCGATATAAATTCACTTGTTAAATCTGTTGATTTAGAACTTTATGAAACAACTGTTGTAAGTGAAGGCGGTGATACTATTTACCGTGTAAGTGTTATCTCAACAGAGATAACAGATGGTAAAAGAGCAGGTGTTAGTTTAGATTCTTGTGTAGAGTTAACACACCTTATCTCACCACTTTTAGATGTTACACCACCAGTTTCTGGTGATTATAGACTTGAAGTTGGAAGTCCTGGAATTGAAAGAAAACTTACAACTATAAACCATTATAAACTGAGTATTGGTGAAAAAGTTTATATTCAGTCTTCAGATAAAACTAAATATAGAGGTTTTTTAATTAATATTGAAGGTTCTAAAATATTTATAGAGATAGATGGTGAGATTTCAGAAGTTGAATTTAATGATGTTATAAAAGCTAAAACATATTTTGAATGGCAATAGATTCTAGCTTTTATATGAACCTAGCCTTAACAGAGGCTTGGAAATTTCAAGGTTTAACTTATCCAAATCCAGCTGTTGGATGTTGTATAGTTTCTAAAAATGGTGAGATTCTTTCTGTAGAAGCTCATCAAAAAGCTGGAACTCCACATGCTGAAGTAAATGCTTTAAAATCTGCTTACTATAAACTTACAAATGATAAAGATATATTATCTTTAACTATCTCTCAAGATATTCACAATTTTTTACTACAAAATCATAATAATATTTTTAAAGATAGTTATATATATACAACCTTAGAACCATGCTCTCATATAGGAAAAACACCATCTTGTGCCTCTTTAATTTCAAAATTAGCTATAAAAAAACTTTTTGTTGGTTCACTAGATTCTAATGAGATAGCTTCAGATGGTAATAAAATAGTTAAAGAATCGGGTATTGAAGTGGTAAGTGCTATTTTAAAAAAAGAGTGTGATGAACTTTTAGAACCTTTTAAAAAGTGGCAAAATGATAAATTTGTATTTTTTAAAATAGCTCAAAGATTAGATGGTTCCACTGATGGTAGTGTTAGCTCTTTAGAATCTAAAAAAAATGTTCATGCTATGAGAGATATTTGTGATTTGTTAGTTATTGGTGGAAATACAGTTAGAGTTGATAGACCAACTTTAGATGCTAGATTAGTAAATGGTAAAGCACCAGATATTTTAATAATCTCAAGAGAGAAAGAGTTTGATAAAACTATACCACTTTTTAATGTAAATGGTAGAGAAGTTTTTATAGAAAATAACTTTAAAAGATTAGATAATTATAAAAATATAATGATAGAGGGTACTCAAAATATGCTTGAGTTATCAAAGTCATATATAGATTATTATTTAACTTATATAGCGACAAATTTTGATGTTTTAAACATACAAAAAGATACTAAAGATATAATTATTTGGATGAAAAAGGGAGAAAGCTAAATGGAAAAACAGGAAAAAATTGTATCGATGTTTGATGATATAGCACCAACTTACGATACTGCAAATCGTGTTATGAGTATGGGTGTAGATATATCTTGGAGAAAAAAAGCTTGTGATTTGTCTTTTGAATTTTATGGTAAAGATTCTATCGATAAGATAGTAGATGTTGCTTGTGGTACTGGTGATATGATGGGTTATTGGAAAAAACAATCTCAAAAAGCTAATGTAGATATAAAAGAGCTTGTTGGTGTTGACCCCTCTAATGGTATGGTTGATGTAGCAAGAAAAAAGTTTCCAGATTTTAATTACCATATATCTAAAGCAACGGAGATACCACTTGATGATACTTCAGCTGATATAGTTAGTATAACTTATGGAATCAGAAATGTTGTTGAGAGACAAGAGGCTTTTTATGAGTTTAATCGTGTACTTAAAAAAGATGGTCTTGTTGTTATTTTAGAGTTTATGAAAGATGAAAACAAAAACTTCTTAAAAAAGATGAGAGATGTTTATATGCATAAAATTCTCCCTTATGTTGGTGGTTTTATCTCTAAGAATCTTGAAGCATATACATACTTACCAGATTCAATTGAAAATTTTGTAACGATTCAAGGTATGGAAAAAGAGTTAGAAAAAGCTGGTTTTGAGATGGTATATACACAAAGTTTCTCAATGGATATTTCAACTCTTCTTATCGCTAGAAAAAAGTAGGTATCTACCTTAATGCACACTCTTAGTGTATCTGCCTTAAATGAACAGATAAAAGGTTTACTTGAGACAAGTTTCAATCGTGTACTTGTTGAGGGTGAACTATCTCGCATCACTTTTCACAATAGTGGTCATATATATTTTACACTTAAAGATTCTTCGTCAAC
>Ga0256837_1000622_pt1 | contig 28712 bp, 44 predicted proteins | sample 4562384metaG_FD_185976 | JGI IMG/M metagenome (GOLD analysis project Ga0256837, IMG submission 185976) | Hydrothermal vent microbial communities from Guaymas Basin, Mexico - 4561-384 | ecosystem: Environmental > Aquatic > Marine > Hydrothermal vents | place: Mexico: Guaymas Basin | collected... | reverse complement strand
ATGTTGTCCCGTAAGGGATTTTTTTTCCAACTAATTCTTCTTCCACAAATTTATATTCTTCTTCGTCCAAATCTCCCAAATCTATTCTTAGTTCTGGGTCTGAGCAATCACTTGTCCATATTTCATACTCAATATTAAGCTTACTATTTTCTATATCTTCTTCAATTGCCCACACTTTATTATGCTCAAAGATTGCATTCAGAGGAGCGAAGTCAATCTTTCTTAACTCTTTCATTATCCAAAGATTGTCTCTGTATAAGTCTTCATACCCAGCAACTTTTTGTAAATGTTCTTCAAGATTACCATGCTCATCTTCTGGAACCCCTAACACTAAATCACAATCATTAACAAGTGTTTCTTTGCTAATAGGTCCGTGTTGCCCAACGAACATATAACTGTCTAAAAATCCATCCCAACTTGGTCCAGTATTAAGCACTGCCACAATTTCTTTTGTGTCTTTAAATCTAAAATATGCTACTCTTGTCATATTATCTCCTTTTATATTGTATCTCTGTCTGGTTTGTTTTGTAACTCTACATCTTTACTTATCAACTCATCCATATGTTGGATTACTTTTCTTTTAAGTTGATGATTTGTCATTCTCCCTTTTTTCATAGAATAATGATGCGAAGTTCCATTTACACCATATTCTAATCCAACACCGGTTCTCCATACATAAAAACATTTATAGTCTTGCGATGATTTTCTTAAATCAAGCATCATTTCTCCTTTTTTTTCTTCATTTTTTTTCTATTACAATTCTTCACAAATTGTAAATCCTTCTATTAACGCTATCAATTTATCTATAATTTTTGACTCATAAAATAACTCATATTCCCAATACTCTGGATATTCATTGTAACTGCACACACTATCCACCCCATCTGCAATATTTGTCATCATTTCCATTGTCTTCTCATCTCCTCTGTAATTAAAAGACATTGCTGCGTATAAAACAATATCTCCATCTTGTATTAACTCATACAATTTACAAATCAAATCCTTCTCTGTTTTAATATCTACAGAGTCTTCTTTCAATAGAAATCTTTCTGTAATTACTTTAAACATTAGCTTATCATCTCTCGTCTCTTTTCTTGTTAGTGCTAGCTGCCCTTTTGTTTTTGTGTTTATCAAAATAACCGGATGTTCTTCCATAAACTCATAATCCTCATCTGTGTCTGGGATTTCTATTGCTTTTTGTTTTGTTTTGTATTCTAAATACTTAACAATAACTGGGTCTTTGTAAACTTTTCCATTTATTTTATATTTCATATTATTCTCCTTTTTTTAGATTGAAAAATCAGCTATACCATCAATAGGTTCTAATTTAGATATTTTAATTTTAACCGTTTCTATGTCTCCACTTCCTGAGAACTCAACAAATTCTTCTACATCTATTACTTTCTCATAATATTCGCTTTTCTGTTTATAAAAATCAACATACTCTTTAAATTTATCAAATGCTTTCTTTTTATCTCCTAAAACAACTGCCCCATTTGAGTATAGAGCTCCACTTGCTTCATTAAAGACAAGTTCTTGGATCACATATACTTTCGCACTTTCACTCATCATCTTTTTTCTCCCTTTCATAATCACATAGATTGTGTACAAAATATACTGATTCTTCAATAATTTTATCAACACCTAAACACGACTCTTCATCATCTATTTTCTCATCTATTATAGGTCCTACAACATTAACTACTCTTCTTCTAAAATCTCTTTCTCTTATATGCTTACATAGCTTAAGTAATTCTTCTTTATTTTCTTCTAAAATAGATAATACTTCCATTACCTCTATAAATTCTGAATCATTTTTATTCAAATATTTTTCAACAAATTCGTCCCATAAACCAAGTTCTTTCATATTCCACACAATTATAGGGACACGAAGTAATACAGTATAGTCGTCTGCTATAAATTCCATATCACCCATAAAATCAAAGTCATTTTCAGATAACCATTTAAAAAAGTCTTTTGTGTAATATGATGTACTTCTTTCCATGGTAACAATTCCGTTCTCCACTTCAAATTCAACATAGAAGTCTGAACCTGGTTCATAGTCTACATAATGGACTCTTAACCCTTTTCCAATATCTTTCGCCCATTTCATAACTAATTCATATGGACCACTCCATCTACCAGAACCAGATACACCAACATAACTATCAACTTTATCAATGTGCACACAATCCATAGAATAATCTATACCTTCTATAGAATTGTTATGCCACAATTCTCCTTCTAATCCTTTTTCAAATCTTTTTACAAATCTTTCTACTTTACTTTTAATTCCTGTTGCTTCAAAATATGTATTACTCCAGTTTGCCATATTGTCTCCTTTTTTTTTATCCTTTTAATTCTTTGGATACACTTACAACTCATATCTTCATCTACAACAATATATGACTCATTGGGCTCTAAATATAGAACCTTTCTCGCATCTTTATCGTTGTATCCGTATTCTGTTAAATCATCCACATCTTCAATATATTCTGTATGGTTGACAACACTTCGCTTGTTACCCATCTTTTAAATTGTTTTGATTCCGGTTTTTTACTTCTTAAAATTAAACTATACAACCCACTTTCGTTTATTATAGTTAACCCTCTTGGAGGTATATTTAACTCATTATTTTTAAAAGTAGTTTTTAGCGACTTTTCCGTAATTAAGGACTTATTTTTAATATCTGTATGTCTTTTGTTAATTGCCACCGATGACCTAAATAGTGATTAGTTCATCGGTATTCACTATTCTTCATTCACTTCTACACCTGTAATAAACAACCTATTTTCTCCGTATGGGATTTTTAAATAATAAATATCTACATATCCATAACCATCCTCATCTACTGCTCCAATGAAAGCATAGTCCGCGACTAAACCGCTTTCATCCACTTCATTGAGTTCTCTTATTCCATATTTTTTAAGAACTTTTTCAAGTGCCTCTTTTGACTCAAATCTACTCCACAATAACTCTTTTTCCAGATTTTCTTTCATATTTACAAATATATCTTTTTTAATTACATTAACAATACCTTCTCTTAAAGAATCTTCTAATTTATCTATATTCATAAAATCATTTTTCTCTTCCCAATATTTTTCAATTATCTCAATCCCAAGTCTTTCATATTCTTCAATATCTTTTGGCAAAATTTGCACATTACCGTAGAATTGACAGGTGCTATTAATATGTTTTCGATTATTATTGTTTTCAACAGCAAACAATCTTATCTCTAACGTAATACCCAATTCTACAATTTTCATATTAATACAATGCAACACTTCTGTGTTATCTATTCTGTTATTTTTGTTTCTGCTCACTTCTACGTTTATTTTTACTTTCATTCTAAAACTCCTTATTTACCGTTATTTTTTCTTACACAAGTTATAAATGAATTCCAAATCTTCAATATAATACTCAAAGTCGGTTGTAGATATTTCTATATATCCAACATCTTTTTTATTTCCATTGTTATCGATATTCCCATAAACAATATCTAATACATTTGTATGTTGTCTTATGAACTCCTCAATAATCTGTTCTTTATATTCTTTTGTAGCTTTTTCAAAAGCAACTTCTATGTCTTCTGCTTCAATAAATATGTTACTATTCATATGTATCCTTTTATTTTAAAATTTCATCTAATTGTTCGTATACTCTAGACAGACTTTGCTCAAAATAATTAAAATCTGCAAATACACGGTATACTTTAGGTATATCGTCCCAACTCATTGTATACGTTTTAGCTCCTATATGAAATGTGATATATGGGTCTTTTATAATTTCCAATAGTTTATAGACACAAGCATCAGAAGCTTTAAAGAACTCTGACTTTGACTTCTCTTCAATATCTTCTAATAACATTTTAGAAAGACTATCTATTACATATTCTTTTTTACTTTTGTATCCAAGCCCTATACCAAATACAAATGGAACTATTACTTTATCCAGATAAGTATCCTGAAATTTAAACTCTGGTTCATTTCTTATAAAAACAAGCATTGCCATTTTTCTTAATACGTCTTCTTTTTCTGAAATAAACATTTCAGTCAAATTAAACTCTCTAGTTAAAATCATATTTGTCCTTTCGTTTTAGAACTTTTCTACAATTTGTTTTGGTAACTCCCATATTGTTACCCATTTCATATCCAATAAATGAGCTACTTCTCTTTTTGTAGCTATATTGTTATCATCAGTTGGTAGTTTATTCAAAGATGGATGGAACTCATTTTTTTTAATTACAAAATTCCACCAAAACCATATTTTAATTTTTTTTAATATTGTAATCATTCTGTTTCCTTTTTTTTATAACTTAATTTTTTCTTTTAGTAATTTAAAATCATCAAACTCACAAGACACAAAAGCCATAGTGTCTGGTTTCATTTCTTTTCCATACTCGAAAAGCTGTGCAAATGCACCATCACATTTAACAAATACAGCTTTCATACCATCTATTTCTATCACATCACCTTTTTTTAATTCATGTAGTTTCATTTACTCTCCTTTCTATTCTGTCCAATATTCATATGGTCTTAAATCACTAAGACTATACTTAATACCTGCTTTTTCAAGTTTTTCAATAGTTTCTTTTTCTTGTTTTAGCAATGGCTTAAGAATACACTCGTAGTCTTCTTGTAAATTCTCAACTACATCATTTTTCAGTTCTGTTTTTAATTTGTTAGGTATACATTCATCATCTACATCTATTTCAACATCTACATCTATTGCTAAAGTTACATTTATTTTCATCTTTTTCTCCTTAACATAATCCTAAATCTATCAAAATATCTTCTATAACATCAGACCATTCTATTTCACCATCGAAATCAACGTATGAAGCTATACAATTCTTATCAAAATTATATGTTTCTCCATTTATCGTTATCTTATCTGTATCTATTTCATCGATAAACACATCATGCCCATAAGACATATTCCCATCAATACTAGTAAATATAACCATATTGGAGATATCTAAATCAATATCAAATTCTTTATTATTTACTATAATTGTTCCACTTACATCAACAAATTCATAGTTATGTTCTTTTTTAATTACAACACTATTTTTATCGCATGTTGCTTTTATTTTGCTTACTTTGTCCATATTCTATTCTCCTTTTGTATTTAATCACATCTGTAGTATCTTCTATAGGAGCCATCTGTTTTAGTTTTAATACTTTAAAATACAATTCTTCAGATGGTCCTTTTGTTAGTAGTTCTTTCTGCAGTTTTGCTTTTTGTTTAAGATATTCTTGCAGTGGTAGTTTCTTTACTTTCCCTGCACAAGTTCTACCTCAAACTTTTTTCTCCCAAGTTTCAATTTGTCTTTAACAACTTGTTGAAGTGTTTTTGTAACAAGTTCAGTTGGATCAATTTCAATAGTCTTAACTTCATCTCCACCAACTTTAACAGTTAATAAATTGTTTTTTATTTCAAAGTCTGAAACACCAGCATCCCCCAGTTTTTCTTCTACCAACTCATTTATACTTTTAGTAAGTAACTCTTCTTTTGGAAAAGAGTAAGTTTTACCTTTCCCTTTTATTATAACTTTTGCTATTAATTTCATCTGTTCTCCTTTATATCTTTATTTATATTTTTCACATATTCAATATACTCGTCAAGAGTTCTAAATAGGTGAGTATCTACTTTTTTACCACAAACAGACACATACTTCATACCTGACTTATATCCTTGAATATCTTCTCCATAAACCTCATAACACATACTTGTATTGTTTTTATGACATTCTATTTTTATACTTGTTACTTCAACAGGAAATAGTTTGTTATCACGACAATAAAACAATTTGTAACCTAATCTATATCTTGTTTTTATTGCAGTCCCTGAATATTCTTTTTTATTCTCTTTTTTTATTTCTTCTATTTCAATACTATCAGTCATAAAATTAAGATTATATGAGTTTACAACTTCAACATCTTCAATTTCATCAATAACATATTTACTTACCCCACACCCTTCAACAAACGCCATCGCTATCTGTTCTGCTTCTTCTTTTGTTTCGGCATACTTTATGTAGTCCATTTCAACCACTCTAGTTTCTGTGGCTGGTATTGTTATTTTATACATATTTTCTCCTTTTATTTATATTTTTTTTCTTAATAATTTATCATCATAATATTCAGAGCTTTTTCAATAATTCTTCTGTCTTCAGTTGAGTAATCGTTTAAGTTTATAGTTGTGTTAATATTGATGACACCACCAATTTTTAAAATTCGCTCACAAGCCCAATCAAACTCATTCTTTTCGTCCCAAAGAGCTGTTTCAATATCCTCTACTGTTTCTGGAGAAAGGTATTTTTTTGTTAATGTTTCTTGAGGATAACAAATCCCACTAAAATCACAATACTCTTCTTTGTTCTCTGTTTTTACTAAATGAACAGCTGTTTCTATTTCGCTGCTTCTATAATACAATCCAGAGAACAGAACTAATGTATATCCTTTTTCATAATCAACTGATAGTTGAGCTGTCGGTTGACAAATATCATACTTGTTGTAAAAGTATGGGTAATACTTTGCTTCAACATTTTCCACTTTTCCAAACTCTTTTTCTAAATCTTTGATTGTTTTATAAATATTCTCAAAATCTTCTTTAATTATGTCTAATTTTCTATTCATTTTTTCTCCTTGTTTTTTTAGCTACATAGTTAGAATTTTCACAACACTATCATTTTTTAACAATTCAAGTTCATTGTTTGTGGTTGAATTCATAAATTCATCCCTAATGTCACTTAATTGTTTTTTATAAGTGTTTTTGAAGACAATATAATCATCTTCAACTTCTAATCTAACATCAAGTTTATTTGCTAGCTTTAATGCATCTTCCCTAAATTGAAGTAAGCTAACACCACTTTTACATTCTGCTACAACATCATAGTTATCATCTTTTAAACTATACAATTGGTCTCTCCACAAATCGTTTGAGTTTGTGAGACCGCACCAAAGATGATATATTAAATTTCTCATCTCTTCTTCTGGCATCCTTCTCCCAAATTCATCTCCAATGTCTCCTTCTATCTCAAAACTACCCCATTGGAACCCCATCTAAACTCCTTTTAAATAATGTTTCCATCTTTATCAAACTCATATTTGTTGTCGATAAAGATTTGCATAATTACTTTATCTGAAGACTGATAATTGTATTCTTCCTCTAATTTAGAATAGAGCCAATCAGATAAATCTTGGAATATCTCTAGAATTCTTTCTGCATCTTGCTCTAGAGACTCATAATCACCATTATCACTATCTTTTGCTTCGTACTCATACACACCCAATGTGCTTGAGTGACAGTACCTTGTGTGATACATTCTCCTCACACTAACATAGTCAACTTCTATATCGCATATTAAATTATCTATTCTTTTTGCGATATTTAACAATTCCTTATCTTTAGTAAAATTCTCTTTAACACACTCTATAGGGTCATTTAGATTACATATAGTCCATTCTCCTTCGAACGAAGCACCATCTCCTTGACTCCAAAATCCAGTCCAACATATGTTGTTTTCTGAAGTCTCAATCCCAAGGCATTTTGCTGCTACTATTAGATCAGCATATATGTGATCATAATAGTAGTCACTGTTATTTTCTTTATATTTTTCTATAGCAGCTTGGGCAACTGGATGTTTGATGTCGTTCATGCTATCAAATTGGTATACCTCACATTTTATTGCTTTTTTTTTCATTTGCTCTCCTTTTTAGTAACTTCAACAAAAATAGCAGTAGTCTCGTCTGGTTCCTCTATTTCCGTTCCAATTTTTGGGTTGTATTTTTCAGGGTCTCTAATTATTTCTCTTGAGAGAGGATATACAACTTCTTCGTAAATATCTTCAATCTCTTCTTCACTCAACCTTTCTGGTTCTGCTCCTGCATACCTAATTAAACAAGCAGGTGTTTCACCACTAACTTTTTTTAATTTCTCTACTTGCTCTTCTGTCAATTCGTCCGTTGGGATTTCAAAATTAACATACATAGGAATTGTTATTTTTACAGTTTTTTTCTCTTTAATTTTTTCTATATGCTCACCTATATCATAAATATCCTCGCTTGCATCACGAATACCACTTATACTTTCAACAATATCAAAAACATTCCCATTTTCCCATTCTACAGACTTAATTTTTTCATCGTATGCACAATATGGATTTATGTTATATTTTACACATTTCTCTATAATTTCTTTTGCTTCTTCTTTTGTTTCAGCTTCAACCTCTGCATAATTTTTAATTCTACATTCTTCTAACGTCACAAAATCCACTTTAAATAATTTTTTACTCATCTTTTTGTCCTTTTAGTTTAATCTATTAAAATCAATTAACTCTTCGCAACTATCAAATTCTAGTGTATAACTAAAATCAAAGTTGTTTAAAAGAGTCAATAATTCATCTATACATCTATTGTCTTTCATATTTAATTCAACATATACTTCGGTCTTATAATTCTCATCCATAATCTCAATAGAGTCAGCTCCTATTGAGATATTAAAGTCGTAATTTTCTTTTAATTCTTTTAACCTTTTTTTTAGGTCAGCCCTGATTACTATTATTACTCCTTTTAACTATTTTTTTGCATATCTTTAGCTATTTTATAAGCTTCTATTTCTACTTCTACTCCCGTTTTTTTATTTCTAGCTACAACTTTTGGAACATTGTATTCAAGTGATTTTATCTCATCTATAGAAGCTATTGATGTGCCATTTAGCTTATGCATGATAAATTTTTCAAAATCAACATCTGTTTTATTTGCAACATAGTTCACATCTCTAACAAGAAAATTTGCCATCCCTTTCTTATCCCACGCTCTTACTCTCTCAACAAAATAGATTGCCCCCTTTAAAGATATTTTTAATTTATTTGCAAGTTCTACCAATTTTTTATTGCCTTCAGTGTTTTCAGCTTTAAAAAGATATTCTTCATAATGACTTCCATCTATCACTCCTTTTTCAACTAGAATGTCATATATTTTTTTTGCCCATAATGTATAATTTGATACATTGTGGCACTTTTCCTGCTGAATCCAATAAAATAATTCCTTATCTTTTACATCTATTGCTCTTCCTATGTTAGACAGTATTGTTCTTTTTATAAAATTTACCATCTTTTGCTTATACCCAACATTATTTACAGCATATTCAAATTTTGGCTCAAAATACTTGTAAGAAGCGTCTTCAGTTGTATTTACATTCAAATAAATGTTTTCCTTTTTTAAAAGGTTATATAAGTTTATAATCTTTTTCAGTGTCTTTTTTGTGTCTTCTAATATTTGGGGATGAACAAAAACAGGTTTATCGCAATCTATCTCCACAAGACGACATTCATTGTCACTATCTCTATACTTTATCTCAATGTGTGCTGTTCCTAATCCAGAAAAGAATTCTGCATTAGGGATGGTTTTGATTAATTCTCTTATTTCTATTTCTGCTTCTTCTCTAATAATATCTTTATTTCTTGAAATAAATTCTCTTAATTCCTCTCTTTTTTGTCTTAATTCTTCTGTATGTTTCATATCTTCTCCTTCTGTTTTTAAATTAACCCCCGTATTTTTGGGGTTTAATTATTGTTTTTCAAGTTTTAACATTTTTACCATATTTTTATGAATTTCTCTTAAATGTTCAACTAAATTATCTTCCTCTAGTAAAGAGCAGATTTTAATTTCATATTTAATATCAAATCTATCGATAACATAATATTTCATATGAAATGCATAAAACTCATTGTTATTTCCATCATCCTCTTCCAGGTTTGCTTGGGCAGTTATTATTGGACCACCAATATCAATTTCAACTGCTACTAAATTATTATGAGAAGTGATTTCCGCTTTTATATCCTCATATCTAACACCCTCTTTTAATAATTTTTTTATTATTTTTGAGTTCTTTATTATCTCTTCTGCCTTATCAATTGGTGGGTCTTTTCTTTCTATTTTTATTCTTCCCATATTATTCTCCTTTTATTTTCCATTTTTATTATTTTGGATAACACTATATAATTTTTCCATATCTCCATCATCTATTTTTTCTAAATTAATGATGGTGTCTAATGTGTAAAAATTGTCTAGCACATCGTGATTCATAAGAACATCTTCGTCTAGATTATTTTCATATACATAATCTTCGAACATATCCTTTACCCTATTCACAATTTTATTCCTAATCGCATCTTTATAACATCCAAAGCAATACAGGTCATAATCATCTATAAGTAGTTGATCTTTTAAATCTTCTTCATCAACGTCATATTCAGACATCATTTTATCTATTTCAATCAACAACTTTTCATCTATTCCAGCAATGCCCAATATATCGTGTTCTGTGTTCACGACTGGACATTCTTCTTTGATTTTCCACTTCATTTTTTACTCCTTTTATCTTCTTAAGAAGTCAGCTTCTACTCCGTTTTTGATAAATGGAACAGAACTTTCTTTTGTATATTTGATAGGTCTTGTTATTAGATAATCTTTAGCTTCTTGTATCTTAGGATATTTGTCTTTCAAATAATTAATGCTATCTTCTATGTCATTATATGGTGTTTCAAAAAATATGTATATTTGCTCTCCACATTTTTCAATAGCAAACACTTCTGGTTTTGTTGTAAATTCATAAACTTCGTTTCTGTTTATATTTTCATCCAAAGTGAATTGCACCCTAATGATATTTTTGTATTTTCCTTTTTTTGCGTAAAACATTTTTCATCCTTCGTTTGAGCACTCTTCTTTAATTTTCTCTAGTTCGCTTGTAACATCAAAGTTTTTTCCATTTCTTACCGCTTCTCTCATTTTAAGAATAACTTCCCATTCTTTCTCTCCCACAGTTAATCTTTGAGATGCTTCAATAGGAGACTTTCTGTCAACAATATAGTAAGCTAACTCTAAAGTATCAGAGAAATCCATTCCTGCACCTGTCATCCCCAATCCTTGAAATATTCCTTCTAATTCCAACCAAACCACACCTGGACAATGGTTTATCAATAATTCTATTTCTTCGTTGGAAGGAGCATATTGAGTTATATGGATATGGCACATCATTGGTTCAAAATTTTCAACAAAATCATAATAACTATCAGTTCTTTCGAATTCATCAATAATCTCTTTAAGAGTTACATTTCTTTCTTCAATGATTTTATCTACATCAGTTGTATCATACTCTTGTTCTAAAAAATATTGGAATTCATAATACTCTGAAAGCAACTTAATATTACCTTTTATTATCTCTATTGTTTTGTAACTCATATCACTATCACTTATACTACAAAGCTCTTTCATCTCGCATAAATTAATTGTGTAACTCATACTTCCTCCTTTTTAAAATCAAAATATTTTCTTAACTTTTTTTCGGTCTCGTACATTTTTTCAGGGGCCCCATCACTGTATATTTCTCTGAAATAATCTAATTCCTCCCAAGTCATTTTAGATAATGTTTTCTTAACAACTTTTCCAAGCTTTCTTATGTTGTTTGTAGCCTCAATTGCTTTATTGATATCAAGCCCAAACATTGTTGAGAAGTCAACCACTTCATAACATGTTTTAAACCCTTCGTACTCTTTATAATAAGAATACTCATCTACTATTGACAATAACAGGTTTAAAAACAAATATTTATCAGAATAAACAACATCATTTATTCTTTTAGGCGCAACAAAACTACCTTTGTATGTTTTTTTGTTTCTTTTTGCAACAAATTCTGCGTGCCATCTGTCTATTTGGTTCAATGCATTTCTACTTCCTTCAGTCTCAACCCAACTATCAACTATTTCTACTTTTATTTTTTTCATTATTCTTCTCCTTTTTTCCATAATTCAGACTCAATACACAAAAGCTCATTTTCTACATCAGGACTTGTTACCACAGAAAATATTTTTCCTTCTGATTCTAATTCCTCTAATAAACTATCAATATCTTCTTCTTCTACTTTAAATAACTCTACATATCCCATCCCATCTACCGCTATTACATATTCATAAATTTTATTCATTTGTGTCCTTTTTTAAGAGTTAACTATTTTTAATGAGATTTCTGGTTCTATTGAACCCATTCTTTCAAGCGCTTCTATAGCCTTAAGTATTTCGTCTTGCGTTTTACCGGGTTTACCTAATACCTCATATGTTTTAGTTAGCACATACACAACTTTACCTTCTTTTGGTTTTATTGTAGACTTTACTTCTTCAGATTCTGGTTTTAACTGTTCTACTTTCATTTCTTGGATAACTTCGTTTTTAATTTTTTCTTTCTCGAGCTGTTTTTGTATTTCCTCTTGTTGCCTCTTTAATTCTTCCATTTCTTTTTCAGCAACAAGCTCTTTAACTTTTGTATCAATGAGTTCTTTTGTTGCTTTAGCTAATTTACCTGAAGCGGTTACTGCAGACAATTTAACAAACTCATTTGTGTCTATTTTCTCTAGTAGGTCATTGTGCCCCTCTAGATTTAAAACTGTAGAAACATAATTATCTATAATTTCTTTAACTTCTTCCTTTTTCTTGTCTTCGTATTTCTTAACTTGACTACCAAGAAATTCTCTTGTAGTTGTTATTTTTTCTTCAACTTCTTTTAATTTTTCTTTAAATACAACAACTGGCTTCATATACTCATCAATCGCTTTTTTAGCCACATCTTTGATTGATTTTTTAATTTTATTTAATTCAGCCATATCTTTTTTTGCATCTTTTACAGCATCTTCACTAACAACTATTTTGTATTTTTCTAAATTTTCATCTAAAAATTTACTTACGTTTTCCATCACCGTAGCATCCAGTGTTCCTGGTGCTACAGTGATGTTTTCTATTTTAATTAAGTTATTCATAAATTTCTCCTTTTTAAGCGTATGTGTCTATGTTAGATTTTATAGCTTCTTTTATTAGTTCTCTAAGCCCAGAAGCTTCTTTTTTATTTTTAACTATTTCTGTATCTTCCACCTTTTTTTTTAATTCTCCATTCTCCTTTGTTTTGTTTTTTTTTTGTGGCTGCGTGTTTGATGTAACAATAGATGCCCTATCCTTTTTTCTCAATTTTATACTTATTCTTTCTTCTTCAATTATTTTAATTAAATCAGAGATAATAGCGTTTTGGGCATCTATCTTATTTTCAAGTCCTTTGTTTCTTTTTTTTTCTTTCACTACTTCATCTTGGAGAATTAGATTTTTATTATAAATATCCCAATACTCATTTGTTAATTTTCTTAAGTCCTTTTGAAGTTGCGCTATTTTTACCCTAAATCTTTTTATATTTTTTTTAGCACCTTCTATTAGTTTTTTGTTCCATTCATGCTCACTCACTATTACTCCTTAACCATAACTAAAGTTGTCTTTACGTTACAGAAAGACAATGTCTTTTTTACACACATTGCAGTCTTTCTGTCAACGTTTTCCAAAAACAATTTATTATTTAAATACAAATTTCTTCCATTGTGTTTTATTACTATACTTTCCATTTTAAAACTCCTTAAATTTTATCCACTAACATCTTATCTAATACAACTTGATGCAGATCCATTCCACTATCAAGTTTTTTTACGTCGTCTTCATTTAAATCCATGTTGAATTCTTGATTGCATTTATTTGCAATTCTTAATTCAAATGCAGCAACTCTATTCTCAATATCTAATTTTATAATCTTGAAAATAGGGCTATATTTATTAAGGATGTTAACACTTTCATTCCCACACTCTAATACCTCTTTTGCTCCAATTACTCTAAATAAATATGTCATTCTTTCTCCTTTTTTTAACTTAAATGTAAAATTTAAACTCGATTTTGAGAAAGCACATGGGCTCCCTCAAAATTTTAATGTATTAAAAACAGCCGAGCTGTAAGCAGTTTTACGACATACTCAGGTCGCACCAGTTTATTTTTACAACGACTTATTGAGGTCGTTGGTTTTTTTATTTTTAAATCGAGAGTTATACTCTCTCGATTTTAACTACACTAGCTGGCACCCCATATGGGAAAGCCGCTACAAACTCATTAAGAGCTTGTTTAGCTTCCCCATATGTAGGGTATGCCTTACTAGTGTATGATCCCATTTGGAATCTATACATAGGCCACCTCCTTCTCATCCCTTGCCCAGCCCAAAGCAAGGGAATCTATTTTTATTCTATATTTATATGACACAAAAATCATGTTTTTTTCGGATTATTTTAAGTTGTTTTTTTCGTCCTAAAGACGAATTTTGTAGTTAAATTGGAGAGAACTATTCGGGAGCTCCGAATAGATAAATAAGTGGTTTAAGAGAGTTTTGTATTATATAATTTCTTGATAGCAACTACTAATTGCTCTGTCTCTTTCTGTGTCCCATTCTTCCACACATTTTTATTCGCATTTCTTTCATTAAATAAATGTGCCCATACCTTTGGATTAATACCCCAACCTGTTACAACAAATTCTTTGTATTTAAAGTAGTATAAAGCTCTTGTATATATTTCCGCTTTGTATCCCAATTCTTTAAATAACAACTGAATTTGATTTTGAGAAAGATTTTCCATAAAATCAATTCTCTCTCCGTCTGTTTTCATTGCTATCATCAAACAAATATACACTTTGATTTTTAATTGTTCAGTAGTTGTTTCTTTATTATGTTTATACTCTTCACAATATTCTTTTGCTCTTTCAATAAAGTCGTTTGGTAGCCAATAATCAAACTTAGGAGCATATCTATCTGATTGTGCTTCTTTACTTAAAAATGTATGTGTGTTTGGAACCTGCGCCCATACAAACATTGGTGCCTTACCTCTAATCGCGAAGAACTTACCTTCTTTAACATCTTCTGGAGTATTGTAGGGAATTAAGTCATAAGGCATTCCAGCAATAACACAAGCCCTCATATTTGTATATAGCTTTTCATTTAAAACAAATCCCATTGAGCCACCAAAATTATTATGGAAATAATTATGTTCAAAACTCATAATAAACTGTTGATCGTTTGGATTGTATAACCTTACTTCATCCTTATCAAACAACACATTTAATATTACAGGTAAGAATTCAAATGGTCTGCTTGGTGTTCCAAGTGCAGCTTCTCTCATTAAAGCTCTATATCTTGTTTCTGGTCTTTTAGCTTCATATTTTCCACGACTTATTGCTGCCAAATCTGTTACCCATTTTACTCTATTCGCTTCACAAGTGTTTGCTTCAAACACATCTACCTCACTAACTTCCGTAGTAACATATCCATTGTTCCATAATTCTTTTATCATTTAATCTCCTTTAAAATTTATTGTTTGTTTTATAATATTTTATAGCTTTTATAATATTAACTATTTCATAATAATATAATTTACTATCAATTTTTTTATCACCAAAAGTGCCACCGTTATATCTCATAACCATTAATTTCCATTTGTTCCATTTTTGACCATGAGCGATGGCGTAATTTTCCCAATATTTTAACTCAGCCAAAGCTTGAGTAAAACTAAAATCAAAATCATCTCTCAATCTTTTTGCTAAATATAGTTTTGTTTCCCACTGTTCAATTTTACTTTTTGGTTTAACATCCATGTATCTGTCATACACACTGTCAACTAAATTATGGAAAACACCATAACTACCTAAATCCGTTCCTCTTCCATCGTTATCATTTAATAAAGCTCTACCAAAAGAACTTTCTTTAAATGCTATTGCAGTCATAGTGTATTGTAAGTCAAATTCTTTTGCTTTTTTCCATACTTTACTTGCAATCTTTTTTTGTTTAGCTGATAAATACTTAAATTGATTTTTATAGTAATCAACTGTATGTATTTTGTATTTTTTACCAGAAATATCTACATATGTGAATTTTTGAAAAGAAAACAGAAAAAGAGGGATTATAAGTAATAAAAATCTAATCATTAAATTCCTTTATTTGTATTTGTGAATTAAGTTACCATCATCGGAAAGCAATTCAAATATTAGTAAACCCTCAATATTTTTCTTTTTACTTTCATTCGTGATTGTTTTATATAGAACTTCTTTTTCATTCAAAAAACCAATCCCCACAATTTGAGAGAAAGACGGTTCTTTATTTGTCTCTTGCATCTTCAAAATCATTCTTTATCCTTTTCTATTAAGTCATTTTCAATATCTATTCTTTCCTTTTCCCCTGTAAGAATAAACAAACATTTGACAGCTGCCTCAAAATTAATTGCTGTTCCTTGTTTTTTATCTTCAAAGAAAACACCCCAATATTCCATTTTTGCTTTTCCTTTTGAATATCCTTGTTTAACTTCTGACACTTTAGAAACCAATTTATACCTATCATCTTTAATGTAAACAAAACATCTATTCATTTTTTCTCCTTTATTTTTATTAAATTGTATTGCATTTTGCTTTTGTTGTATTTGTATTTAACATCTAAACCATATCTTTTTTTTATAGTATAGATAACTTTTGAAAAATCGTCATACCCTAATTCTCTTATTTCTTTAGAGGTTATGTAACCCCTTGTTTTAAGAGTGTTTTCAAAATATTCTTTTAAACTTTTCATAGAGCGTCTATTGTCTTTATTTACAACTCCATATCTTTCTTTTTCTGTTTTTAATCTTTTAACAGTTTTAATATATGGATAATGTTTGTCTCTTTTTTTAAATATTTTATATAACCTTTCAGGATCGGCATTCAAGTCTTGAGCAATTTCCACAACAGCATATGTACCTGGTGGATAATCTTTTACTATCTTATTTATCTCTTTTCTTAAGGTCATTCCACGCTCTTTTAACATCCTGCTTATTTTTTTGTATCTAATACCCATATAATTACACATCCCTACTTTACCAAGCTGAAGAAAAGGATAAGGACAGTCTTCTATCATAGATTCAAAATCCTCTTCTATCTCCTTATTTATTTTATCTGTAATATAAGTAAGTTTTATACCACATAATTTCATAGAATATCTATTCAATGTTTCCCTTCTTATTTTTAATCCTGTTTTTTTTATTATTTCAGCATATGTATAAAAATAAGGTGGAAAATCTGTAAGAAGCTGAACAACATCTTTTTCGTATGTAAAACCTAAATCAGAAAATAACTTTCTCATGTAGTTTTCAGATATTCCCATTTTTTCTGCTATCTCTTTAGAAGAATACCTTATTCTAAGATAAGGTTCTTCTTCATACATTTTAGATATTACTTTTTTATAATATTCTAGTGTTTCCTCTTTCATTTTTTTTCTCTCTTAAAAAGGAATAGATTCATCATCAATATCTATTGTTGGAATATTTTGTTGTGTTTGTTGTCCTTGTTGCTGGTAGGGATTATTTTGTTGTGCTTGTTGTTGATAATTATTATTTTGTTGAGGCTGATTGTTATTGCTTTGCCCATCTTTTTTACAATTAATAAATTCCATTTCAGTAACTACACAATAATGACTATACCTATTTGTCCCATCTTGAGCCTGCCATTTATCAGTTTGATACTCTCCATACATACATACCATGTCACCTTTATGTAAATACTGATTTGCAATCTCAGCAATCTTACCAAATAATTTTACATCTAAAAAAGTTGTTTTTTCTATAAGATTACCTGATTTATCTTTTCTTTTTTTTGTTGTTACTACAGAAGACTCACCAACTGCTGTTCCATTTGTGGTATACTTAAGTTCAATTTCTTTTGTTAATCTTCCTATTATTTGCATTTTAAAAGCCATTTTTTTTCCTTTTCTTTTTTATAATTATACTACCAATAACTTAAAAAGTGGTTAAATATAGAAACTTTCCGCACTTAAAATGGGAAGTCACTATGCTCTTCACCTTCTTCTAAGCCGCTTTCCAAAGTAGGCATATCTATCTCATTAACATCCTGGCTTAACTCTTCAGGTGTAGTAGTGGGCTCTGGTTGAAAATCATATTCTTTTATAACATTAACTTTTAAAGAGTTTGGTGTATAATTTTCAACATGTTCTCTAAGTATTTCATCAACATACTCTTCACCAAATCTATTTTTACCGACAACAAAAACTCTTTTAGTTTTATCTATTTCATCAGGAATACCATTTTCACCTTTTTTAGCAACCATTTTATATATAAAATAAATAACATCAGCATCATATTGCTGGTCATTCCCACCTTTAAGAGCTGGTCTACCAAATTTAATGCTTTCTTCTGACATCTGGTTAATTATCATAATTGTAATATCATTTTCTCTACAAAGCCTTTGTAGTTCAAGTGATATCTTTGATGCTTGCTCAAATTGTTGCAAATTCCCTGGAACTTCTATTTTCATTTTTGAATCAACAACAAAAAACTTAATACCTTCTGCTGAATAGAGCTCTATTTCTCTAACCAAGTCATCAAGCCTATATGATTCAAAATCAATAATATAATTATATTTTTGTTTGTCTGTTTTTAGTAGCCATTTTAATTTACGGGCAATTTTATATTCACCCATTTCGAAATCAAAATGAACAACTTTCATATTGTTAGAAAAAACAGAAAGAATTTTAAGCATCATTGTTGTTTTTCCAGCCCCAGAACTTGCCGCTATCTGTACCAAAGCCCCTAATGGAATTCCTCCCATTTTATCAATAGCCGGTATACCTGTTTGATAATAAATTGGATCTTTTAGTGACTTTGATAACAGTTCTTTTGCTGTTATACCTGGTCTCTTTTTTTTATTTGAAATAATTAATTCATTTGCTTTTATTTTTAATTCCATTATTTCATTATCCAATTTTAATTCTTCATCTCTAGTCTCTGCTTTTGTTCTTTTTGATTTTAATTTATTTATTTTATTAATCAGAAAATCAATTTCTTTTGTCACACTATACTCCTTGTAGCTTTATTAATGCTTTTTGTTTGTAAAATTTGTCTAAATAGTATTCGAATATACTAAATACCATAGGCGAATATGTTAACACATCTACATACATATGAGCAATAACAGCTTCTCTTTTTTCTTTATCACTAATGTTTGTCTGAAAAAATAGCTCCACATCGTTCATTGATGGAGCTTCTCCAGTGCTAGAAATAATTTTTTTTACGGCCTTAACTATCCATTTATTAAAACCCTTAAACTCTTCCTCATTAATATCAGATATTGATTTTTTAAATTCTTCATAATCTTTTTCACAAGGCATATTACCACAACAAACCATAGACGATACCAAAGAATATTCTAAATCATCTAAATTAATCATCTTAGCTCCTTTTTTTTACACATCTTTACAGCATTTTAACTCTGATAGCAAAAATTCATTGAACTCTATAGCCTTTTCAACAGAATATAATCTCATTTCTGCTTTTTGATATTCACTATATTCTTCGCTACAATCAGGTTCAGTTGGTAATAATTCATCTCCAATTAAGATATTTAATTTAGCTCTTAATATTTTTGCTAACCTAATCTTTTCTTTCAAAGCACCTTTGTATGACATATTCATAAAATGGCATGCAGGAATGTCGTATAAATACTCACTACTTTTTCTTTCTCTTGGTAGACAAGATAGTCTATCTAATGCATCACTCATTGTTTTCTCCTTTATTTTGTTTTAATTCGTTTTATAGAGACTTTTTATAGTCTGTAGTATATCTAGACCTAAATACATTTTTTATTAAACAGAGAGCTCCTAACACAGTATTATCTTGTTGTTTAGACTAGTATCACCACTTTCTTTCTTCTTATTCTCAAAATACTCTTGTCTAATAGCTGAATAGTTATTTTGTATAGTTGTTGGTTTAAATAATTTTCCTTTCCAAAAACTGTGTTTGTACATATACCCTAACACTTCTTTTACTTCTTCTAATGAATACATGGATATAAGACCTGATAGTATTGATATGTATTGTGTTTCGTATCTTACTATACCAGGGTCTTCTTTTTTTAGAAACTTTATTGTTTTGATTATAAAGTCTTTTGTTTTATCTTTTTCTTCGTTAGATGGAGTTGTAGAAGGTTTGTTTTCTTTTTTTTGTTCTTTTTTTTCTTTTTTATTACTTTTTAGTGTTTTGTTTTTAGTATTACTTATCTGGTTACTGGTCTGGAAAATACCATCTTGGTAGTTACCATTTTGGGTAGTTCCAGAAACTAACACTTCTGATTTTTTGAAATTAGATGGGTCAATATATTTCTCTAAGTCTTCTTCTGTTGGATTTATTATCCATTCCCAGCCATTAAAATTATTTCCATCTTTTAATGGTATTCTGAGTAACAATTTTTCATTAACTAATTCTTTGACCGCGCTTCTTATGGCTTTCTCTCCTTCTTTTAATTGATGAGATAATCCATTATATGAAAAATCCCAGTCATTAGGTTTACTACACAAAAAAGCATATAAACCCTTAGCCTTTAAACTTAAATTTATATTATTTAAAACAGAATTGTCTATTACTGAAAATTTTCCTTGTAGTCTATTAATCATAACATTTCCTTTATACTTTTATTTGTGGTATTTATATTATTGTAGTTATAGAAGTGCTAAAAAAGTAGATTGTCACATTCACAAATTTAAACACCTTATAAGACAATAAAATACCTTTAACAAAGCCACCAAAAAAAAGGTGGCACAGTGTTTAAATTTGAAGGCTGTGACGGGCCTTGTTAAAGATATTTTTTTTAAAAAAGGTCTATGTAGAAAGACATTTTATCAAAATAAAAATATAAAATCAACCCTTTTGTATAAAAAAAAAGAATAGTTACACCATAAAATCAAAAAAAATCTAATGTATTAAAAATATAGATATGAGACTAGAACTTAACGTTCTAGCTAAATATATATAACTCATTTTCTATAAAGTTTTTGTAATTAGGGATTTTAGGTAAAACAAGTTTAATTTGCTATAATTTGTCAATCGTTGAAGATGAATATAAGCTTTCGTCCTATACGAAAAATACTTATTTCGTCCTATACGAAAATACAAAAAAAAGGATATAACATGGCAAATGTTACAACAGAAGAATTACAAAAACAGTTAGAAGCTTTAGCTGAAGGTATGGGAACAAATGTTCATGAGTATGTACAATCACAAGGTTTTGCTAACGAACAAGATGTTCTAAATAGATTTAATGAAGTAAATGAAAAAATTAACGCGATTACTGAAATGGATGACAATGGTGTCGAGTCTTTAGCTGAAAAAATTAAATCTTTAAAAGACTTGCTTGCAAATGAAGATGGTGTTGTTCAAGGTTTAGTTGATAAAATTAATGCTAATGCAAAAGAAATTGAAGATATTAAAGCTGGTACAGACACTAATTTTAAAAAACTTCAAGATGCTTTAAATGCCAATGGTGTTAAAATTAATGATGCTTTAGAAAAAATTGATAGTGTAAAAACTTCTGTTTCTGATGTAGACAAAAAAGTTGATGAAAAAATTACTGAAGCTAAAAATAACATTGAAAATTTACAAAGTGAAATTAATACTTTAACTGGTGATGCTACAGTTGAAGGTTCAATTGCAAAACAAATTACTGATGAATCAAATAGAACAAATATCTCTATTGAGAAAGCAAAACAAACAGCTATTGATGAAGCAAAAAAATATGTTGATGATAAAATTGATGGTTTAGATTTAAATTCAGATGAAGAAATTTCTAAATTAAAAGATAGAACTGCTTCTGTTGAGTCAATTTTAAATGATTCTACTGATGCTGATGGTAATCTTGTTAAAGGTTTAAAAACTAAAGTTGAAGAAAATTCTACAGGTTTATCTAAAGAAATCTCTGATAGAATTGCAGCTATTGAAAAGGCTTTAAATGATGCAAAAGCTTACACTGATGCTAATGCATTGAAAGCTAATGATGTAGACGTTAAAACAGTAATAGATAAGTTTGCTAATATATTATTAGGGAAAACTACAACAGACAATGGGGAAGCGCTTTAAGCGTGATTTCCTTTTTTTTCTCTTTTTTATGTTATAATTATACTAAAAACAAGGAATTAGTATGATTGAACCCCCGTACCTATTTAACACAATAAGCTCCTATAATTTAACATTACCTTGCAGTATATTGGAAACAAATTTATTTAAAATTAAACGAAACTTAACTGATAAAAGTATAAATGAAAAATTTAATGTAAATACAAATGGTATAGGTTCTAAATTTTATATTAATAGTGAATTTATAACAATTATTTCAGATACTAATATTTTTGTTGAACATATAAAAAACAACACCGAAAATAGTAATATATTAAAAGTATTTGAAATAAGTGATTATATGAAAGAAAATGGGTTCTTAACAGTATTGTATGAGTTTAAAGAGACTGTTGGGAGTTATTATTTTAATAACACAAATATGATTAACTATGAAGAGATAAATAAGAAATGTACTATCAGGGGGAACAAAGTTTTTTTATCAAATGTTTTAATATCTAATTACAATATGGATAGTAATTCTATTGTTAATTTCTCAAATATAAGTGATATGTTCTTTTTTAAAAATAGCTCTTATAATATATCCGTTGTCAATTTTGAATTAAAGAATATTAAGTCTAATAATATTTATATTGGAACACTAAATGTAACTAATGATGATATAAAAACGGAAAATACAATATTGCCTGTAAAATATTGTAAAAATAATTTTAAACAACAAAAAGATATTGATAGACTCAATATAATAAATATGAGATTAAACTCACCAATAAATTATAAGGCTTTTAAAAACAAATTAAGTGATTATGTGAAAATAGATGGGACTTTTGAGAGTATTTCTGTTAACAACTATTCTGTGTCTTCAAAAAAAATAATAAATAACAATACATTGGTAAAACTTATAGATTCCAAAATAAATACTAAATCAATAAATATAAAAAATTTCAATGATTTTGATATTTTTCTAACTGAATTATGTCCTATTGAATATTTAAAAAAAGACATGATTGTTAATGGTGAAGCTTTTTTTTGTTTAACAGATAGGAATTCATATTATTCATATATAAATAATTCAGAATTATTAACTTTTGTTAAAAATAAGGGTGGATTTGATGAATTTTCGTTAGTAGATAATGAAAATTATTATTTTTCAGAATATGATTATGAAAAAAAAGCGATTTTAATAAATGTAGCTTCAATATATGATATAAATTTAGATTTTTCAGCAAATAGTTTCGGACAAACTTTTTCAAATATAATGGATTTAATATATAACTTAACATACTTAGATGTAGATAAAATAAATTCAATAACAGGTCTTGATGGAAAAGTTTCTAACATAAAAGTCATAAGTAATACGTTTTTTATTGTTCCACCAGTTGTTATTGTTGATAGTTTTACACCTATTATATTTAGTTTTATTAATCCTGTATATAATAGAATAAGTAAAACTATGCAAATATATGCTGAAAATATATTAACACATTCGTTTATTAATAAGAATATAGTTTTTATTAATCCTGTGTATAATAAAGATTTAAGTTTAAATAATATGAATATACAACAGCCTTATGTTTATATAGAAAAAATGTCTAATATTGGTCATGCTTATATAGTGAATCCAATATATAATAAGAAAGTTGAAAAAATACCAGCACTAAATCAAACATTGACGTTGCCATTTGATATCCCTACTATTACATCAGAATGTATAGAAACTAAAGTTTCTGAATTATCTAAAAAAGACAAAAGAAAATACATTTTATATAATGGTTTTTCTTATAAAAAAGAAGATTATTACAGAATGTGTGTTATGAAAAAAATAAGTAGTTCAATAAGTAAGATACCTTATAATGTGAAAATAGATGAAAAAAATGTTTGTCCTAATTCCAATATAGAAGACGATAGTAGTCAGAATTCTAATGATAATTCGGTATGTCCCATTAATATATATTGTTGTGAGATAAATGACGAATGTTCGGATAACAAAGACAACGAAGACAAATGTATGGAAATACCTGAACTACCAGAAGAGTTAAAAGACATAAAATGTTGTTCTGATGAAGATACGGGTATATACTATAACCCTAATTTTTCCTGTAAAGATAATACATTTATAAGTGATAAAGATATTTATATAGCACCAGAATGTAAAACTAACATGTCCATTGATGTTTTTAAAAAAATAGACAATCAAAAGGAACAATTTTCATATGAAGGTAATTCAATGTTACTTTGTAGTGTAGATGAGAATAATGTTGTTTTATATTCTAATGTAGACATTAAATTTACACAAGAAGAAATTAATGGTAGAACAAAAATAAAATGGGGAAATTACTCTTTTTTTATAAACAAAATTTCTTTAAATATATTATTTAAGAAATTATGTTTTAGTTTAGGTAATTTTTTACTGTTAGAGGCTTTAGAAGCTTTACATGATACAACAATTGATGAAGATGGAAATAAAATAACAGAAAATTATGATGACTTAACACAAGAGACTAAAAATATGATAGATGACTTATCAGATGAGTTTGATAGAATAAAAAAAATAGAAAATATAATACAAGAACTAAGTAAAGACAGAATGAAATACCCTAATTTTGAACCTATACACCCATATACAACATTTAATGGTGTAGACATGAGTGAGCCACCGTTTGAGATAAGTGAGGTAATACATTACACTCCAGATAAAATACAAAACCCATCTTCTGGAGGGGGCGATGCTAGTGATATTAGTTGTATTTTAAGGGATTCATGTGAGCCAATTGATATAGATGCAGAAAATATATTTTCTTCAAATAACTCTTATGACGAAGAAAATTATAATGGTGACGAAAACGGAATTCCTGGTGTGTATATTGGTACTGTGGATATAGAGGCATTTGCAGATAGGATTTCTACTGATGATAAAACAGGTAAAGAAGTAAAAATACCTGTTAATGCGTTAATAAAAATAGATATTGTAATGGGAGGAATGAAATCTTTAGTAGATGATGAAGGCCATGATATTTTATCTGTATGTAAAACATCAGAATGTATTAGTAAAAATATAGCAGATTATACAGACAAAATAATACCAGAAGAAATAAATAGTATAGGATATGAAAAAAATGATAGTAAATTTGTTGTTCCTGTGTTAGATGAAATAAAGGAATATGCTTTTAAGGATAAAAATAACAATGATATTGTTGTAAATAAAGTTAAAAATGTTAAAATCGGTGATTTTGGTAAGGTTGTTGTTAAATCTTTTACGGGTGATGATAAAGCACCTTATTCAACTATACCAGTAGCTTCTGATATGGTTTGTAAATCATCTTATAATACAGAAGAGGGTAAGTTAAAAATAGGTATAGTTAAAGAATTATTTTTAGCTAAAGGGCAAGGCAAAAGAATAACAATTTATTAAAAAAAGATATAAAAAGGAAAGTAAAATGTTTACTAATAATGATTTAGATTTAAGAAGTATGTTTAAGAAAAACCCAATTTTATCTAGTTTTAGTTCGTATATACCAACTAACATAAAAGATATTTTTAATTGGTCAGAGTTTATAATTACTAATGTGCCTGTAGCAGCAGCTGGGGTAAAAAAAATTTCAGAAACACCAGTTACAAATTTTAAATATGATACAGGTGGCGATTTTAATGAAACTGATTCAAATATAATGGACTCATGGAGAAATATAGTAGAAAAAGATTTAAGACTAAAAGAAACATTATTAAGTATATCAAATAACATAGAAACATATGGGAATTGTTTTATATCGCTATATATTCCATTTGTAAGACTCGTAAAGTGCAAGGTTTGTGGTAGAATCTCTGATATATCTAATGCTTCAAATCTTAAAGCTAGTATAAAAAAAGAAAGCAGAAAAGAAACAAGAGACAATGAGAGAGAGAAAAAAGATTTTGATTTAACATCAAAATTAAAACAAAAGAAAACAAAAGAAAGTAGAGTTAAGTTTGTTTGTATGTGTAATAAATGTAAAACAGTCCAAGAACATATAGTTATAGATAAAAGCACAAAAGAAACCAAAGACATGAATGTAGTTATATGGAATCCACATAATATGGAAATAGAGTATAACCCTGTTAGTAATACGTATAATTATTATTACACACCGGATAGTAATATAAGTGCTGGTGTTAAGAAGAATAATAAATTTTTCTTAAGCACAACACCTATGGAGATGATAGAGACAATACTGGATAACAAAAAATTTAAGTTTGCAAAAAATCAAATATATCATGCTAAAAAAAATAACATTGCTGGAATTAGTTCGGCTTGGGGTATTCCTAAGTTAGTAGCAGCAATTCCATCTGTTTTAACATACTTAATATATAATAAAGCAAACGAAAAAATAGCTATGGATTATTTAGTTCCATTAAGACTAATATATCCTGGAGATTCTTCGGGAGAAATGTTTAATTTTATGAGTGGTTCGTCGTTAGCTTCAAAACTTACAAACATTATAGATAAATGGAAATTAGATCCGTCTGGAGTGCAAGTAACACCTTTTCCTGTCGGGACAGAGCAAATACTAGGGGATGGTAAAATGTTAAATCTCGATGGTGAATTACAACAAAAAGAAATAAACATAGCGTCAGCACTAGGAGTTCCTATTGAGTTTATTAAAGGTGGTTTAAGTTATGCTTCACAAGGTCCATCTTTGAGGTTATTAGAAAACCAATTGTCTAAAATAAAATATGATTTAGATAATATAATAGATTTTATTATATCTAAAGTGTCGTATATTATAGAAAAACCAAAAATTAATGTATCTCTTATGCCGTTTAAAATCATTGATGACTTACAAGAAAAAGCTACTATTGTTCAACTTGCAGCACAAGGAGGTGGTGTTATTAGTAATGGTACTCTTATGGAGATATTTAATATGGATGCTCACTCTGAAAAACAAAGAGTAATGGAAGAACAAAAATTACAGGTTAAACAACAACTTGAAATGCAAAATTACCAACAAGAACTTCAAACATCATTAGAGCAAAAAGCAAAACAAGAACAAGCTATGAATCAAAGTTCTTTCGAAAAACTAAATCAACAAGCTCTAATGCAAGAAGCACAACAATATGTTCAGCAGCTTAGTCAAATGGACGAGGGTTCAAGAAAATCTCAACTTGATCAAATGGCTAAAACAAATTATATTATGTATGGTGTTGTTAGTTCATTGCTTGAAATGCAAAAAAGAAAACAAATATATGCAGCAGGAAAACAACAACAACAATAATAACAAAAAAACTACAAAACTAACCTCAAAAACACAATTACTACAACATATCAAGTCAATCTTTTTTTTTGCTTGATATGTTACTATTGTTGACAAACAAAAAAATATGCACTTTTATGTAAAAAAATAATAAAATCTACATATTTTTTGCAAAACAACAATTAAAACAATTAAAAAAATAGAAAAAAAGTGCAAAACGATATTAATAATTTTTAACAATTTTAAGGTAAATTATTAAGTTGATGGTATATTGATTATTTTTTTGGTAAAATACAAATAAAAAGGTTTTATTTCTATGGAAGCTAAAAGATTTTTATTAGTAAAACAATCTTCCGATGATGTAAATATAGGAGTTCCTGCTGCTTCAACAATAGGTGGATTGGGAGTTGGTGCATACAATACACATAGATATTTTAAAACATTGGGAGCTTATAAAAATAACAATAATTTGCCAGAAAACTTGAAATCTAGCGGTAGGTTTAATAGGGCTAATAAATGGTTAGCTATAGGTGGACTTGGTTTTGGATTATATAATGGCGTAAAAACATTGAGTAATTTTACTAATAAAACAAAAAATTTTGAAGGAATATTATAATGAATAATATAAGTAACAATAATAACAACAATAATAATTTGGAGTTGTCTTCAACAGCACCTTATAATTTTGCTGCAAAAGTAGGTGGACTTGGTTTACTTGTTGGACTTGGGGGTAAATACTCCAAGTTATCAAAAGGTATAGGGGAGATGGTTTCAAATAGTGTAGTACGTACACCTGAAGAATTTATATCTAATAAAATGAGTAATCTTAAATCTAAAATGAATTTATTAGAACATAATGGACAAACTAATTCTGAAGAATACAAAAACATTAAAAATGAATTTGATAAATATAATTCTCACATGTATTATAGAGCCGCTAATGATTACGGAGATGGTGCTAAAGCAGCTGAAGAGTATGCTAAAAAGAACAATATAGAGATGAAGCCGTTATCTAATGAAGAGATTAGTTCAATTGAAAAAGAATTGGAAGAAAGAAAAAAAAATATAGGTAATGAATATGCCCAAAAAGCAGAGTCAGTAATAAATAAAGGCACTATTGGAGCAGGGGCTATGATGGTTGGGGGTTCTGCAGGAGAATATATAGTTAACAAAAAGAATAAGGAAAAGTTTAATAATTATGCTTTAACTAAAATGTCATCAATATTAACTGGTAATACAGAAGATGAAGAAGATAAATATGATGATGGTATTGTTACAGACCTATCTAAAAATAAAACAGGGTCTTTAGTTGGGCTAGGTATGGGTTCTTTAATAGGTTCTTATGGTTTAAAACATGGAGCCAAAATGATGGAAACACAAGGTAAAGTGGCTGGTAACTATGTAAAGAATTTAGCTAATGAATCCAATAATATGAGTAGGGAAAATGAAGCCCTATTAGAAAGATACGGAAAACCTAGTAATATGCCAGAAGATGTTTTAAAAAAGTATGAAGAAAATAAAACTAAAATTAAGCTAAATTTAACTAAACAGGAAGTTGCTGCTGTTAGAACAGCATTAACTAACTCATCTTTAGCTTCTTGGGCTGAAAAATTAAAATGGTTTTCTGTTGCTCCATTAGCAGTAGGAGCCGCTGGATATTTAAACAAAAAACTAAATCCTTCTAATCCATCT
>Ga0256837_1000621_pt1 | contig 28747 bp, 23 predicted proteins | sample 4562384metaG_FD_185976 | JGI IMG/M metagenome (GOLD analysis project Ga0256837, IMG submission 185976) | Hydrothermal vent microbial communities from Guaymas Basin, Mexico - 4561-384 | ecosystem: Environmental > Aquatic > Marine > Hydrothermal vents | place: Mexico: Guaymas Basin | collected... | reverse complement strand
TGTTTGATTGGTAAGGGAGCTCCAAACAAACAAGGAACAGCATCTACGCATGGAGCTCCATTAGGTGCTGATGAACTTGCTGCTACTAAAGAGGCTTTGGGTATGTCGCCAGAACCTTTTTATGTTGATTCGTCTGTTTATGATTATACAAAAACTGTTGCTGCAAAGGGTGCTGAAGCACAAAAAGAATGGCAGGCTACATTTGATGCTTGGGCAGCTGCAAATCCTCAAATGAAATCAGAGTTTGATGCAATGTTAAGTGGTGAATTGCCAAACAATTTGACTATGCCAGATTTTGCTGAGGGAGAATCAATTGCATCACGTGCTTCAAGTGGTAAAGTTTTAGCATCATTGGGAGAACAATTACCTTGGTTGTATGGTGGTTCTGCTGATTTATCACCTTCTAATTGTTCTATTATGCCAGGGCAGGGCGATATTAATACAGATGAGTTTGCAGGTAAAAACTTACATTTTGGTATTAGAGAACATGCCATGGGTGCTATAGTTAATGGTATGGCTGTCTATGGTGGCTTTAGACCTTATTGCGCTACATTTTTAGTTTTTGCAGATTATATGCGTGGTTCTATGCGTGTTGCATCATTAATGAAAGTACCAGTTACATATATTTTGACACACGATTCTATTTATGTTGGCGAAGACGGTCCAACACATCAACCAATTGAGCACAATACATCTTTGCAATGTATTCCTGGTATGACTGTTATACGTCCTGCTGATGCTAATGAAGTTAAAGCTGCTTGGAAGGTATCATTAACTAACGATGGTCCAACGGCTTTATTGCTTACACGTCAAGGATTGCCAACAATTGCAGGACCAGCTTCTGTAGAAAAAGGTGCTTATGTTATTAAAAAAGAGAGTAAATCAAATATTGATATTATTTTAATGGCATCTGGATCTGAAGTAAGTCTTTGTTTAGATGTAGCAAAAGAACTTGAATCTGCTGGAAAAAGTGTTCGCGTTGTCTCTATGCCTTCGCAAACAATTTTTGCCAAACAAGATAGTGCATATCAAGAAGAGATTTTACCTGCTAATGTTAGTAATCGGTTAGCAGTTGAAGCTGGTAGTTCAATGCCTTGGCAACGTTATTTGCCAATTGGTGGTAAATGCGTTTCTATTGAAACATTTGGCATTTGTGCTCCAGGCGCAGAGGTTGCAAAACATTTTGGTTTGACTGTTGAAAATGTTTTAAAAGAAGCTAATAGCATTCTTAGTTAATAACTAGAATTTTTAGTTTTATAAAAGACTTACAGGTTTAGGCCTGTAAGTCTTTATTTTTTGTAAACAAATCAACTTGTACCATAAATAAACATGGTACAATTAAAAGTGCAATTACAGTTGCAAAGAGTATGCCATAACCTAAACTAACTGCCATTGGAATTAAAAACCTAGCTTGTTGTGATGTTTCAAATATCATAGGAGCAAGCCCCCCAAATGTTGTAATTGAAGTTAAAATAATAGGTCTAAATCTTCTTATACCTGCCATTCTAATAGCTTGCATGGGATTGATGCCTTCTATGACTTTGCGATTGGCATAATCAATTAAAACTAAAGAATCATTTACCACCACGCCAGCTAAAGCAATAATACCAAACATTGATAAAATACTTAGGCTAAATCCCATAAGAATATGACCTAAAACAGCACCGACAATGCCAAAGGGAATGGAAATCATAATTATAATTGGTTGTATATAAGAGTTAAAAGGTATAGCTAATAAACCATATATTACAATTACTGCAATTATAAAGCCAACTGCCAAAGTGGACATAGATTCTCGCATATCTTTTTGGTGACCTTCAAATGAATAGTTAATATTTGGATATTTACTAATTATTTTTGGCAATATTTTTTCAATTAATTCTAGGCGTATTATATCTGCTTTGGGCTTTGGAATAACATTAGCAGTAACTATTATGTTCTTAAATCCATTGCGACGTTTGATTTCAGTGTAGGCTCTTTCTTGGTTAAATGATACAGCTTCTACTAAAGGTATTTCACCACCATTGGGAGTTTTTAAGATAAAGTGTTCTAAATCATAAAGAGAAACTCTTTCCTCTAATGGTAATCTAACTTTAACAGTTAGTTCATTGCGACCTCGTTGTTGCGTAAATGCTTCATAACCAAAGTAAGCATTACGTATTTGCCTTGCAATACTACTTGCTGTTAAGCCTACACTTTGTCCTTCTGGTAATAAATTAAAATTAATTTGAGGTTTACCTGGAGAAAATCCAGCATCAATATCACGAACGGCATCAAATTTTTTAAGTGCCAAAGCAACCTCTGTGGCTGCTTGTTCTAGTATATGTATATCTGTATGGCGTAATTCTAAAGTTAGGCTTGCACCTTGTCCTGGACCGCCAAAATCAGCTAAAAAATTAATGCTTTGTAGACATGGTATTTCTGGAGTTAATTCTCGCCATTTTTGTATAAATTCAGATACTGTTATGCTACGTTGATTTGTTTCACCAAGCATAATTTGTACATTTGCAATATTAGTGCCTGTTTTAGCTGCATGGCCAACACCTCTGCCTAGTTCTGAAATAACATCATGTATGCTAAGTTTTTTGTCAAAAAATTTAATAGCCTGTATGGCAGATTTTTCTAATATTTTGCGAGCTTTATTTGTTTGTTCAACAGGTACTCCGTAAGGAAAAACAACTGTAACTACTGCTTGTTCGCTTTCGACAATAGGAAATAGCGTCATACCAAGCCGTCCACTTTTAATAAATCCAATTGTAATTATAAAAATACTAAGTGATATTGCTAAAACGATATAGCGATATTTAATAAATAGATCTAATAATGGAGCATATTTTTGTTCTATAAATTTTGTTAAGCCATTAGAAAATTTTACTTTCCAAGAGTTTTTGTTTTCTTTAAAAGTGCCATGGCTCAGGTGTGATGGTAAAATTAATATGCCTTCAATAAAAGATACAATAAAAATTAGTATCACCACTATTGGTATTAAAGAAAATACTTTGCCCATTACACCGGGTACAAATGCTAAAGGTAAAAAAGCAGCTATATTTGTTAAAATTGAAAATGTAACAGGCACTGCAACTTCGCGTGTACCGTGGATAGCTGCTTCTACAGCAGAATAACCACGCTTACGCCATTCAAAGATGTTTTCACCTATTACAATTGCATCATCGACTACAATTCCCAATGAAATAATAAATGCAAATAGGGTAACCATATTTATGCTAACATCAAATGCAGGCAATAATAACAGAGCACCTAAAAATGAGGTTGGAATACCCATCGTAACCCAAAAGGCTAATCTTCCCTGTAAGAATATGGCTAGCATACCAAATACCAATGCTAGCCCTAAATATGCGTTGCGTAATAACAAATCAATGCGTTGTTTAAACGCTTTAGAGTCATCATAAACCATTGCAATTGAAACAGCTTTTGGTAAATCTTTTGCAATAATTGCTAATTGTTTTTTGACGCTATCAGAAACTTCAATGGGACTAATATTGCCTGTTAAATTAATAGTTAACAAAATAGCAGGTTTTGAGTTGTATGATATTGCTTTATCTACATCTTCAAATCCATCTTTAATAGTAGCTATATCTTTTAATAAAACGCTGTTTGCACCATTGGTAATGATTGGTATTTCTTTAAATTCGGCACCGTAATCTTTGCGTTGATCCATCCTCAGTAAAATATCGCCAGTGTTAGATTTTATACTACCACCTGGTAATTCAGTGGCATAATTTTTAATGCGCTTGCCAATTTCTTCTAAGGTTAAATTGTATCTTCTAAGGTTTTCTTTGGAGACATTTATACTCATCTCCAATGGACGTTGCCCGCGCATATCTATTTGATTGATATTTTTATCTTGTAGCAAACTTGTTCTAACTTTTTCAGTGCAATTACGAAGCACTTCTTCACTTACGTCACCATATACAGCTAATGTAACTCCGCTTCGCCGCATTGTTTCCATACTGACTATTGGATTATCAGCATCACTTGGAAATGTACTGATTCTGTCGACAGCATTTTGTATGTCACGAGTAGCTTTATCTCCATCGTAGCCATTGATTAGTTCTACAGAAATCACACCTATATTTTCTGATGCAGTTGAAGTTATAGATTTAATACCATCAATACCATTAATGGCTTCTTCAACAACTAAAATTACTGAATTTTCAATTTCTTCTGGAGAAGCACCGTTATAAGGTACTTTGATTGTAATAATATCTACATCAAATATGGGGAAGACTTCTTGTTTTATAAAAAAGCCAGTTGCTATACCGCCCAAAATTAAAATTAACATTAATAGATTAGCTGCTACTGGACGTTTAGCCATACCAGAAATAGGACTGATGCTATTATCAATTTTTATTTTATTATTCTGCATCAATTTTAACCTTTAAACCATTAATTGGAAAAGGAATATAAGAATTAATTATTTTGTCTTGTGCATTTAACCCATTATCAATTAATACAAAAGAACGTGTACCCCAAAGTTTTTTATATGTGCGTATTTCTAGGGTATTGTCTGGTTTGGCAATCCAAATAGTCGAACCTAAATGAGTAGCACTGCGTGGTATTTTAAAAGAATTTTTGACGATTTTTCCTATAATTTCTAAGCGCACAAACGATCCAATTAATAATGGTTGTAATGATTTATTGTTTAATGCTAGAGGATCTTTTATTTCAATTAATACTAAGGCCATACGTCCTTCTTTTTCTAGTATGGGTAAATATTTAATTACAGTTCCCAGTCTTATAATATCTGTTGTTCCTGTATGCTGAATAATATTTACTTTTGAACCTGTATGATTTTTATCTGGCAAATTAATCCATTTTAAAGCACTGACAGGAACTTTGGCTGTAATCCAAAAAGTATTGCTATTGACAACATCAGCAATTACAGAATTTTGATTAACTCTACTTCCTACATCAATATTCTTGCTGATTATTAAAGCATTAAATGGCAGTCTTAGTTGACAGTATTGCAAGTCGCGCAAGGCGCTTTGGTATTTGGCTTCCGCAGCTTTTAAATTTGCTTTAGCAGCTTCTAATTGAGGTTTTCTTAAGGCTAATTGTTTTTCTAATTGACTGGCCTTTTTTGATAAACCAATTAATTGCCACTCTTGCTTTGCAATTTCTTGACGACCTTCTTCTTGTAACAATCTTTGTTTTGCTTCTGCAATATTTGCTTCTGCTTGATGCAATGCCAGTTTGTAATCTGTATTGTCAATTTCAGCAAATATTTCGTTTTGTTTTATACGTGCGCCAGGTATTAAATTTTTATTTATTTCTATAATATCCCCAGTCACTCTTGATTTTAATTTTATCCTATGTGAGGCGCTTACTAAGCCCATAGCATCTATGATAACATTATGCTTTTTTGGAAGGATAGATATTGTTTTAACTTTAATGATTAGTTGCTCTTTTGGATGTTGTTTAGGCTTAGGGCGTGTTTTAATAAGTATAAAACTTATGACAATTCCAAATAAAATAATAACGCTAACTATCAGAGATTTTTTTACGATTTTATTTTGCATTTTGCATTCCTTCTATAAGTGTTGCCGAGGCAATACTGCGGTGTAAACTTACTCGTGCTTCCAATTGTTGATGTTTTATAATTAGATAAGCACGTTCTAAATTGTTTAATGTGGCACGGTTGCGTACTACTTCTAAATAATCAATTAATCCATTTATGTATTGTTGAGTTGCCTGTTTTAAAAAACTGCGACTTTGTTTAATTTCTAATTTGATTAAATCAGCATATTCTGATTGGTATTTTTCTGCAATCATTGCATTTTCTATTTCTGATAATGCTGTATAAACAGTTTTTGTATAAATATTTATGCTTTGTTTTAAGCGTTCGGCCTGCGCTTTTTGTAGATTGCTTAGTCGTCCACCATCAAAAATAGGGGCAAGTAAAGACGCTGCTAAATTACTTGTCCAATTGTTGAATATTTTATTTGACTCTGTAGATAAAAAATTACCTGTAGCACTTAAACTTAATGCTGGCAATCTATTTGCTTTAGCAACTGCTAATCTAGCATCGGTGGCTAATACTTTAAACCATGCTTTTTTTATGTCAGGTCTATTGACTATTACTGTACTAGGTAATAACAATTTAGGCTGAGAGGGCAAATCTGGCAAAGTAGTATTAGATGAATCCAAAATATCTTTTGGATATGTGCCTAAAAGCGTTCTTAAGCGGTTTTCTGTAATTTTAATATTTTGCAGAACAGGTGGTATTTGCCGTTTTACCGAGGTTAAAGATTGTCTTTGTTTTAGTACATCAAGAGAACTGGTTATGTTTTGCTTAAAGCGCGCTTCTATTAACTCAAGCGCAGTTATTTCGGTTTGTAATTGTTGCTTAAGTAATATGTGTTCTTGGCGAGCAGTAACTAATTGTAGCCATGTATTTACTACTTCGGCAACTATAGAATGCTGTAGTCCAATGACATCATATTTGACTTGTTGATAATCATAGTCACTTGCCAGTGCATTATTTTTAACTCGTCCCCAAAGATCAATTTCCCATGAAGCTATTAAGCCAGTATTATATGTAGTATTACCTAACGTTTGATGTGATGCTTCTGGATGATTAATATTTCTATAAATGTTTCCTGTAGCATTAATAGTTGGCATTTTTTGAGTATGATAATTTTTTGACATATAATATGATTCTTTAACACGCGATACACCAGCAATTAAATCTTGATTATAATTAAGGGCAATTGTTATTAAATCATTCAGTTCTGGACTATTGAATAACAGCCACCACTTGGTTTGGTTTTTAATTGTATTTTTATTTGATTGTCCTTGTTGCCATTGGTCTGGAAATTTGCGTGGGGCAGTTGCATTATGGTTTATTTTGCCAGAGCAAGATATCATTAATAAGCAACAGATAGATATTAATGTATATTTCATTTATTAACCTGTTTAGTAAAGCAAAAATAAAGTATTATTATAACCAATAAGACAGAATAATGGAGAATTATGTTACAAATATTTAAATATTTAATTGTTTTACTTTGTGCATTTAATACAGATGTTTTTGCAAATATACAACCTATTATCGAATATCCATCACCTGGCAGGTATAAAAGTTATTTGCCTGCTAATAATTGCCAGCTAAATATAAAACTGCCGACAAAAATTAGTAAAAAAATAACATCAAAAAATTTTAAAGATTTAAAACAGGCTTATTTAGATGGTATTGATAAGCAATTAAAACAAAAAAAAATAAATGTTAAATTTTTAAGTTGGTTACAAACAGAGCCAGAAATAAGGCAAGCTTTTTTAACAGCAATAGATCCTCTTTATGATGATATACCACAAGCGTGTCATATTTTGTTTGCTTTATATCAAAAATATCCTAAAAAAATTAAAAAATATATGCATTTAGCAATTGCTATTGCTGTGGTATGGGATAATCAAGAATCTATAACTACATCACGATTTATGTCTATATGGGGTTTTAGTGTTAAACAGTTTCCTGCACACTTAGATTTTTTAGAAGTCTTTGCCTATTTTACTAGCAAAACTTTTTTAAAGTTATCGGTTTTTAAGCCTAATGAATTGCGTTGGCCGTTATTAATATATTTAGTTGATTATGATATTACTCCTGATGAAACTGCTTGGGTTTTAACTAATTATTCTAATAAAAGAGGTAATTTAGGTTCTGCATATTCGGATATTAAATATGATTTTCAAAAAATCATAACACATAAGTCTAATATAGGTAATAGAAGTTATACGCTACAAAATATTAAGCAGTATAGAGGCATTTGTGGTGATCAAAGTCATTTTGCAACTAGGATTGCCAAAACATTTGGTGTTCCTGCTATGAAGGTAAACGGCAGGGGGCGCTATGGTGGTTATCATGCTTGGGCTGGCTATTTAGTGGTTAAAAAATCAATACCGTTATTACAATTTACAGGGCGTTATCGTTTAGATATGTATTATACTGGACAAGTGTTTAATCCACAAACACGATATTTGATTTTGGATAGAAGTGTAGAACAACAATTTGCTGCCGTATCCAAAAAGTATGATAAATATATTGATACTTTAATAGCAAATCGTATTTATAAGGCTAATATCGACAATACTGATTTATGTTATGCTTTAATGACATTTGCTTTAAAGAGAAATGTCTTATCAGATTATTCTTGGGATATGCTTAAAAATGAGATAGATTTAGGTAGATTGAGCAAACAGGATGCTTTAAAAAAATTAAATTTAGCGGTGAAATCATTAAAAAAATATCCTGATGAAGTGCTTAGTGTGCAAAAAACTATTATGAATTTTATCCCTAAGGATGCATTTAAACTGCGTCAAAAGATATATAATAATACTTTTAAAATTTTATCTATGCGACCAGATTTACAAATTAAGCTATTAATTAAACAATCTCAAGAATTGGCCAATTCTGGCAGAGCGATTAAGGCTTTAAATTTGGCAATGACTGGTTGCTTGCACAATGTTAAAGATAGCGTTTTGATTTTACCGCTATTGCAAATAGCGATTGATATTATAGATAAATATAACTTAAAATCTCAAGCTGTACCTTATGTTAAAAAATTAAATAAAAAATTTCCTAAGCGACGTTTTGGTAGTTCTTCAAAAGCTTATGCAGAATTTTTGGATATTATCAAAGATTATTAGAATTTTTTATATAAAGAGGCAAACCCGCAACAACAAAAATTACTTCATCGGCAATATGAGCAATTTGTTGGGATATTTGTCCTGCGCAATCTCTAAATAATCTTGTACAAGCATTTTCTGGCACGATGCCAAGGCCAATTTCATTGGTAACTAATATAGTTGTAAAATTACTTTTTTGCATGACTTGGATTAATTTTTGGCAAGGTTCTAATATACTATCTTCAGTAAATTTTATATTGTTAGATTGAGCTTTATATAATAAATTATTTAACCATAGCGTAAGGCAGTCTACTAAAACATTGCTATTGGCTTGTTCGATGGCTTTTGCCAAATTAATTTGTTCTTCGATAGTTTGCCAGTTGCGTTTTTGCCTATCATTGCGATGCTTTTGTATTCTGGCTTGCATTTCGGTATCTAAAGCAGGTGCTGTAGCAATATATGTGGCATTATCACCAATTGAGGCTAATTTTTGTTCGGCAAATTTACTTTTGCCACTGCGACAACCGCCTGTGATTAAAATTATTTTACCCATTATTCAACGCCCATATATTTTAGTATACCTCGTCCATTGTTAATTTCTAGGCAAGTTAAGCTGGCATTATTTGGGTGAAACATTAAATAATTTTTATAGTCTAGTCCCAGATAATGGCATATTAAATGTCGTATAATGCCACCATGTGTAATGGCTAAAATATTATTACATTTAGAATGGTTAAAAATTTCAGCTATTTTTTGTATGCGCATAATAAAATTTTTAATACTTTCACCTTCTGGAAAAATAAAATTATTATAATCATTAGCCATTGTTTTAATGTCATCGGGGTATTGTTTGGCTATTTCTGACCATTTTAAAAGTTCCCATTGCCCCATATTACATTCTTGTAATAAATCGCATATTTCAAAATTAAGATTTAATGCATTAGCACTTTCTTTTGCCCGTAATAAAGGACTACATAAAATACTTTCTAGTTGTAATGATTGTATTTTGTCTTGTATATTCAGCATGGTATCAGGATTAAGCAATTTAGTATTACTACTACCTTGATATATGCCATTTATATTTTCTTTGGTTTTTCCATGGCGCAATAAAAATATTTTTTTGGACATTTTATTTTTTACTATTTTTTAACAATTCTTTTAATTTTTCTTGAGAGATAATGGTTGTCTTTATTTGTGTATTTAAATGTTGTTTATTCAATGCTTCAGTTTTTTTACGTGCTTTTTCTGCTGGATCATGAGATGCAATATATACTCCTGCCATAAATAATATCAGTATAATAAAAGCTAAACATATATATGCTATAATTTTAAATTGCTTTTCTTTTTCTTTTTTTTTGCGAATACGAGTAGCACTGGCCTCAGTTAGGGTGTGTTTTGTTGTTACTTCTGCTTTTGCATCACGCTTGGCTTTTACTTTATTACGCCTTGCTTTTAAACTTTTATGTTTAGAGCGTGGGATTTCTGTTGTAATAGCGTGTTGAGATGCTTTTTTTGCCTCTTTAGTAACTTCTTCTTGGATACTTTCTAAAACTTCAATAATATGTTCGATACTTGGGCGAAGTTCAGATTTTTTTTCAAGCATGCCCATAATTAAAGATTTTAACTTATTAGGAATTTTAAAATCGACACTTACCAAAGGAGTTGGTTTTGCAATTAAATGTAATTTTTCTATATCTTCGGCATTATTTCCATCAAATACTGGTTCACCACTTAGTAGGTAATACAATGTAGCACCTAAAGAATAAACATCAGATGCGGATGTTATGTGGCCAAGACTTGTATCTATTTGTTCTGGGCTTGAAAAATATGGAAATTCTAATTGGTTTTTAACTTTATTAATTAATTCTGGTTTAACTAAATTCATTAAACCGCCACATAAAAAACGAGGTGGATGCCCATGATTTATAACTATGTTAGACGGTTTGATTTGTCCATTAACTGTATTGCTCTCTTTTAAATACTTAATCATTTCTGATGCAGCTAATGCAATATCAACAACTTGCTTTGGATTAAGAGGTCCATTTTGATGTAAAATTCTTTCGGCAGAACTGCCGTCAACCCACTCGCCAACAAGGTAAAAAAATCCATTATAATTGCCATATTCAAATATTTTAGCCATTAGTGGGTGAGCATTCATAGCTACTACATATTTCATAATACGATTAAAATATTCTGGATATTCTGGGTCTTGGGTTAATTTTGTTTGCAAGAATTTAATTGATATTGTTCTGGCAATATCAGCCTGATAGCCTCTAAAAGTATGGGCAATGCCACGGCGATTAAGTGTTTGTTCGATTTTAATACCGTTAAATTCTAAGCCTTCGCCAATTAAGCGCATATTCTTTGGTTTATTACTTGATTTGTTATTTTTTACATCATAAATAGCATCTAGAGAAGCTTCAACAGTGCAAGCACTAGAGATATCAATATCTAGCAAGTGAAATGTAAAAATTGTATTTCCAAGTGTAAATTCACTTAAGTCATTTAAAACAACTTCTGATTCACTAACATCATTAACAATCACACCATTTATACTATTACAATCTACTAGTGTATATGTATCTGCGATGTAATAAATCTTTGCGTGAATACGACTCATTTCGCGGTCTATAACTGTTAAATCCGCGTTTTCTCCACGACCAATAAAAAATTCATCGCCTTCTTCTAAGTTAAGATCAATTGTTTGTGTATGAGCTTTGATATGATAGGTTAATTTTGGCATAAGTCCTCTTTTATTATTATTTAATATTTTACTATATATAATTTTATCGCTTTTTACATATTAAAAGTTGAGAGATAAAATTTTACCAACTAAATATAAAGAACCACAACATAAAGTTGAATTTTTTGTATATTTAATATCATCCACTACACCTATTTGTGATTTAATACCTAATTGATTGGCAAATTGCATTAATTTATTTGGTAAAACACTGCGTTTAGAGTTTATTGATACAAAGTAAGCTTGGTTTATATATGGCTTTAAAATCTTTAATGAACTTTGCCAATCTTTGTCGTTTGTGCTTCCAAAATATAAATCAAATTTATTGCCAATTTCTGTATTCCAAGTTTTTATTAGAACTTTAGTAGAATCAGGATTGTGTGAACCATCAATAATTATAATCGGATTTTTTTTAATATATTGAAATCTACCTTGCCAATTTACCCGTAAAGGCTGTTTAGGTTGGCTAAGATTAAATCCCATTTGTTTTAAAATATTAATTATACATACGCTAATACCAAAATTTTGTCTTTGATGTTGTCCTACTAAAGGTGCCCAATTATAGGCGGCGGCAGTAAATAATTGGGCATTATTTTGCAAGGCAACTTCTTTGATGATGTTTTTAACACGCCAATGTTGTTCTCCTGTAACAATAGGGGTGTTTAGTTTGATAATCCCGGCTTTTTCTTTAGCTATTTTACTTATAGTGTTGCCCAAGATAGAGCAGTGATCTTTACTTATGCGTGTAATGGCACAGATTGTAGGTTTGATGATATTAGTGGTATCTAAGCGTCCGCCTAGGCCAGTTTCAAGAATTACAAAATCCATTTTTTGTGCATTAAATTCTAACAGGGCAAGCATTGTTAGATATTCAAAATATGTTGGTTGATCTAAGAATTTTATTTTTGTTAAATAGTCCATATGACAACAAAAAGCCTCGTTGCTAATATTGCTATCATTAATACGTATGCGTTCTTGCCAATGAATTAAATGTGGTGATGTAAACAATCCGCAGGAATAACCATTTTGTCTGATTATAGCATGTGTCATAGCCGCAGTGCTACCTTTGCCTTTAGTGCCAGCAATGTGAATAATTTTTAAATTATTTACCTGAGGATTAAGTTGCATAAATTTTTGCATCACAGCATGTTTAAAAGCTGTTTTGTTGGCGGGCATTTCTTTTTCAAAATTGGTGCGACCCTCTAAAATTTTAAGGGCCGCAGTATAGCTTAATTTAGCCATTTATTTGATGTTGCTATTTAAGGTTGTTGCGTCGTTTAAAACTACTGATTGTATTAACCATTAGCATAGCGATTGTCATCGGACCAACTCCGCCTGGAACTGGTGTGATAGCTGAGGCTTTTTGGCTTACTTCTTCAAAATCAACATCACCCACTAAACGTGTTCCAGTTTTTGTTGAGCAATCTTTGATACGATTGATACCGACATCAATAACTACTACACCATCTTTAACCATATTGCCTTTTATAAATTTTGGCATACCTATGGCAGCTATTAAAATATCAGCTCTTTGACATTCTGCAGTTAAATCAGCAGTGCGACTATGGGTGATAGTTACAGTTGCATTTGCAGTTGTACCTTTTTGAACCATCATCATTGCAATTGGTTTGCCAACTATATTACTACGTCCTACAACCACAACATGTTTTCCAGATGTTTCAATGTTAGAATAACGTAATAATTCTTGTATCCCATAAGGTGTACAAGGTAAAAAAGTCTCTTGACCAATCATCATTTTACCAACATTGGTAGGATGAAAACCGTCAACGTCTTTAGTAGGCTCAATACTTTCAATAACTTTGTCTTCATCAATATGCTTAGGCAAAGGTAATTGTACAAGTATGCCATCTACATTTTTGTCATTGTTTAAATCTTTTACCAATTGTAATAAATCTTCTTCGCTAGTTTGAGCAGGTAATTTATGTTCGATAGAACGTATACCAATTTGTTGACAAGAACGTTGCTTATTGCGTACATACACTTGACTAGCTGGATCATCTCCAACCAAAATAACTGCTAATCCAGGTCCGTTAGGAAAATCTTGTTTTAATTTTAATACTTCTTGGCTTAATTCTTCTTTGATTTGTGTAGATATTTTTTTACCGTCGATAAGTTTCATATTTGTTCCCATAAAATTAAGATAAATAAATTAATCTATATTAAGTTATTAAAAAAATTGTTTAAATTTAATTTAAATTTTTAGATAAAAGAGCAGTAAATAATTCTGAATCACGTTGAGCTATTAATTGTTGTATAAGTTTTAGATCAGAACCAATAGTGGCAATCTCAGCTAATAATTTTAAATGTAATTCAGGTTGATCGTTTGGACTTAGCAAGATAAACATTAGATGGATTTTATGTCCATCAAATGTTTTTAAATCAATACCATTTGGTATATGTGCTATAAAACAGTATGGCTTAGTTAAGTTAGGGCAATGTATGTGTGGTGCAGCTACACCATTAGCAAGAGTTGTTGGAAATTTATTTTCTCGTTGCAGTAAATTAGTTTTGACATAGTCTTTTGGAAACGCAGGATATAAATTAGCAACTTTTTCAATAACTTTTGCCAATATTTGATTGTAGTCCATGGGAGAAAAGTAAAAAATATGTCTAGGTGGCAATAGAGAAACTAAGGAGTGGGCTATTGGTAAATACACCAAGGCATCTAATGTGTTATTGGTTTTATCAAAAATAATTTTATTGTTTTCTATCGACATCAATATCTGATTTGATTTTGCTAAATTTTGTGTGTCTTGTTTTTTTACTTGCCTTACAATCGCATGGTTGTTTTCTATGTCGTATGCTATTTGTGTTGGTCTACTCAGTGTTGGCCATAGTGCGCGCCCTTTACCACCTAATTTAATTTCATCTTCGATGGTTGCGCTTGACCATCTATTTAAATTGGCACTGTCGATTTCATCTGCCCAGTTTTCACAAATTAGTTGGTTTAACTCTCTGTTATCCGTTAAAGCTAAAATATTTCCGATTGTTTGGCCGTATATAGGTGGTAATATTTCAGTAGATAATGCGTTAGCTTCGATAGTATTAAAACCATGTTGTTTGCAAATTTGCAAAGCTTCTTTATTTGTGTCAACAATTACGCATAGTCCACCAGTATTGCGTGTTATGAATTTGGCAATAACTTCGCTAAAATGATGAGCTCCAACAATAAGCCAACCTTTTTTTTCAGCGGCTTGTACTTTTAAAATGTTGGCTAATGCGCCTGCACTTAAGCCTTGAATAACTATGGTTGTAGCAATTACAGCAAATGTAAATGATTCTAAAAAAACGGCGTTTGGATGACCTTGGGTGCTTAGGCGTACCCCAAATAGAGATGCCATTGATCCGGCAACAACACCACGAGGGGCAAAGCTACTTAAAAACAATTTTTCTTTTATGCTTAGTCCACTACCTATTCCGCATATAAAAATACTAATAGGCCTAATTAAAAACACAATCCCTACTAACACATAAATAATATTCCAACCGAGATTAGAAAAATTATTTAATTTTAAATTGGCAGCTAATAAAATAAAAACTAGTGCGATAGCTATTTCAGTTAATTCTGATTTAAATTGTTTAATATCTTTAAGGTGTGGAGGGTTTGACCACCCTAAAATCAAACCTGCAATTACTACTGCTAATATACCAGCCTCGTGAACAAAAAAATCCGACACCCCAAATAGCAAAAGTGCTGAAGCAAATACAAAAATATTAATCTGTGCTTGTGGTATGATATTTTTACGCAATAAAGAATTGATTGTCCTACCACCTACAACGCCAATAATTATGCCAACTAATAAACGTTCTGCTAAGACTAAAAAGTGCGATATTACAGAACCTTCAATTGTCAACCATTCAAAGCATAAAATGGCAATAAATACCCCAATAGGATCAACTAAAACACCTTCCCAATGTAATATGTTAAATAACTTATCTTTGATATTGATTTTTTTTAACAATGGACCTATTACAGTTGGTCCAGTTACAATAATTAAACTTCCTGCCAATAACGACATAGGTATAGAATGGTGCAGAAAGTAATAGATTAAAGCTGAAGCACCTAACCAAGTTACTAATACCCCAACAGTCAATAAGGCCCAAATGATAGTAGGTGCTTGTTTAATGCCCTGTGGGTTTAATGTAAGTCCACCCTCAAATAAAATAATTGCAACACTAAGGGTTATAATTAATTGTAAGCTTGGACCCAATGTCTCTGGGTGGATTACGCCCATGCCTTCGGGCCCCATTAATAAGCCACCAAGTAATAATAAAACGACAGTTGGTACCTTTAAATGTTTTGAAAAAACAAAAAAAATAACACCAACAAATATAGCTAATACTAAGGTAGACAGGCGTAGATATGATTGATCCATAAACATATTATAATGTTTGTTTATGGTATAACAAGCTGTTGCTTGTAAATGTTGTTGTTAAAAGTACTTGCTAAAAAACAGACAGTTGCTAAGAAAAAATCGACCATTTTATTTAAATAAAATGGTCGAAAATATTCAGAACATGTCATCAACACTCAGCAGAATATAAAGCTAAAGTAGCCGTAGAAGTTTTGAGTAAAAAATCGCGAGAATCTCTAATATATAAAGATGTGAGTTAATGTTGTTTGGTAAAATTTTTATTTTTGTTGACCATTTTCAAAATAGTTGATTATTTCATCTGACAATTTGGGTATTTCAAGCAAACCGCCACCTGTTCTAATCGATTCTGTAGCTTTTACGCCAGTTGCAACTGCATATCTAGCAGCGATTGGATTGGTGCTAGTTTTAATGTTTTTTGCTACAAAATTTAAAAATTCATTAACGATTAAAGGATCTGCTCCACCATGAGTACCCTCGACAGGAAATAGTTGATGTTTGATGTCTGGATCGTGAAAAGCACTTTTACGGGATGTGTAAACCCATACTTGGCATTTGCCAGTATCACCAATATTTTCTATGCGACCTTTAGTGCCAATGAAAGTGTAGTTTCTAGTACAGTCTGGTGCATAGTGACATTGATTATAAGACATTTGCACGCCATTATCTAATTGCATCATAATCATACTGCTATCTTCGACATTAATTTCTGGTGAAAAATCTTTTTGTTCTAAAGGTGGCCAGTTATCATCATTCCATTCTACAATGCCTTTTTGCTCAGTTGGTCGTCTGGAGCATTTGTCGTATACTGATAATTTGCCCATACCACTTACTTTAGTTGTAAACCCTCCGGCTAACCAATGCATAACATCGATATCATGTGCGCCTTTTTGTAATAATAATCCATTGGAATAACGCTGTTCTGAATGCCAATCTTTAAAGTAGGCGTCACCTCCGTAATTGATAAAATGTCTACACCAAACAGTTTGTATGTCTCCAATGATTCCAGAATCTATAATTTCTTTCATTTTTAACACAGATGCAAAATGGCGCATATTATGACCTAAATATAATTTTGATCCAGTTTCAAAGGCTGTTTGTAAAATACGATCACATCCTTCTATGGTTATGGCCATTGGTTTTTCTAAATAAACCGCTTTGCCAGCTTTTAGTGCATTAATAGCCATTTCTTCGTGTAAATAATCAGGCGTAGTGATAAAAACAACATCTATATCATCAATTTTTAAAATATCTTTATAATTATTAGTGGTGAAAATATTATCACCACATAATTCTTTATATTCTTTAAATGCATTTTCATCTAAGTCAGATACAGCGCTTATGATAAAACCATTTTCTGGTTGGTGAGCATTTTTGACTAATGTGCCACGGCCTCCACAGCCTATTGAACCTATTTTTATTGTTTTCATATTATCTCCATATAATTTAATTATTGTTACTATATGTTTAAGATTGTAAATAAAAATAGATTAAATTATAAAAAAGGTGTAACATATTAACATGGTATATGATAATCAATGTGAAGTTGAACTGTATGGTGGTTTTGCTATTGTGGCGACAAGTGGATTACAAAGCCATAGGTTTGAGCGTACAGATTTTGACGGGTGGGTATTTGAGGCTGTTGAACAGGGTAGTGCCGTGGCAATTGTAAATGGAGTTACATATACAGCAAATAAAGGTGATTTATATATATTGCCAGATGGAAGTAATCATACGATATATCCAACTGGCAATGCAGACTGTCATAAAATTTATTTTCATGTTAAAGGTTCTTTAGTTAGAACTTTAATTAATCACTATCATTTAGATTCTATTTGTTATTTTTCTAATATCGATTTAGCGTTTTTCATTAAAAGGATATTACAGTCAAAACAGGATGAACCACATGAGTTTATGTTTCGTTTGCCAATTATGTTGCATGAGTTTATTTTAGAATTGCATAAATTTAATGTAGATAAACATCAAATAAATGTTGCACAAAACATTAAAGAGATGCTTATCTATTTAAATAGACATACAGAAGATTTTGTGTCCTTAGATATTATGGCCGATGAATTTAGTTGTTCTAAAATACATTTGATACGACAATTTAAAGCTGCTATTGGGATTACTCCATGGGAATATTTATTAACCCAAAGGTTAGAGTCTGCAAAATGGTTGTTAATTAATTCTTGCGACTCTATCAAGAAAATTTCTTCTAAGTTACAGTTTAATGATGCTCATTATTTTTCTAATTTTTTTAAAAAACGCACTAAGCAAACCCCATTACAATTTAGACGTTCTAACAGCTTGTACTTTAATAATTACTAATTATTAAATGGGGATTGGTTTAATTCCATTGTGGTTTTAGGTAACTAATTGAAGCATAGCCATCATTGATTGCACCTAAATCCAATTGATGATTGCGTAATTTTGTATCACGGCCTCCAATTAATTGATAATAATCACCTGCGTTTTGATACGCGTCTTCGTAGACTAAATTATGGGCTGCTTTAGTAAAAAAAATATTTTTATATTTATTTAAAGGTACATTAATATTGGCAAATGTATATTTGTTTGCAATTAAATGATGATAAATATTATTAAAATGTTTTATTAAAACTTGGTTTGCGTCATCAAATCGACAATTTTGTTGGTTGTTGTCGCATTCGGCAGATATTGCAATAGCTGGCACATCAGACAGGCAAGCCTCGATGGCGGCGCCAACTGTGGCTGAATAGTGTAAGTCTCTTGCTACGTTTGCACCAATATTAATACCGGATATTACTAAATCTATTTTAGGTTTGTTGAATTTGATTAATGCAAGTTTTACGCAATCTACACTTGTACCATCTAAAGAATAAGCGTTTGAAATACCATTAATATTGTGTTCAGTTAATAACATTTTTTTGTTAATAGTTAATGACATAGAGTTAGCACTGCGACAATGTGAAGGCGCAATAATTTTTGTATTATGTCCTAAATCAGACAAGCATAAACCAAGTTTTTGTATTCCTATAGAAGCAATACCATCATCGTTGGTTAATAATATGTTCATACAATAAGCATATCATTAAGTTGCTTGTATATCTAGATGATGGTGGTATTATTTAGAATTATGATACCAGTTTCTCAACCTACATTACCATCATTAGATGATGTACATAAACTTATGATAGCGCCATTTGATGATTGTCAGATTACCAATGGTAGATTGGTAAAACAGTTTGAAAATCACCTAACCAAATTAATAGGCGTTAAGCATGTTGTGGCTACCTCAAGCAATACCTTAGGTATGTTATTGACGTGGAAAAGTTTTAATTTTCCAGTTGGTTCAGAGGTTATTTTGCCTAGTTTTACATTTCCTGCTTCTGCACATGCTTTGATTTGGAATAATTTAAAGCCAGTGTTTGTAGATGTTGAACCGTCTACTTATTTAATTGATGCACAAGCTATCGAAGGGGCAATTACTTCTAAAACAGTTGCTATACTTGGAGTAACTCTTTGGGGTAACGCTTGTAATCATGATGCTTTACAGCAAATAGCTAATAATTATAAATTGGCTTTAATTTATGATTCTGCTCAGGGAATGGGGGTTAAATATAATGGTAGGTATTTAGGTGATAGAGGGGATGCTGAAATTTTTAGCTTTTCGCCAACAAAATTGATTACTACTTGCGAAGGCGGAGCCGTTGCGACTAATAACAAACAATTGGCTGATTTTATACGGTTAAATCGTAATTATGGCTTAACTCCACAGTATGATTCACCTTCTGTAGGTTTAAATGCTAGAATGTCAGAAATGCATGCAGCAATAGGTTTAAGTTGTTTTGAAACAATGCCAAAAGCTATTGAGCATCGATTAAATATGATATCTATATATAAAGATGAGTTATCTAAATTACCCGGTATTACTTTTCAAAAGATGACAGATGGTTGTCATAGTAATGGCGTTTATTTTGGTATTTTTATAGATAGAGATAAATTTGGCATGAGTCGAGATGATTTATCCTCTAAACTGCAAGCTTTAGGTGTGCAAACACGCAAGTATGGATCGCCAGCCTTGCATGAATTAATGTGTTATACACACCTATCCACACCATATTTGCCAGTTACCAATCGTGCTGCTCAGGAAGTTTTAGTTTTACCTATTTTTAGTCATATTACAGAATCTCAAGTTTATACTGTTACATCTTCTATAACGGATATTTACAATTCTTTATAAAGTATGAGTCTAATAGGTCGCATTCCTTTAAAATTAGCAATTGGTTTATTATTAGCAAGAGAATGTCGATGTGGCAATAGAATTATTGCTAAAGCAGGTGATGTTATAACTGCTCAGATGTTAGATGGTTTAAATGATAAAGTTTTAGATCAAATGGTTTCTGTGCTGAGTGAAGGTTTAGATCAGGAAACCATAGATACTAATATAGAAAACCAGCATCAAAGCGAAGTTAAAAATTTATATAAAGATTCTAGGGAATTCCCTGCTGATTTTACCTTATTTATGGAAGGCGATTATAGTAGTGATATTTATATATTAATGGATGGTGAGGTAGAGATTGTTAAAGATTTTCAGGTTATTGCTAGGATTTCTGAACGAGGCACTTTTATAGGTGAGATGGCAGTTTTAAGAGGTTGTCCAAGATTTGCTGATGTTAGAACAGCTTGTTCAACCAAATTACTAAGATTTAATGGTGATAATTTAATAGAATCAGCTAAAAAAAGACCAGAAGTGTTGTCTAGAATGTGTTATTCTTTAGCTAAGAAATTATCGTTAACAGATAAAAATTATTCTAAATGTATGGGGCATGCTGTAACTACAGGGTTATTTAGTGATTATTTTGAGTCGTTGATGCGTCATGAACAGCCAGAAGATAGTAGATATATTCAAGGTGAAATTAATTTAGAAGTAGGCGATGTTTTATTTGAACAAAACGACCGCTCAACAGATATGTTTATTTTGATTTCGGGTAGGGTAGATGTATATATTAATGAAAATCATGTGGCAGAGATTGAGCAAGCAGGTCAGGTTATAGGGGAGATGTCTGGTTTGTTATGCAAGCCAAGGGCTGCTACTGTGCGCGCTAAGACAAATTGTCGATTATTTTGTGTGCCTGGTGGACAATTAAAGCAATTTGTATTACATCATCCAAAATTAGTTTTGCAAATGTGTCAAAATTTGGCAGAGAGAATAGCCAATACTACAGATAATTATATTAATTTAATATCTAACAGTGGGTGAATTTGTTTAGATTTAAAGATTGTGTACTAAAAAAAGTCCTTTTTTGTTTAGATATAGGGTCAATAAAACTGATTTGTTTAGCTAATAATTGCAGAGGGTTGTTGTAGTTGCAATTTTGTTCGATTTGTAAATTAGGATAAAAGGAATCATTTAATATTGGAGCATCTAAATTACTCATATGTAAACGCAATTGATGTTTTTTGCCTGTTTGAGGTTCTAGTTGATATAGCCAATAATTTTTACTTTTTTCTATTACATCAATAATTGTTGTGCTGTTACTAGGTGCGTTTATTGTTTGCATTCTAAAAAATGGATGTCCTTTTTGCATACAAGCGCTATAGGTTAGAGGTAATTTAAATTTTATTGGTGGCGCAATAGCTTGGTATATTTTTTTAACAAGCTTTTTAGCAAATAGACTTTGGTATGCGCCTCTATATTTGGGCTGTTTTGCAAATATTATAAGTCCTGCTGTTTCTCTGTCTAAGCGGTGTATAGGTACGATATTTTGTATATTTAGTTTATTTTGCAGTCTAACTAATAAAGTTTCTTGAATGTATTTGCCAGATGGAACAGTCGCTAAAAAATGTGGCTTATCAGCTACAATTATAAAATCATCTTGATAAATTATTTTTTCTAAAAATGGTACTTTTGATTCATAAGGTAGTTCTCTGTAGTAAAATAAATGTGTTAATTCTTGGTATTTAGATTCAGGTTTAAAGGCATTACCATTTTCGTCGACAACTTCAGATAAGCGCATTCTATCTTTCCAGCTTTCAATCGATACATCACAAAATTTTTCACATAAAAAATCTAAGATGAAATTCCATTTGGTATTTTTTGGTAACCAGATGGCGCTTGGACTTAGACCATTTTTATTTGGAAGTGGTTTGCGCATATATAATTTAGTTTTTTTCATAAGCAAATTTTAGCATATATTATTTTAATATTAAGATATTTGCGTGTTAATATACAAACACATACAATGTAAGGTATGAAGTTATTAATTTTTATTTTAATATTTATATTTGTGCATCCACAATGTTACGCTAATGAAATTGAAAATAAAATTGCTTTTGGACTTAAACGTGGATGGAAATATAGTATAGCTGTTGTTAATGAAAAAAATGGCAAGGTTTTATTTCAATATCACGCTAACCAAAAATTGGTGCCGGCATCTAATCAAAAGTTAATTACTTTATTTCAGTCTTTAAAATATTTGGGTGCAGATTATCAACCGTCAATGACTGTTTTACATACAGGTAAAATTTTAAATGGTGTGTTGTATGGAGATTTAATAATCCAAGGAAATGGAGCTATAGTTTTTACTGGACGCTATAGCTCAGATAACTTTAAAGAACGCCAAAATAATTTAGCTCAGAGTGTACAGCCTTTAATAAAGTTGTTAAAACAAGCTGGTATTAAGCAAATTGATGGCAAAATAAAAGCTGTGTCGGGTAATATTGCAAATACAAATACTCGTTATGTCAGTGCCGTTGGGCTATTGTTTAATGAAAATACTGTAGAAACTAATGTTGAAAATGGTAAATTAGAAACCATTCCGCAAAATCAAAAAGCGGTTTGTTTTAAATATCATAGAGGCTCTTTACCACAGAAGCGTGTGTCCGTGCGTAAGCGTCATATAATTAGAGATTGTATTTCTATTGATTTAAACCGTGATAGTCAAGATTATTGGCGTATTGAAAATTATAATAATAATGTATTTTTTATTAATCAAATTAGTGGTTATTTGCGTCAAAATCATATAGGTATTTTCAAAAAACATTATCCAAAGACTGATATACATTTTATAGGTTCTTTAAGTGGTTTAACTATTAAGCAGATGGCTAAGGCAATTTTAGGTTTTTCTGACAACTTAAGAGCTGAAATGTTATATTTGTATTTATTGCATAATGGTAAATATAGATTGCTTAAGCGTTTGGGCGCAAAGGATGGGTCAGGTCTTTCACACTTAAATTCATTAAATGCTTTTCAATTAGTAGGTGCTTTACGCGCTATGAGTGTGTCTTGGCCATGGGTACAAAATTGCATGGCTAAACCCCAAAAAGAAGGAACGTTACAACATCGTTATTTAAATATATCAGGGTTGTATGCTAAAACAGGAACTTTAGATGGTGTTATCTCATTGAGTGGTTTTTTGGAAGGTCAAAATAGGTATATTTTTTCTATACTCATTAATCAAGTAGACAGTAAATTGTTAGCTAGAAATAATATCGGTAATATTTTAAAGTGTATAAAAAATAATTGTAAATAATTATAAAAGCGTCTTTTTGTCCTATTTAATATTTTACTTGCTTTTAATTGTTATTTTTTTACAATGCCAACTCTTTTATGGAAGGTGTGCATGACGAAAGTAGCTAAAAAAACAGCAAATAAAAAAGTTATAAAAAAGAAAGCGTCAGTATCTATGGAAACCGAAAATAAAAAAAACACTAAAAAAGTTTCTAAAAAAACAAGCACATCTAAAAAAATTACAAAAAAAGCAGTTAAAAAGTCTGTAGTCAAAAAAACTGAGCCAAAAAAAGTAGCAAAAAAGACTACTAAAAAAATGGTTGTTAAAAAAGAGTCTGTCAAAAAAGTCGCTAAAAAAACAGTAAAAAAAAGTGAATCTAATTCACAAACGGTAGGTGAAATGGCATCTCAAGATGCAAATAATTTACCTCCAGAGGAGTTTACAACTGTTTTGTTAAAACAATTATATGATGCATTAACAGAGGCGCCATTAACTCATGTGGAGTCTTTAAGGGCAATGGTAAATATTTTTATTACTCGCGTGATGGTAAAAGACCAAGTAGGTGCCAATCCAGAGACTTATGATATTGTTGCTAACTTAAGTGATTTAATGAGAACATCAGTAGATTTTGATGATGCAGAACCTTTGCAATCCGAAATAATTAAACTTATTAAGCCAATTAATAAATAAAACTCATTTATAAAAATAAATAGTTTTTATTTATGTCTAATTTTAAAATTAAGACTATTTTAGCGCCAATGGAAGGTGTAACTGATTTTGCTATTCGCAATTTAATGGCAAGTCGTGGTGGCTTGGATATGGTGTGTACAGAGTTTTGCCGTATACATAGTGATGGTCTTTCTAAACGCTTAGTTCGTAAAGCTATTGTTAAATCAAAAAATACACAATTATCAGTACAGATAATGGGGCGTGAAATAAAATCAATGGTCAATGCTGCTTTAGCTTTAGAACAAGCTGGTGCAGATGTGATTGATATCAATATTGGCTGTCCTAGCCGTAAGGCATTAAATGGTGGTGTTGGTTCTGCTTTATTGTTAGATTTAAAGCATTTAGAAAAGATGTTATCAGCATTGCGTAAAGTTATTACTGTGCCATTTAGCGCTAAAATGCGGTCTGGTTTTGATAATTCTAATGATGTTTTAAAAATTGCTAAACTTATAGAATCGACAGGCATTGATTTTTTAACTATCCATCCTCGTTCAAGTGTGCAAATGTATAATGGTAAGGCAGATTGGCAAATTATTAAATTATTAAAACAAAATCTAACAATACCTGTTATAGGAAATGGCGATATATTATCGGCTGAAGATGCAGTTAATATGCTTAATATTACTGGTTGTGATGGAGTCATGATAGGGCGAGGGGCGTTGCGAAACCCATGGATATTTGTTCAATTGCAACAATTAAAAAATGATAGACCAATTTTTGTGCCATCAGGTCAAGATATTTTAAATATGATTTTAGAATTGCATAAAAGTTTAATTAATTTAAATTTTCCAAAGCGCAAACAATTCAGCAGATTAAAAGCTAATTTAGCTATGATTTTTAAGAATATAGGTGATGGTAATACTTTGCGAAGAATCATTTTGATGCCTAATAATTTAGAAGAATTATTAGACGTATGTCATCATCATTTAAATAATTTAAGTGCAAGTCAAATCAATATGAATGAGAAGTCCATAGGCTTGATAAGCTAATCGATTTATATATTATAATATATATTACATAAATATAATTTATATACGGAAACTGTATTATGAGTGAAGATTTTTACGAGAAAAAACGTGAACAGATGTGGGAGAATATATTATCTCTTACAGAAAATTATACTGGTGAGTTATTAAGCGATGAAAAAATAACTGCCGAAGATTTAAGTACGCATTTATCAACAGGCTTTGATGTTTTAGTTGGTGTTTTAAGTGAGTGGGTTGCAGCTATCAATTTTGATGTTATGGATTTGAATCGTCAAGAGCACATTAATTTTGTCAAAAGTATGCTAGAAGTTGTTCAATCTGATATGGTTGACTCTTATGATGAGTTAGCTCGCGAAGATGAATTAGAAACTTTGTATGATAAAGCTAATAAAATTATTAATCCTGAAGATAAATCAGTTTAATTTCTTTTTATATTAATCAAGTTTGCACGTTTAAGACTGTCTATACCATATTTTTTTTTAATTGTGTCTAGAACAGAATCAATCTTATTTGATTTTATATCTGCTTGCGCCTCAAAAAGATTTAATTGACTGTTATTATTAAAGTTGCTTACTTCTACGCCTAAAAGTCTAACGCTTGGATTGTATTGTAATTTAAACCAAGTATTTAATAAATCTTTGGAAATATTATAAATTGTTGCAGTCGAATTAGTTGGATTGTCTATGCTTAATTGCCTAGATAACCTTTTCAAATTGCTAAGTCTAATTTTTAAAGATATTGTTTTGCCTTTTAAATTTTGTTGACGTAAACGCCAAGCAACCATTTCAGATAAGTATAATATTTGAATATTCATATCTTTTAAATCTGTTAAATCACTTGAAAAAGTTTGCTCATTTGAAATTGATTTATCTTTGGTTTGTTTTTCAACCTTGCGATTATCAATACCATGTGATAATTCATAAAAATGCTGGGCTCTGTTTTTAAAAATTTTTTTAAAAATTTTATAATCTGTATCTCTTAAATCTTTTATTAAATGGATTTGTAAATGCTTTAAAGCTTCTACGGCTTTAGGACCTATTCCCCACACACATTTAACAGGTAACGGGTCAATAGTCTCTTGTATTTTATTTGGTTTAATATAAAAAAAACCATCTGGTTTATCTAAATCGCTGGCAATTTTAGCTAAATATTTATTTGGAGCCAAGCCAACTGATGCTGTTAGACCAGTTTTGTCTTTTATTAAATTTTTAATTTTCCAAGCTATAGTTTCAAAATCACCATGCAATAATTTACCACCAGTTACATCTAAAAAAGCTTCGTCAACAGATAAACCTTCTACATGGGGTGTGATTTGGTAAAAACAATTAAATACTTGTTTGCTTAGTTCTTGATAGCGTTGCATTCTTACGGGTAAAAAAGTCCCATTTGGGCACAGTCGTTTTGCAGTGATAATAGGCATAGCTGAATGTATGCCATATGTTCTGGCTGCATAACTTGCAGCACATACAACTCCGCGGTTGCTAGTGCCACCAACTATTACTGGCTTGTTTTTTAGATATGGGTTGTCTAAAACTTCGACAGAGGCATAAAAAGCATCCATATCGACATGGATAATCCATCGGTTTTGTTTGTTTTGCATAGAAAAGGGCGGATAAGTTATCCGCCCCAAATTATATTAAGAGAATATCCCTAAACCAAAGCGTCTTTTTTTCTTTGGCTTTTCTTCCGTTGATTTATGTTCAGCTATTGGAGATTCTGAAGTAGTCTCTGTTTTTATAGGTTCGTCTTGTTTTTGTTCAATAACACAAGGTTCTATAACAGCTTTTTGAATATTCTCTTCTGGGGCAGAATCTGTCTCTGCAGAAGTTTTATCTTCAACTTTATCTATATTGTTGTCAATTGTTTGTTCTGGTTCACAATCGTGTTCATTAAACTGGTCTTCATCTGTAATTTCTGGCACATCGGTGTTAGCAATTTCTTCAGATGTGAAAATGCCGTGCTTGTCAGGAAATGCCACAGTCAATTGGTATGCTTTAACTACAGTATCTTGAATTAAATCTCTACATTCTGAGTTTACAGGGTGAGCAATATCTGCGTGTAAGTTTGAGCGTTCACCTTCGTCTTCAATGCTTCTACCTTTTCCAAAATTAGTTTTACGTAAATCATTGCCACAGTCACTACAAAATTTTGATCTGAGAGCATTTTTGCTGCGACATTTTGGACAGTAATCAGAAAGTTTTCTACTTGGCATAGCTACAAATAAGCCACGTGAACCCACAATAACTTTTAAATCTCTTACCACAAAATCGTCTTCAATAGTGATACTTGCAAATGCTTTTAATTTTTCATTTTTGGCATTCATTGCTTTAATTCTTACTTCTGTGATGTTCATTCACAAACTCCTTGTCTTGTCTTATTCTTGAATATCATTTGTTTGTTTGTTTCAACTAGGAAAGTTGGCCACTTCCATTTTTCCATGTTAATTTTAGCTTTAATATTTTGAGCCTCCTTTTTGCTTTTGCATATAATAAAAAATGCAGAACCTGAACCTGTGAGCATAATTTGATTATTTGGAATTAAGTTTTTAAGTCTTTCTCGGCACGATTTTAATTCATTATTATACTCACATGCTGCCTGTTCTAAATCGTTTGAAAAAGTCGGTTTAGCAAAAAAAATACTACGTTGACTATCATTTAATCTAACTTTATGAGCTCTTTGTGTCAAGGCAAATTGTTTAAATACGGCGGGTGTAGGAGTATGTATTTTAGGAAAAATAACCACAGCAAATAAAGCTGGAGCATCTGTAATGGTGTTTATTTTTTCACCTCTTCCGTCACACCAAGCCGTTAAACCATCAATAAAAAAATTAACATCCGAGCCAAGTTTAGCAGCTATGTTTTCTATAGGTATAGTAGGCTTGCCAAAGATTTTTTGCATACCTATCAATATCGCTGCAGCATCGCTTGAACCACCTCCAAGTCCAGCACCATCTGGTATATTTTTTGTTAAATGTATTTCTATACCGCAAGTGTTATTATGATGTCTAAAAAATAAATCGGCTGCTTTATAACATAAATCATTACAGGCATCACCAAATGGCTTGTTAGTTATAAATTTAATATTTTTTTTAATAGGATTTAATTCAAGTTTGTCATATATATCAATGCACGTCATTAATGTTTCTAATTCATGAAATCCATCTGGACGTTTATTTAAAATTTTTAAATATAAGTTTAATTTTGCTGGTGTTAATATAATCATACTTGGTTATTTTCTCATAATCATACTATTTTTCAATACTCAAAAAAATTAAATTAAAGCTTGAAAGCAAGTGAGTATGTTTTATAATTCCAACCTCTTAAAAATGGGCGTTTAGCTCAGTTGGCTAGAGCACCAGCTCGACATGCTGGGGGTCACTGGTTCAAGTCCAGTAACGCCCACCATTTTTAAGATTATTTTAAAACTTTAAAAAAAGTTTTAAAATCTCTTGACTGAAGTTAAGTTTTTGTTAAAATCTTTACTTCTCTCAAAGAGGGCGATTAGCTCAGTTGGCTAGAGCACCTGCCTTACAAGCAGGGGGTCACAGGTTCGAGTCCTGTATCGCCCACCATTATCATTATAAAACAACAAATTAATTTTTTAAAATTTACATTTTAAAAATGTGGTAATGAAGTTAATGATAAATATCTCTAAAACTTAACAGATAAATTTAAAATTTCTAAACCAATCTTAATAGCTCTCTAATATTTGCTTTAACTACAGATAAAAAACAAGATATTTATTCACTGAGATAAT
>Ga0256837_1000619_pt1 | contig 28791 bp, 23 predicted proteins | sample 4562384metaG_FD_185976 | JGI IMG/M metagenome (GOLD analysis project Ga0256837, IMG submission 185976) | Hydrothermal vent microbial communities from Guaymas Basin, Mexico - 4561-384 | ecosystem: Environmental > Aquatic > Marine > Hydrothermal vents | place: Mexico: Guaymas Basin | collected... | reverse complement strand
ATTACTTTTTTCTTAAATTCCGCACTAAAACTTCTTCTTTTTTTGCTCATTTTGTCCCTCCTTCCTTAATCTTTTTTGGATATATCTTATCATATTCTTTTGGTCTTTTTTTCTGGGGACATTATATATCTTGGAATTGGTATAATAAATAGAGGCTTGAAAAAGGTTTTAATGTTTATCTCTGATGAGTTCAAAGGAATTTCAGAAGCTATAAAAGCATATTTTCTATATTCTGATATTCAAAAATGCACCATTCACTTATCAAGAAATATTTATAAGCATATGAAAAAAGAAGATGCTTCTTTCGTTAATAAAAAAATTAAAGAAATTAAATATTCCTGTGATACTTATGAAAAAGGTTTAGCTATTTTTCAATCTGAAATAATTGATAAATTTAAAAATCAATATCCAACTTATACCAAATACTTTAATTCAAAAAAGAAGAATTTTAACTTTTTTAAAATATCCCGAAACTATTAGAAAACTTGTAAACTCAACAAATACCGTTGAATCCGTTCATTCTACTTTTGAAAAGCAAAGGCTTAAAAAAGGTGGATTTTTTTCAGTCTATGAATATTTTAAACGTAGTTCTTTTTATTGTAACTGATGTTAGTAAATTTGAACTTGAAGCTATTGAAAAATCAAAATATTGATTTTTTGTTATAATAATTTATACTATTAATGGTATATTTAATATTTAAATAAATTTAAAAAAAATAAAAGTTTTTTATTAAAAACTCTTGACATAAGCTGTAAAATATCTTATAATTTCAGTCCACAAAGACAAATAAAGAGAAGCCGGCGTAGCTCAGTTGGCTAGAGCAGCTGATTTGTAATCAGCAGGTCGGGGGTTCGAGTCCCTTCGCCGGCTCCATTTCAGCGTTTGACCAGTTAAAAAGGTGGGGTTCCCGAGTGGCCAAAGGGGACGGGCTGTAAACCCGTTGGCATTTGCCTTCGCAGGTTCGAATCCTGCCCCCACCACCATGAGCGGGCGTAGCTCAGTTGGCTAGAGCGTCAGCCTTCCAAGCTGAGGGTCGCGGGTTCGAGTCCCGTCGCCCGCTCCAGTACTGAAAAACTGGGAGCTGAGCAAACTTCTTATTTTTGTTGTCTGCTCAATTCTCCCGTTATTATATGTTTTATATAAAACATTGCTAGCAGTGTTTTTGCCGCCCATATAGCTCAGTGGCAGAGCACTTCCTTGGTAAGGAAGAGGTCGCCGGTTCAATCCCGGCTATGGGCTCCAGCAAGGCCTTGTTGGAGTTCAGAAAAGAGCTAATTTTTTAAAAATTTTAAATGGAGGAATAAAATGGCAAAAGAAAAATTCCAAAGAACCAAACCACATGTTAATATTGGTACAATCGGACATGTTGACCATGGTAAAACAACTTTAACAGCAGCTATTACTGGTGTTCTTGCTCAAAAAGGTCTTTCTGAAATGAAAGATTATGATAATATTGATAATGCACCAGAAGAAAAAGAAAGAGGTATTACAATTAATACATCTCACGTTGAATATGAAACTGAAAAAAGACATTATGCTCATGTTGACTGTCCAGGACACGCAGACTATGTTAAAAATATGATTACTGGTGCTGCTCAAATGGACGGAGCTATTTTAGTTGTTGCGGCGACTGATGGCCCTATGCCACAAACAAGAGAACATATTCTGTTATCAAGACAAGTTGGTGTTCCGGCAATTGTTGTATTTTTAAATAAAATGGATATGGTGGACGATGAAGAACTACTTGAACTTGTTGAAATGGAAGTTAGAGAACTTCTAAGTGAATATGATTTTAATGGTGATGAAGCTCCGGTTGTAGCTGGATCTGCTCTTAAAGCTCTTGAAGAGGTAAAAGCTGGACAACTTGGTGAGTGGAGTGAAAAAATTCTTGAACTTATGAATGCGGTTGATGAATATATTCCAACTCCGGAAAGAGATACTGAAAAAGATTTCTTAATGCCTATTGAAGATGTATTCTCAATTTCAGGAAGAGGTACTGTTGTAACTGGTAGAATTGAGAGAGGTACTTTAAAAGTTGGTGATGATGTAGATATCGTTGGATTTAGACCGACTCAAACTACAAAAGTTACTGGTGTTGAAATGTTTAGAAAAGAAATGGATGAAGCTCAAGCTGGTGATAATGTAGGGGTACTTCTAAGAGGTATTAAAAAAGATGAAGTTGAAAGAGGGCAAGTTCTTGCTAAACCTGGAACAATTACACCTCATACTAAATTTGAAGCAGAAGTTTACGCTTTAACTAAAGAAGAAGGTGGTAGACATAAACCATTCTTTAACGGATATAGACCACAATTCTACATCAGAACAACTGACGTAACTGGAAGCGTAATTCTTCCAGAAGGTGTAGAAATGGTTATGCCTGGTGATAATGTAAAATTAACTGTAGAATTAATCGCTCCAATTGCACTTGAAGAAGGTACAAGATTTGCTATCAGAGAAGGTGGTAGAACTGTAGGTGCTGGAGTTGTAACTAAAATTATCGAATAAGGGTTCCCCCCTTATTTTTAAAGGATAAAGATGAGAGAAATTATTCATCTAAAATGTACTGAATGTGGTAGATTTAACTATCATACAACAAAAGAAAAAAGAAAGCATCCTGAGAAGTTTGAAGTTAGAAAATATTGTAAATGGTGTAATAAACACACTGTTCACAAAGAATCTAAACTTTGATTTTGGGCTTTTTGCCCTTTCATTAGATTCTATTTGTTAGGATCTAATGAGCGGGCGTAGCTCAGTTGGCTAGAGCGTCAGCCTTCCAAGCTGAGGGTCGCGGGTTCGAGTCCCGTCGCCCGCTCCACCTAGGGCAGTAGCTCCAATGGTAGAGCGGCGGTCTCCAAAACCGCTTGTTGGGGGTTCGAGTCCCTCCTGCCCTGCCATTAACCAATTTTTGGAAGAGGTAACATGGAGAAACTGATTGCATATATTAAAGCAGCAAAAGAAGAATTGGATAAAGTTATTTTTCCAACTGCTCAAGAAGTTAAACAATCTTTTATTTCAGTAGTGTTAGTGGTAACAGTTGTTACATTGTTTTTAAGTTTAGTTGATTTAATTATGAATAATATTTTAAAAGCTGTTTTATAAGGGAACATATGAATTGGTATGCATTACAAGTTTATTCCGGAAGTGAATTAAGTGTCAAAAAGGCAATTGAAAATTTAAAAAAAGATTTACATCTTGACGATAAAATAGGTGAGATAATTGTACCGACAGAAGAAGTTATTGAAGTGAAAAACGGTGAAAAGAAAATTTATGAAAGAAGTATATATCCGGGATATGTTTTTTTAGAAGCGGATTTAGACACCGAACTTTGGCATAAAATCCAATCTCTTCCAAAAGTTGGTAGATTCATTGGTGAATCTAAAAAACCAACTCCTCTTAAAAAAGAAGATATCGAGCTTATACTCGAAAAAGCAAAAACGAAAAGTGCACCTAAGCCAAAAGTCTCTTTTGAAGAAGGTGAGATAGTTAGAATTAACGAAGGTCCGTTTGCAAACTTCACAGGAGAAGTTGAAGATTTTGATTATGAAAAAGGAATGCTGAAACTAAATGTTACTATATTTGGTAGAAGCACTCCGGTAGAAATACATTACACAAAAGTAGAAAAAATTGTATAAAGGATAAGGGATGGCAAAAAAAGTAGTAGAAGTATTAAAACTTCAAATCCCAGCAGGTAAAGCGAATCCATCACCTCCGGTAGGTCCAGCACTTGGACAAAGAGGTATTAATATTATGGAATTTTGTAAAGCTTTTAACGAAAAAACAAAAGATATGATGGGCTTTACAATTCCTGTTGAAATTACTGTATTTAATGATAGAAGTTTTACATTTATCACTAAACAACCGCCGGCAACAGATTTACTTAAAAAAGCTGCTGGTATTCAAAAAGGAAGTTCGAATCCGTTAAAAGAAAAAGTAGGTAAAATTACTAAGGCTCAATTAAAAGAAATTGCAGAGAAAAAATTACCGGATTTAAACACTGATGATATAGAGGTGGCTATGAAAACTCTTGCAGGTAGTGCAAGAAGTATGGGAATTGAAATAGTAGATTAATACCACTAGTGTGGAAGCAAAAAATTTGCGTAAGGATTGAAAATGGCAAAAAAACATGGTAAAAGATATCAAGAGCTTCTAAAAAAAATAGAGAAAGATATATATTCTTTAAAGGAAGCTGCTGAAAAAGTAAAAGAACTTAAATCGGCTAAATTTGACGAAACTGTGGAATTAGCACTTAAACTCGGTGTTGACCCGAGACATGCTGATCAAATGATTAGAGGTAGCGTTGTACTTCCTCACGGAACTGGAAAAGAAGTAAAAGTAGCAGTTCTTGCAAAAGGTGAAAAAGCTGATGAAGCAAAAGCTGCTGGTGCTGATATTGTAGGAGAAGAAGAAGTTCTTGAAATGATTCAAAATCAAAATTTAGATTTTGATATTTTAATTGCAACTCCTGATATGATGGGTAAACTTGGTAGATTTGGTAAAATTTTAGGCCCAAAAGGACTTATGCCAAATCCTAAAACAGGTACAGTTACTATGGACGTAGCTCAAGCTGTTAAAAACGCGAAAGCTGGACAAGTTAATTTTAGAGTTGATAAAAAAGGTAATATGCACGTAGGTATAGGGAAAGCAAGTTTTGATGCTGAAAAAATTTATGAAAATGCAGTTGCGTTTGTGGAAAAAATAAATAAAATGAAACCAGCAAGTGCAAAAGGTAGATATATTCAAAATGCGGCACTTAGTCTTACTATGAGTCCAAGTTTAAAACTTGACGTTAATGAATTAGCAGAATATAAATAGGTTTTGGCCTAAGTCTGGATGACTTAGAAAGCAGGTGGGTTTACCCTTAATTTCCTGCCGAGTCTAAGTGAAAGGAGCTTTATGAAAAAGGAACTAAAACAACAAATTGTTGAAGAGCTTTCTAAAGAATTTACGAAAGGCGTAAGTGTTTTTTATGCCGATTTTAAAGGTCAAACGGTAAAAGATTTAGAAGCTTTAAGAAAAGTAGTTAGAGAAGCAGAAGGAAAAGCTAGAATAGTTAAAAATACCTTAGCTAAAATTGCTTTTAAAAATAACGATATTGATGTAGATTTTGAAGAAAATAATATTTTTGTATGGGGCGAAGATCAAATCACTCTAGCAAAAATTATTACAAAACACGCAGCTGCAAATAAAGACAGTTTTAAAATTAAAGGTGCAGTAATTGAAGGTGAAGTAAAAGATGTTGCTTATGTTGAAGAAGTAAGTAAGCTTCCAACTAAAGACGAATTACTTGGAATGGTTGCATTTATGATGAAATCTCCGGTGGCAAAATTTGCTTGGGGACTTCAAAAATTAATTGAGAAAAAAGAACAAGAATAAAAAATATAAAATAAAATAGGAGGAGTTACTATGGCTTGTACATTTGAACAAATTTTAGAAACTATTGAAAACTTAACAGTTAAAGAATTAAATGAATTAGTAAAATTATTCGAAGAAAAATTTGAAGTATCTGCACAACCTACTGTTGTAGCTGGAGCTGCTGGTGGAGTTGCTGGTGGAGCTGCTGAAGAAAAAACTGAATTTGATGTGATTTTAAAAGATGCCGGAGCTAAAAAAATCAACGTAATTAAAGTTGTAAGACAAATTACTGGTGCTGGACTTAAAGAAGCTAAAGAAATGGTTGATAGTGCACCAACTACAATTAAAGAAGCTGTAAGCAAAGAAGAAGCTGAAGAAATTAAAAAACAACTTGAAGAAGCGGGAGCAACTGTAGAAGTTAAATAATTTCTCCCTTGCTTTTTTTTACAATTTTTGATATATTCACACCTCTACAAATTATTTCTGCGCAGGAGAGCCTATGTTAAACCAATTAAAATCAGCTAATAGATTAAGATTAGATTTTTCTAAAATTCCACAAATCCTTGATATTCCTAATCTACTGCATTTACAACAAAATTCTTTCCAAGATTTTATTAATCTAAAAGAACCTGAAAAAAGTGGTATTCATAAAGTTTTTAAATCTATGTTTCCAATTACAGATGCCCAAAATAGAATTACACTTGAGTATGCTGGTATTGAATTTAAAAAGCCTAAATATACTGTTAGAGAGTGTATGGAAAAAGGTCTTACTTATTCTATTCCGATTAGAATTAAAATTAGACTTATCGTTCACGAAAGGGATGAAAAAACAGGTGAAAAGATAGGAATTAAAGATATTAAAGAACAAACTCTTTATATTAGAGATATTCCCTTAATGACGGAAAGAACAAGTTTTATTATAAATGGAGTAGAAAGAGTTATAGTAAATCAACTTCATAGAAGCCCGGGTGTTATTTTCAAACAAGAAGAAGCACAAAATTCTAATAAACTACTTTATTCTGCTCAAATTATTCCGGATAGAGGAAGTTGGGTTTATTTTGAATATGATGTAAAAGATGTTTTATATGTAAGAGTTAACAAAAGAAGAAAAGTTCCGGTTACTATACTTCTTAGAGCGATGGATTATTCTAAAGAAGATATTCTTAGAATGTTTTATCCCATAATTGATATTAAAATAAAAGATAATAAATTTTTAATGCCGTCAACTCAGCTTGAACCCGGAAAACTTGACTATGATATAAAAGATGAAGACGGAAATGTTTTAATAGCTGCCGGTAAAAGATTAAGTGAAAGAAAACTTAAAAAAATTCAAGAAGAGTATGAATATGTTGAATATCCTATAGAAGTATTGCTTGATAGACACTTGGCAGAACCTATTTATGATCCGGTAACAGGGGAAGTCTTATTTGATACATTAACTGTTCTAAATGAAGTTAAACTTAAAAAAATAGTTGAATCTCAAATTGATTCTTTTAAAATCGTAAATGATTTAGCTGAAGGTGTTGATGACGGAATTTTAAAAGCCTTCCATCAAGATATAGAAACTCTTAAAATATTGAGACAGCTTGAGGGAATTGAAAACGAAAATGATTTAGCAAGAATTAGAATTTATAAAGTAATGAGACCTGGTGAACCTGCAACTCCTCAAACTGCAAAAGAACTTTTTGAAAAGCTTTTCTTTGATCCGGAAAGATACGACCTTACAAAAGTTGGTCGTATGAAAATGAATCATAAATTGAGTCTAAATGTTCCGGATGACATAACTATCTTAACTTATCAAGATATAATTAAAACTATTCAATATTTAATCGGAGTTAAAAATGGTGTTGGTCAAATTGACGATAGAGACCATTTAGGAAATAGAAGAATTAGAAGTATCGGAGAATTATTAGCTAATAAACTTCAAGACGGTCTTGCTAAAATGCAAAAAACAATCAGAGACAAAATGACAACCGTTACAAATGTAAATGATTTACTTCCAATGGATTTAGTAAATACTAAACTTGTAACTACTACTATACTTGACTTTTTTGCAACAGGTCAGCTTTCACAATTTATGGACCAAACAAACCCACTTAGTGAAGTGGCTCATAAAAGGAGACTAAGTGCTCTTGGAGAAGGTGGAGTTCAAAGAGAAAGAGCCGGATTTGAAATCAGAGACGTTCATCCGAGCCACTACGGAAGAATATGTCCTATTGAAACACCTGAAGGTCAAAACATTGGTCTTGTTAATACACTTTCAACTTATGCAAAAGTAAATGAATTCGGATTTATAGAGGCTCCTTATAGAGTTGTAAAAGACGGGCGTGTAACAGATGAAATCGTATATCTTACTGCAACTCAAGAAGAGGAAAAAGTAATTGCACCGGCTTCAGTAAAAATTGACGAAGAGACGGGTGAAATTATTGATGATTTAATCGAAGCTAGAAAAGACGGTGAAATTATCTTAGTAGATAAAAAAGAGGTTGATCTTTATGACCTTAACCCTAAAATGATTGTAGGGGTTGGTGCATCTCTTATTCCATTCCTTGAGCATGATGACGCAAACAGGGCGTTAATGGGGTCTAACATGCAGCGTCAAGGTGTGCCACTTCTAAGAAGTGAAGCTCCGATTGTTGGTACCGGAATGGAAAAATACGTAGCTCGTGATGCTTGGCAAATTGTAAAAGCTAAACGTCCGGGTAAAGTTATTAAGGTTGATGCTAAAAATATTTATATTTTAGGTGAAGATGAAAATGGAGCTTATATTGACCACTATGGACTTGAAAAATATTTAAGAACTAACCAAAACACTTGTTTTGACCAGAGACCTATAGTAAAAGTAGGTGATGTTGTTAAAGCCGGTGATGTAATAGCTGATGGTCCTAATATGGATAACGGAGAAATTGCTCTTGGTAAAAACGTAATGGTGGCATTTATGCCGTGGAACGGATATAACTTTGAGGATGCTATTGTTTTAAGTGAGAGAATTATTAAAGATGACGTTTATACGTCAGTTCATATTTACGAAGAAGTTTGTGAGGTAAGAGAACTTAAACACGGGCTTGAAGAACTTACGGCAGATATTCCGGGAGTTAAGCCTGAATATTTAACTCACCTTGATGAGAGTGGGATTGTAAAAATCGGAACATATGTAAAACCTGGAATGATTTTAGTTGGTAAAATTTCACCAAAAGGCGATGTAAAACCTACACCTGAAGAGAGACTTTTAAAATCAATTTTTGGAGACAAATCAGGACATGTAGTAAACAATTCTCTTTATGCACCGGCAAGTATGGAAGGTGTTGTAATTGATGTTAAGGTTTATACTAAAAAAGGTTACGAGCTTGATGAAAGAGCAAAAAAAGCTTATGAAGAAGAAAAAGCAAAAATTGAGGAAGTTTATAAAAATCAATTAAGCATTATTGATAAAGAAGAAGTTTTAGCTCTTGCTACTTTATTATCAAGTAAACCTCTTGCAAAAGATGTTGACCTTAACGGTAAAACATATAAAGCAGGTGAAAAACTTCCGAAAGATGAACTTATAAATATTAATAAATTTTTATTATTGAGTTTAGTTGAATATTTTGATGAAGAGACTCAAAGAGAGTTTGAAAATATAAAAGCTAAATATCAGGCTGAAAAAGACAATATTAGACGTGAATATGATGAAAAATTAGAAGTTCTTGAAAGAGACGATATTTTGCCAAACGGTGTTGCTAAAATGGTAAAAGTTTATATAGCTAACAAAAGAAAAATCAAAGTCGGTGATAAAATGGCAGGTCGTCACGGAAACAAAGGTATCGTAAGTATTATCGTTCCGGAAGAAGATATGCCTTATATGGAAGACGGAAGAACTGTTGATATAGTATTAAACCCTCTAGGGGTTCCGTCAAGGATGAATATTGGACAGATTCTTGAAGTTCATTTGGGACTGGTAGGTAAAAATTTAGGAGAACAACTTCAAAAAATCTTAGAAGAAAAACAAGTCGATTACGTAAATAAATTGCGTGAAGAAATGAAAGAGATTGCTCGTGTAGCTCATTTCGGTGAAAAATATGTGGAATTTTTAGACAGTTTAACTAATGAAGAACTTTTAAAATACGCTCAAGACTGGGCTAAGGGAGTTAAATTCGCAACTCCGGTATTTGAGGGTGTAACTGAAGAAGAATTTAAAAAACTGTTTGAAATGGCTGGAATTCCGGAAGACGGAAAAACTCAACTTTATGACGGTAGAACGGGTGAGCCTATAAAAGAGAGAGTAAATGTAGGGTATATGTATATGCTAAAACTACATCACTTAGTTGATGATAAAGTTCACGCAAGAAGTATCGGGCCATACAGTTTAATTACTCAACAGCCAGTAGGTGGTAAAGCTCTCTTTGGTGGTCAGAGATTTGGGGAAATGGAAGTTTGGGCACTTGAAGCGTACGGTGCGGCATACAACCTTAAAGAAATGCTTACAACTAAATCTGATGACGTTGAAGGTAGAAATAAAGCATATAGAGCCTTAACAAGAGGAGAGAATGTTCCGATTGAAGGTCTTAGTGAAACATTCTTTGTATTATCTAAAGAGCTTAGAGCACTTGGATTAGACCTTGAGTTTTATAAAAAGGAAGAAGACAATGAAGAAATTTAAACTTGTAAAACTTGACTGGGATGAAGAAAACAGACCAAAAGACATAGATGCTGTTCAGGTTAAGATAGCCTCTCCTGAGGAAATTCTTTCTTGGTCTTTTGGTGAAGTTAAAAAACCAGAGACTATTAACTATAGAACTTTAAAGCCGGAAAGAGACGGACTTTTCTGTGCTAAAATTTTTGGTCCTATTAATGATTATGAGTGCCTTTGTGGAAAATATAAAAAAATGCGTTATAAAGGTATTGTTTGTGAAAAATGTGGTGTAAAAGTAACTACTTCTAAAGTAAGACGTGAGAGATTCGGGCATATTGAACTTGTTACACCTGTAGCTCATATCTGGTATGTATCTAACCTTCCAAGTAGAATCGGAACACTTCTTGATATTAAAATGAAAGACCTTGAGAGAGTTCTTTATTATGAAGCGTATGTGGTATATGAACCTGGCGATGCACCGGTTAAAAAAGGTGATGTATTAGTAGAAGAAGAATATAGAAAATTAGTAGAGCTTTATGGAGATAGTGGTTTCCATGCCGAAATGGGAGCTGAAATTATTAGAAGAATGCTAGAAGAACTTGATTTAGCAGAAATGTATCATACATTAAAAGAGGATTTAAAAAACACTCGTTCTGAAGCCAGAAAAAAAGAAATTGTTAAAAAACTTAAAATTGTTGAAGGATTCTTAAATTCTGATAACAGACCGGAATGGATGATTATGAATGTAATTCCGGTGTTACCACCGGACCTTAGACCTCTTGTTGCACTTGACGGTGGAAAATTTGCAGTAGCTGATGTAAACGACCTTTATAGAAGAGTTATTCACAGAAACCAAAGACTTAAAAGACTAATTGAGCTTGACGCACCGGAAATTATTATCAGAAATGAAAAAAGAATGCTTCAAGAAGCTGTTGATGCTCTTTTTGATAATGGAAGACGTGGAAATACAATTAAAGGTGCGAATAAAAGACCTCTTAAATCACTAAGTGATGTGATTAAAGGTAAAACGGGTAGATTTAGACAAAACCTTCTTGGTAAAAGGGTTGATTATTCAGGAAGAAGTGTTATTGTAGTAGGACCGAATCTAAGAATGGACCAATGTGGTCTTCCTAAAAAAATGGCACTTGAACTATTTAAACCACATTTAATTGGAAAACTTGAAGAAAAAGGTTACGCGACAACTATTAAACAAGCAAAAAGACATATCGAAGAAAAAACTCCGGAAGTTTGGGAATGTCTGCAAGAAGTTGTTGACCAATACCCGGTACTTTTAAACAGGGCTCCAACACTTCATAAACTCTCAATCCAGGCGTTCCATCCGGTACTAATTGACGGAAATGCAATCCAATTACATCCACTTGTTTGTGCGGCATTTAACGCAGACTTTGATGGTGACCAAATGGCAGTTCACGTACCTTTAAGTCAAGAAGCTATAGCTGAAGCTAAAATCTTAATGTTAAGTTCAATGAATATTCTTCTTCCGGCTTCAGGGAAAGCTATTGCCGTACCTAGCCAAGATATGGTACTTGGAATTTATTATATTTCTTTAATGAAAGAGGGTGTAAAAGGGGAACATAAACTTTTTGCTTCACCAGAAGAAGTTTTAATAGCATTTGATGAGGGAGCAGTTGATTTACATGCAAAAGTGAAAGTAAAAGTAAAAGGTGAAGTTGTAGATACGACTCCCGGTAGAATGATTTTACATTCAATCGCTCCGGATTTTGTACCGGTTGAGATGTATAATAAGATAATGAAGAAAAAAGATATCGCAAATCTTGTAGATTACGTGTATAAATTCGGTGGTCTTAAAGTTACGGCGGAATTTTTGGATAACCTTAAAAATTTAGGTTTCAAATATGCGGCAAAAGTTGGGGTATCTATTTCTGCTGCAGATATTGTTGTACCGGAAGAAAAACAACAAATCATTGAAGAAGCTCTGAAAAAAGTTAAAGAAGTTCAAGAGCAATATAAAAAAGGTCTACTTACAGACCAAGAAAGATACAATAAAATTATCGACATCTGGACAAAAGCTAACAATGATATTGCAGATAAGTTGATGGAACTTATGAAAAAAGATAAAAACGGATTTAACTCTATTTATATGATGGCTGATTCAGGTGCTAGGGGTAGTGCGAGCCAAATTAAACAGCTTGCTGGTATGAGGGGTCTTATGGCAAAACCTAACGGTGAAATTATCGAAACACCGATTATCTCAAACTTTAAAGAGGGTCTAAACGTACTTGAGTTCTTCATTTCAACCCATGGTGCAAGAAAAGGTCTTGCCGATACGGCTCTTAAAACGGCAAGTGCGGGATACCTTACAAGAAAACTTGTTGATGTTTCACAAAACTTCAGAGTAATTATGCAAGATTGTGGAACCCATGAGGGTATTGAAGTTACTGATATTGCAGATGGTTCCACTCTAGTTGAGTCTTTAGAAGAAAGAATTTATGGAAGAGTGCTGGCAGATGATGTTTATGACCCTATTACAAGTGAGGTTTTATATACTGAAGGTACTTTAATTACTGAAGAAGAAGCAAAAGAAATTGTAAGAAAAGGGGTTAAATCCGTAAAAATTAGAAGTGCTTTAACTTGTAAAGCACCAAAAGGAATCTGTGCTAAATGTTATGGGATGAACCTGGCTGAAAGACGTCTTGTAAAAGTTGGTGAGGCTGTTGGTATTTTGGCGGCTCAATCAATCGGTGAACCTGGTACGCAGTTGACATTAAGAACATTCCATACAGGTGGTATTGCAGGTTCAACTCAGGAAGAGAGACAAATTGTAGCGGAAAAACACGGATACATCAGATACTATAATATCGAAATATACGAAAGAGACGGTAAAAAGATTGTTGCTAACAGACGTAATGCGGCTATTTTATTAGTTGAGCCGAAATTAAAAGCTCCATGTGATGGAACTATTCGAATCGAAACTCAACACGAAGAGGTTCTTGTTGAAATCGAATGCGAAGACGGAAGTATAAAAAGATATTCTCTTAGAAAAAATGATATTGTTAAAGGAACTGAACTTGCAGGAATTGCAGGTAAAACAGAAGGGAAACTTTATATCCCTTATAAAAATCAAAAAGTTAAAAAAGATGATGCAATTGTAGAAGTAATTAAAGAAGCTTGGTATATTCCTCAAAGAATTCCATATGGGGCTGAACTGAAAGTTGATGATAACGAGCCGGTTCCTTTGAAAGTTGCTAGCGAATCTCATGGAGTGGTAAAATATTATAAATTAATAGGAGATCATTTAGAGAGAGTTTACGATATTAAAGCCGGTATGGAAATAGGATTTGATAATGAATATAAAGGTTTGTTTGCAGTAGTAGTTGATGAACATGAAAGAGAAGCGGATAGATATTATATTGTAAGAGGAAGTAGAATTTTAGTTGATGATAACGCTAAAGTAAATGCCAGGGATATTATTGCGGAACCTATAAAAGGGGAAAGTAAAATCATAGCTGAATGGGATCCGTTTGCTAATCCAATCTTAGCCGAAGCTGACGGAGTTGTTAAATTTGAAGATGTAATTGACGGATTTACGGTTACTACTCAAATTGACGAATTAACGGGTGAGAGTAGAATAATCGTAAAAGAGTATTTACCAAAAGGGCATCAACCAAGAATTTTACTTGCGAGTGACGGAAAAGTATTTGAATATGTGCTTGAACCAAAAACGGTTATTCACGTTCAAGAAGGAACGGAAGTTAAACAAGGGGATATTCTTGCTAAAACACCAAAAGCGGTTGCAAGAAGTGCTGACATTACAGGGGGTCTTCCAAGAGTTAACGAACTTTTTGAAGCTAGAAAACCAAAATCACCGGCAATTATCAGTGAAATTGACGGATTTGTAAAATTCGGAAAAACTGTTAGAGGTAAACAAAGACTTATTGTTGAAGGTGAAACAAGTGTAAAAGAATATCTTGTACCACAAGATAGACAAATTTTAGTACACGAAGGCGATTTTGTACACGCAGGTGAGAGACTAACTGATGGTCAAATCTCAAGTTATGATATTTTAAATATCCTTGGAGAAAAAGCACTTCAACAATATATTGTTGCTGAAGTTCAAAAAGTATATCGTCTTCAAGGTGTTAACATTAACGATAAACATATTGAACTTATCGTTAATCAAATGTTAAGACAGGTTAAAATTGTTGATAGTGGAGATACTAAATTTATCGAAGGTGATTTAGTAAGTAAGAAAATCTTTAATGAAGAGAATGAAAGAATTAAAAAATTCGGAGGAGAACCGGCAATTGCAGAACCAATGCTTGTAGGTATTACAAGAGCGGCGATTCAAAGTGATAGTTTCATTAGTGCAGCTTCGTTCCAAGAAACGACGAGAGTTCTTACGGAAGCTAGTATTCAAGGTAAATTCGATTATCTTGAAGACTTTAAAGAAAATATCGTTCTAGGACGTGTTGTACCGGTTGGTACGGGAATGTTCTATCATAAAGACAGAGATTTAAAATTAGATCATAATAATAGCGAATAATAAAAACACTTCTTCCTTTTTCTTTTTTCCTTTTTGTCAGCTTACAGTTTTGTTGGAATTAATTTAAACGGTTCGTTGTTTTATACTGTCGGCGGAGGTTTTGGATTTAGTGTAGGGTAACAGGAAGGGAATAAAAGACTTTATTCAAATGTGGCTGCAATATCTTATGATGATAATTATCGGTTGAGTTATTATGCGATAGGGTTTGATTATTTTTTTACAGATGATAAATTGAAACCGTATTTTGGAATGAGGGTGGATTCTGTTAGTATTGAAAATGATGAGAATAATTTTAAAAAGAATACCGAAGGTTTTTCATTTAGAATCGGTCTTTTATAATAGATTATTTTAATATTTTAATGTAAATTTCGTTGTAGAAATAATTTTACTAAACGATTACAAAAGTGTAAAAAATATTAATATAAGCTTAGAATATAAATTTAATAGAGAAGATATCGGTATTGTATATTTTCCTTTTTAAAAGGAAGTATCAATTTGTAAATTTTTTTGAATTTTGATATTATTTCATACTAAAAAAGTTAGTAAATCACAAGAAAAGGAAAGCTATGCCTACTATAAACCAATTAGTAAGAAAAGGTAGAAAAAAGGTAATTAAAAAATCAAAATCACCTGCACTTGTAAGCTGTCCTCAAAGAAGAGGAGTTTGTACAAGAGTATATACTACTACTCCTAAAAAACCGAACTCAGCTTTAAGAAAAGTTGCAAAAGTTAGATTAACTAGTGGATATGAAGTAATTAGTTACATCCCGGGTGAAGGTCACAACCTACAAGAACATAGTATCGTGCTTGTAAGAGGTGGTAGGGTAAAAGACTTACCGGGGGTTAAATATCATATCGTTAGAGGTGCTCTTGATACTGCCGGGGTTAAAGGAAGAGTACATAGTAGAAGTAAATACGGAACTAAAAAAGCTGAAGCAGGTAAAAAATAATTTAGTTGCTTAATAGGTGTTTAAAAGGTTTATTTAAATAGTTGGTTTTGGTTATAGTAGGAGGATTTTTTAATGGCGTATAAATGGATTTTTCCATTTTTTATTTTTAAGTGTCCATTGATTAACCTCCTCACTGCCAAAAGGTAGAGTAAGTCCTGTGAAATGCAGGGTAAAAAACTGAAGAGAAGGAGAATATTATGAGAAGAAGAAGAGCCCCAAAAAGACCGGTAATGCCGGATCCGGTATATAACAGCGAAGTAGTTACAAAATTTATTAACAAAGTTATGTGGGATGGTAAAAAAACATTAGCTGAAAAAATCGTTTACGGTGCAATTGACAGACTAAACAATAAAGAAGAAGATACAAAAGGTATTGATATTTTCTTTAAAGCTATTGAAAACGTAAAACCGCTTCTTGAAGTTAGAAGTAGAAGAGTTGGTGGTGCTACTTATCAAGTACCGGTAGAAGTAAGACCTGAGAGACAACAAACTCTTGCAATCAGATGGATTGTTGATGCTGCAAGAAACAGAAACGAAAGAACGATGATTGAAAGACTTTCAAACGAACTTTGGGATGCTGCAAATGAAAGAGGAGCGGCATTTAAGAAAAGAGAAGATACTCATAGAATGGCTGAAGCTAACAAAGCATTCGCTCACTACAGATGGTAAGAATATAAGTGGAAAATGGAAAATGAGTATATTTTTTCCTCTTTTTTCCCCTCTTTTATCTACAATTATAAAACAATCACAAATAAGGAGATAATATGCCAAGAAAAACACCTTTACATATGGTAAGAAACATTGGTATTGCGGCACATATTGACGCAGGTAAAACTACAACAACAGAAAGAATTCTTTACTATACCGGTGTAAGCCACAAAATCGGTGAGGTGCACGAAGGTGCAGCTACAATGGACTGGATGGAACAAGAAAAAGAAAGAGGTATTACAATTACTTCTGCTGCTACTACGTGTTTCTGGAAAGATTACCAAATTAACATTATCGATACTCCAGGGCACGTTGACTTTACAATCGAAGTTGAAAGAAGTATGAGGGTACTTGACGGAGCTGTTGCAGTGTTCTGTGCAGTTGGTGGAGTTCAACCACAATCAGAAACTGTTTGGAGACAAGCAAATAAATATAGAGTTCCAAGAATTGCATTCGTTAACAAAATGGACAGAATTGGTGCAGATTTCTTTAATGTTGAAAAACAAATCAAAGAAAGATTAAAAGCGAACCCGGTTCCTATTCAAATTCCAATCGGAGCTGAAGATAATTTCAAAGGTGTAGTTGATTTAGTTCAAATGAAAGCACTTGTATGGGATGATGAAGCTGCACTTGGAAGTAAATATAGAGTTGAAGAAATTCCAGCAGAACTTCAAGAGAAAGCAGAAGAGTACAGAGAAAAAATGATTGAAGCTGTTGTTGAAACTGATGAAGAACTTATGGAAAAATACTTTGCCGGAGAAGAGTTAACAGAAGAAGAACTAAAAAAAGCTATTAAAAAAGCTACTGTAAATATTGAAATTGTTCCAATGCTTTGTGGTACTGCGTTTAAAAACAAAGGTGTGCAACCTTTACTTGATGCAGTAATTGATTATCTTCCGGCTCCGGATGAAGTTGACTGGATTAAAGGAATTGATCCTAAAACAGGTGAAGAAATCAGCGTAAATCCGGGTGATGACGAGCCGTTTGCAGGACTTGCGTTTAAGATTATGACTGACCCGTTCGTTGGTAAACTTACATTTACAAGATTCTATTCAGGGGTTATCACATCAGGAAGTTACGTATTAAACGCTACTAAAAACAAAAAAGAAAGAGTTGGAAGACTTCTTAGAATGCATTCAAACAAAAGAGAAGAAGTTCCAGAATTCTACAGTGGAGAAATTGGAGCTATCGTTGGTCTTAAACATACATTAACTGGGGATACTTTATGTGATGAAAAAAGACCAATTATATTAGAGAGAATGGAATTCCCAGATCCGGTTATCAGCGTAGCAGTTGAGCCTAAAACTAAAGCAGACCAAGAAAAAATGGCACTTGCACTTCAAAAACTGGCTGAAGAAGACCCAAGCTTTAGAGTTACAACTGATGAAGAATCAGGTCAAACTATTATTTCCGGTATGGGTGAATTGCACCTTGAAATTATTGTAGATAGACTTAAAAGAGAATTCAAAGTTGAATGTAACACAGGTAAACCTCAAGTTGCATACAGAGAAACATTCAAAAACCAAGTTGAACAAGAATACAAATACGCAAAACAATCAGGTGGTAGAGGTCAATACGGACACGTATTCATAAGACTTATCCCACAAGAGCCTGGAAAGGGTTATGAATTTGTTGATTTAATTAAAGGTGGAGTAATTCCAAGAGAATACATCCCGGCAGTTGACAAAGGTATCCAAGAAGCTGCTCAAGGTGGTGTACTTGCAGGATTCCCGGTAGTTGACTTTAAAGTAGAATTGTTTGATGGTTCTTACCATGAAGTTGACTCAAGTGAAATGGCATTTAAATTGGCCGGAAGTATGGCGTTTAAAGAAGGTGTTAAAAAAGCAAATCCGGTAATTTTAGAGCCGGTTATGAAAGTTGAAATCGAAGTTCCGGAAGAGTATATGGGGGACGTTATCGGTGATATCAATAGAAGAAGAGGTCAAGTAAACTCTATGGAGGACCAACACGGAATTAAAAAAATTACGGCATTCGTACCACTTAGCGAAATGTTCGGTTATTCAACAGACTTAAGAAGTATGACTCAAGGTAGAGGTACTTACTCAATGGTATTTGATCATTACGAAGAAGTACCTAACAACATTGCAGAAGAAATTATCAAAGAAAGACAAGGGTAAGCCCTTGTTTTTTTTAAATTAGAAACAAAGTTTCGATAATTTTTTTCTTTTTTTAATAGGATTTTTTTAGCGGTTGTGAAAAAGAAAAATATTTAGTTGTATATACTTTCGTAGATGAAGTATATTCATCTAAAATATTTAAAGAATTTGAAAAAGAAACCGGCATAAAAATAAAACTGGTTTATGATGTTGTGACTACTACATATTAAGAAAAGTATCTTTGATTTTAGTAAGTTTCCTGAACTGTTTGTGAACGGATTCAATAATATTGGTGGTATAAATTACTTTTCTGATAGGTTCTGGGTATTTAAAATAATTGAATAAATTATCCCACTTATTTCTCCAAGATTTAATAACAATCGGATATTTGTTTCCCCATTTTTCTTCAAGCTTGTCAAGTTCGATTTTGGCCTGGTCTTTAGATACTGTCTGATATATTTTTTTAAGTCTTTCATAAACTCTTTTTTATTTTTTGAAGCCACATATTTTAAAGAGTTTCTAATACCAATTCCAATATATTTAATAACTTTGCTTTGATATAATAACGATATGGGAATACTAAGATATGATAGATTAATCAAAGAGAGTAAAGAAGAGTTGGAGGAGTTGTTAAAAAAAGAGAGAGATGTAAGGATTTACAGAAGAATAAAAGTTATTTATCTATTAAAAAAAACACCAAAGATTTTTTCAATGCATATGTCGCATTTAGATAGTGTTTGTTTTAATGAATATTTAAAAAATTTAAGTGAAAAATTTAAAAACGATAATATAGTTTTAATAATGGATAATGCAAGTTTTCATAAATCTAAACAACTTAAAGTCCCTAAAAATATCAAAATTGAGTATCTTCCTCCTAACTATATATAAAGGCTATGAATATATGAGAATTGGTATTAGAATTAATAGAGATAGGTATGTTTTATTTTGTTAATTTAATAAAAATTTAATCTGAAAGTTTTATTATCTTTAAAAAAGATAAAAAGGAAAAAGATGTTTTTTACATATGATGAGATTGATAGATTAATAATCGAAGATATGCCTTATTTTGACCTTACTCAAGAGTTGTTGGAAATAAAAAAGAGTGGAAAAATAAGTTTTTATACAAGAAAAGATTGCATAGTTAGTGCAAATTCCCTTATAGAAAAGTTGGCTGAAAAACTTGGCTTGGAAGTTGTTTTTAAAGAGGAGGATTCTAAGTTTATAAGAGCTTCTAATAAACTTTTTGAAGCAAAAGGAGAAAATGTTTTAATTTTATGGAAAGTGGCTCAAAATATTTATGAATATGCTTTAAGCGTTTCCACATACGTATATGAAATGACTAAAAAAGCCAGAAAACATAACTCCAATATAGAGATTTTAACAACCAGAAAAGTTATACCTTTTACTAAGAAAATAGCTTTAAAAGCCGTAATTGACGGAGGTGGACTGCCTCATAGAATAACTACCAGCGAAACTATTTTGGTGTTTGAAAATTATATTAATCTTTATGGAGGATGGGATAAATTTTATAAAGAGTTTAAAACGTTAAAAAACAAAAGTATAGAGAAAAAATGGGTGGTGGAAGCAAAAAACTTTAATCACGCTAAAAAATTGATAGATATAGAAGTAGATGTGTTACAACTTGATAAAATAGATGTAAAAACTACTAAAGAGATAGTAAACTTGGCTCATAAAAAAGGTATAAAGGTAATAAGTGCCGGGGGGATAAATTTAGAAAATGTGGAAGAGTACGCAAAAACGGGAGTTGATAGTATAGTAACAACAGCTCCTTATTTTGCTAAAGGAGCTGATGTTAAGGTGTTAATTGAGTGATTTTTTAAGCTCTTTAACCTATCCCTTCCATTACTTGCGTTTGCAATAAGCACCGGTGCTTTAAGAAATGAAATTTTAAATTTATCATTTATTCCATTTTATTTATATTAAGCACGAATAAGAGATATTTTTCCTGTAAGATTATTTGTTGCATAAAAAGTTCCTTTTTTGGGCGAAGTGTAGTATAATTAATATATAATTATGAAATAAATAAAAGAAAAGTAAAAGGAAGGTTTTTCTTGAAAAGAAGAGATTTTATTAAATTGTCATCTTTGCTTTTTTTTTCAACTACTGCATTTGCAAAAACAGATTCAGAACTTTTTATAAAACTTCCTCCTAAAAATTTGGATTTTTATCATATAAAAGGGAAAAAAAATGGAGGAAGGGTTTTATTAATAGGGGGTATTCACGGAAATGAGGTAGGGGCTTATAAAGCAAGTGATTTATTAGTTGATAGCGAAATAATAAAAGGAGAACTTTTAATTATTCCAAGAAGTAATTTTACTTCTATTTTAGCGAACGTTAGAGGTTATAATGGTGATATGAATAGGAAGTTTGATTATATTTCAAAAACAGATCCGGATTATTATTATGTGGAGGGTTTAAAAGAGATAATTCTTTCTTATAAGCCAGATGTTGTTATTTCTATGCATGACGGATACGGATTTGCCAGTGAAAATAAAAGGGCGTGGGGGCAAAGTGTAGTAATTGATGAAGTTAGGTATAAAGACTTTGAACTTTATAAAAAAGCTTATTTTGTAATGAATGAAGCTAATAAAGTGTTAAAAAGAAAAATAGCTATTATAAATACTAGAACCTTTAGTGGAAAATCTCATAAAGAACAGAAAAAAGCTCTTACAGGTTGGTGTTTAAAGCATAATATCGAAGCTTATTGTATAGAATCGTCTAAACAGCTTTTGTTGAATGACAAAATAAAAACTCATTTATCTATGTTAGAAGCATTTTTTAAACTTTATAATATAGAGGTTAAGAACCTTAAAGATATTGCAAATAATTTAGATAAGTACTTAATTTCTTCTAAACCAAAGCTTATTTTAAATGTAGAAGGAAAAGAAATTTTAGTAAAAAATGCTCAAATATTAAGAGTAAAAAGAGGCAGTGTAATTACTGCTAAAATAGACGGTAATAGAGGTAATTATATTGTACCAAGAGGTGTTAATTTAAATTGGAGAAGTTTTCATTTTTCCAGTTTAAGTTTTGATATAAAAAAAGATTATGAAAAGTTGTTTTCTATAAAAATAGAAAGGATATAAATGGCATATGAACTTATAATAAATGAAAAAGATAAACGAATAGAGATTCATTCTGATTTATGTGATGTACTTATGCAAAGAAAAGACGATTTTGTGTTTAATAATTGCGTAGAGTATGTTCATCTTATGAATTTCGATGAGGTGGTAGAAGTTTTAAAAAAATATGAGGATTTTGAAAAAAAGTATTGTTTGGAATGTAAACCGGATGAAAATAGAGACGGTTTGGATGAAGATTATGACGATTTTTATGAAGAGTTTGCAGAAGATGACGAAATAGACGATACAAGATGCGATATTTTTTAAAAATCTTGTAGGATGAGCGTATTTTTTTGGTAAAATTACTTAAATACAAAAAAAGGAGAAAAGATGTTTAAAGAATGTTGTCCAGATTTAATTCCGGTAATGGAAAAATTAGCGGCAGAAAATCCTCACATAGATAAACTTATCCAAAAACATACTGAACTTAATAAAATTATTGATGAGGTTGAAGCCGGAAGAGAGCATATGGAAGAACTTGAACTTGAAAAACTAAAAAAAGAAAAACTTCATATTAAAGATGAAGTTTATGCTGCGGTACTTGAATATAAAAAGGCTAATAACCTTTAACTTTTTTATGAGTATTAGAAATTCCGTGCCGGTCAGAGTAAAGTTTTAGAAATAAAAAGACTGGCATGGAAAAATTCGTTTTGACAAAGTGATAGAACAGTTGTTGCCAGGTAAAAAGACTTGGAAATAAAACGAAATATTGGCTCTTTTTTATAAAAGAGTCGGTAGAGGTTATATTTGAAATTAAATTTAATAAACTTAAAAAAATCGATATTATTAACTCTCTTTATATATAATTAAAACTAACTAAAATCAAAACTTCTTATAATGAAAGTACTTCTCTTAAATTATTTTGTATTGACATTAAATAGATTATGATGTGGATTGATGATTTTCCGATTAGCTTTAAAATTTTTTTTAATTTTTTTGAAAATGTATTAAATAAAATTTTTTTTTGACGATCATATATATGAAGTAGCAAGGAAGCTACTAGAAAAACTAAAAGGAGTTAGTTATGGGATTTAGAATTAACACAAATGTTGCAGCGTTGAACGCTCACGCGGCAGGAGTGGAAAATAATAGAAGATTAAATTCTTCACTGGAAAAATTAGCTACAGGTTTAAGAATCAATAAAGCTGCGGATGATGCATCAGGTCTTCAAATCGCAGACTCATTAAGAGACCAGGCGGATTCTTTAGGGCAAGCTATTAGAAACGCTAATGATGCTATTGGTGTTATGCAAATAGCGGATAAAGCTATGGATGAACAGGTAAAAATACTTAATACAATTAAAGTAAAAGCTACACAATCCGCACAAGACGGACAAAGTACGGATTCTAGAAAAGCTCTTCAAGAAGATATCGTAAGACTTATGGAAGAACTAGATAATATCGCCGGAACAACAAATTATAACGGTAAATCTCTTTTATCAGGTTCGTTTACAAATCAAAAATTCCAAATAGGTGCTTATTCGAATGAAACTGTAACTGCTAGTATAGGTTCTACATCATCAGATAAAATAGGTAATACAAGATTTGAAACGGGAGTTACTATTACAAAATCAGGAAGTGTTGCTCTTAAATTTTTATCAGTTGACGGGGTTCATGATATTCAACTTGAAAGTGTAAAAATTTCAACAGGAGCCGGAACCGGTCTTGGAGTATTGGCAGAGGTTATTAATAAAAACACAGATAAAACAGGTGTAAAAGCTTCTTGGCAGGTTCAAGCTACAGGGTCAGCTACAATTGCCGGGGGAGATATTAAAGGTCTAAAAATTAATGGTATTGAAATTGGTGATATTACTGATATTCAAGCAAACGATAGTGACGGAAAATTGGTAGCTGCAATTAATGCGGTAAAAGACCAAACCGGAGTAGAGGCTTTTGTAGATGAAAGAGGTAACTTAAACTTAAGAAGTTTAGACGGAAGAGGAATTAGTGTAGATATAGCCAGTGGTGCAGCAAAGGTAGGTATTGCTTCTCACGTAGAGAATTACGGAAGACTTACTCTAACAAGACTTGACGCAAGAGATATAAGAGTAAGCGGTACTAATGCTTCAGGTGCGGGAATTACTTCAAAAACAGCGGAAGCTACAATTAACTTAAGAAGTATTAAAGGAAACTTTGATAAAAATCAAGCAAGTGCGATTGGTGCGTTTGCCAACTCTAACGTAGCGAATTTCGGAGAAGAAATAGGAGCCGGTGTAACTACTTTAAGAGGTGCTATGGCGGTAATGGATATAGCAGACAGTGCTTCTAAATTACTTGATAAAATCAGAGCGGATATAGGTTCGGTGCAAAATCAATTGGTAAGTACGATTAACAACATTTCGGTAACTCAAGTAAACGTAAAAGCTGCCGAATCTCAAATCAGAGATGTTGATTTTGCAGCTGAAACAGCAAACTTCCAAAAATATAATCTTTTAGCACAATCTGGAAGTTATGCCTTATCTCAAGCGAATGCAGCTCAACAAAACGTTATGAGACTTCTACAATAATATCTTCTCTCCCTTTTAGGGAGTCTTTTTTTGGAACATCTTTTGCTTCTCCTTTAAAAAATAAAGGAGTTGTTAATGGGATTTAGAATTAACACAAATGTTGCAGCGTTAAACGCTCATGCAGCAGGAGTGGAAAATAATAGAAAATTAAATTCTTCACTAGAGAAATTATCTACAGGACTTAGAATCAATAAAGCTGCGGATGACGCTTCAGGCCTTCAAATTGCAGATTCATTAAGAGATCAGGCAGATTCTTTAGGGCAAGCTATCAGAAATGCTAACGATGCTATAGGGCTTTTCCAGATTGCAGACAAAGCTATGGATGAGCAGGTAAAAATACTTAATACAATTAAAGTAAAAGCTACCCAAGCCGCACAAGACGGACAAAGTACGGATTCTAGAAAAGCTCTTCAAGAAGATATCGTAAGACTTATGGAAGAACTTGATAATATCGCTGGGACTACTCAATATAACGGAATGAGTTTACTTAGTGGACAATTTACTAATAAAGAGTTTCAAATAGGTGCTTATTCTAATCAAACGGTGCAAGCTAGTATCGGTGCTACGTCATCGGATAAAATAGGACTTACAAGATTTGAAACGGGAGTTACTATTACAAAATCAGGAAGTGTTGCTCTTAAATTTTTGGCAAGTGACGGGGTTCATGATATTCAACTTGAAAGTGTAAAAATTTCAACGGGTGTTGGAACAGGTATAGGAGTATTGGCAGAGGTTATTAATAAAAATACAGATAAAACAGGTGTAAAAGCTTCTTGGCAGGTTCAAGCTACAGGGTCAGCTATAATTGCCGGAGGAGATATTAAAGGTCTAAAAATTAATGGTATTAAAATAGGAGATATTATTGATATTCAAGCAAACGATAGTGACGGAAAATTAGTAGCTGCAATTAATGCGGTAAAAGACCAAACTGGAGTAGAGGCTTTTGTAGATGAAAGAGGAACTTTAAACTTAAGAAGTTTAGACGGAAGAGGGATAAGTGTAGATATTACTTCCGGGGCAGGAAATGTTGGATTAACTTCACATGTTGAAAACTACGGAAGACTTACTTTGACAAGACTTGACGCAAGAGATATAAGAGTAAGCGGTACTAATGCTTCAGGTGCGGGAATTACTTCAAAAACAGCGGAAGCTACAATTAACTTAAGAAGTATTAAAGGAAACTTTGATAAAGATCAAGCAAGTGCGATTGGTGCGTTTGCCAACTCTAACGTAGCTCACTTTGGAGAACAAATAGGAGCCGGTGTAACTACTTTAAGAGGTGCTATGGCGGTAATGGATATAGCGAAGAGTGCGGCGAAACTTCTTGATAAAATTAGAGCGGATATAGGTTCGGTGCAAAATCAATTGGTAAGTACGATTAACAATATTTCGGTAACTCAAGTAAACGTAAAATCCGCAGAATCTCAAATTAGAGATGTTGACTTTGCTCAGGAGAGTGCGAACTTTCAAAAATATAATCTTTTAGCACAATCTGGAAGTTATGCCTTATCTCAAGCGAATGCAGCTCAACAAAACGTTATGAAGTTATTACAATAACTTTTTCCCTTTTTTGGGAACAAAAAGAAGAGATTATTTTGAGAGTTTTGCTAGAGGTGTGAATGGAAGATTTCTTTTTTTAAGTTCTTTTTCCAAATTTTTTGAGGCTCTTTTTATAACGATTTTTTGGGCATTTATACTTCCGGCTAGCATAAATAGCCATTCTTTATGCTGCATTATCCATTCTATAAGTTTAGCTTTTTTTTCAAGTTCTGTGTTTGATGGTCTTACCATAATTTTTGCCAGGTCCAATTCTTTATTTACAAGATAACTTTCGATAGTTTCTCCGTACATTAAAGAGAATTTTTTTGTTTCTAGGATGTCTTTTATTTTGTCGATTTGAGAAGAGAGTTTTGTAAGTTTATTATAGTCTATTTTTTTTAATTTATTTTCGTTTTTTAGTTGTTCTAAGTTTTCGCACTCTTTTGCGACTTTTAAAAACAGTTTTTCTATTTTTGACTGTACTTTATCTCCGTAAATTATCATATCGGTTAGTTTTTTATGTGCTTTTAAAAGAAGTTTTTCTATTGTTTTATCTGATAATTTTTTTAGTTTTAGAGATTTTTTTGGTGTAGAAGATATATATTTTTTAATTACTTCTTTAAAAGGCATTTCAACTGCACCATAAATTCTGGCTCCTCCTTCAGTGGCATTTATTGTTGTAACTCCTTCTTTTTTTGCGTCTTCTATGTCTTTTTCAAAAAAGTTTCTAAACATATTCCAGGTTTTACTCGTTCTTATAAGACCTTCTCCTCCGTATTTTGTAACATAAGTGTCGCTTTCTTTTTGTTGTACATTATTTACTCCGAATACGTGACCTTCACTGTGGGATTTACCGTCTTCAGAATAGGCTAAGTCTTGTCCTATTAAAACAATCGTTTTATGTCCCATTAAATAAGCTAATTCATAAGCCATATTCGCAGCACTCATACCGATGCCGAGATATCCGTATTTATGCATAGTGAAGTATTTAGTGTATCTAAAAGGTCTCATAGGAAGGATTTTTTTGCCTTTTGAGTATTTTAGGACTTCTTTGTGTTGGAGAGAAGCGTGAAGCATAATAATGTCTTTTTGAAATTTTGGGGAAGTGTGTTTAAAAAATTTCGCAGTGGCTTCGACTCTTTCAAGAGATGTTACGAAGTCCGGTTTTATGTTGTGCTTTTCTAAAATCGGCAATGAAGCGTCCACACTTATTATAGTGGCGTAAGGAGCTATCTTTTTTAAAAGAGGCAATTGTTTATCAAGAGAAGGACCAGTTGATACGATTATGGCTATATCGGAAAGCTTTTTGTTTTTTAGTTGAGAAAAATGAGGGTTGTTTAACATTTCCGGAATATTTTGAATGTGATGTTCTATTCCTATTAGAGTGTCTATTGTATCGTTTCCGAAGTTAATTATGGTTTGTTTGATTGCTCTTATTAGTAATTTGTTCGTTTCTATGATTGAATCGGCGTAAAATTTTTCATAGTAGTCCGAATAAATATGCAATTCGAAAGTTTTTGCAAAAAGTTGAACGTCAGGGTGTGAAAAGATTCTCATAGCTTTTGAGAATGTTAATTCTTGAGGCAAAAGTATTTCTAGTTTTGAGGAGAGAATTTCTTCTGAAAAATCTACAATATGTAAAGCGATATATATAATTTCAAGGTTAGGTTCAAAAACAAAGACTTTTTTTAATGAAGGGTTTGCAAATAGAAGTTTTATAAATATTCCGTTTCCGAGTCCGTAGAAAAATAGTACCGGGTATCTTGAGTATTTTTCTTTAAATAACTCTTGTTTGCTTTGAATTTCGCTTAAAGGTTGGGTTTTATAAATAGGGTATTTCTTTTCCATATCTATAATATTAAGATTGATAGAATCTTCCCCTTGTTGGATGACTTCAAATTTTTGATGGGTTTTTAAGGCAAATAGTTGAGAAGCTAGAGACGGATTTTGTTTTAGAAGTGCTTGAATGTTTCTTTCGAAAATTTTAGACATATAAGACCTTTTTGTTTTTATATCGGTTATTTTGTTAAAATTATAACAGCATATAAGAGGAGAAGAGATGTTTAATGGAAAAAATATTCTTATTACAGGCGGGACGGGGAGTTTTGGAAAAAAATATACGGAGATTTTACTTGAAAATTATAAACCGAATAAAATAATTATTTACAGTAGAGACGAACTTAAGCAGTATGAAATGGCTCAAGTATTTAATGATAAATGTATGAGGTATTTTATAGGGGATGTAAGAGATAAAGAGAGACTTCGTAAAGCTATGGAGGATGTTGATATCGTAATTCACGCTGCAGCTTTAAAGCACGTACCCGTTGCCGAATATAACCCTATGGAATGCATAAAAACAAACATAAACGGAGCACAAAACGTAATAGACTGTGCTATTGAAACGGAAGTTGAAAAAGTAATAGCACTTTCAACCGATAAAGCGGCAGCTCCTATTAATCTTTACGGTGCGACAAAACTTGCGAGTGACAAGCTTTTTATTGCGGCTAATAATTTAATAGGAAAAAGAAAAACAAGATTTAGTGTAGTCAGATACGGAAACGTTATAGGAAGTAGAGGTAGTGTTGTGCCGTTTTTTGTTAAGTTAATTAAAGAGGGGAAAAAAGAACTTCCTATTACCCATAAAGATATGACAAGATTTTTAATTACTCTAAAAGAGGGAGTGGAATTTGTGCTTAAAAATTTTGAGAGAATGCAAGGAGGTGAAATATTTGTTCCAAAGTTGCCGTCTATGAGAGTAGTCGATTTGGCGAAAGCTTTGTGCAGTGAGTGTGAATTAAAATATATAGGTATTCGTCCGGGGGAGAAATTGCACGAAGTTATGATTACTAGAGATGATAGATGTGTAGAATTTAGTGACCATTATGTAATAATCCCTACTATAAATTTTAATTTTAGTGCTGATTATACCAAAAATAATTTAGGTGAGAGTGGAGTATATAAAGATATAGGATTTGAATATAGCTCCGGAAATAATGACTGGTGGCTAAATCGTGAAGAGTTTTTGAAAAAAGCGAAAGAATTTCTTTGAATGGAGAATGAAGAATGGAGAATGGAGAATTAAATAAGTTCATTCCTTACGGTAGACAGTTTATTGACGAAAATGATATAAATGCGGCGGTTGAAACGTTAAAAAGTGATTTTTTAACGACAGGTCCTAAAGTTAAAGAATTTGAAGAGGCTTTGGCTGAGAGACTCGGGTTTAAATATGTCGTGGCGGTTAGCAGTGGTACTGCTGCTTTGCATCTTGCAAGCAGGGTGCTTTTGAATGTAGGTGATAGGGTTGTAACAACTCCTAATTCTTTTTTAGCTACTTCAAAT
>Ga0256837_1000618_pt1 | contig 28890 bp, 27 predicted proteins | sample 4562384metaG_FD_185976 | JGI IMG/M metagenome (GOLD analysis project Ga0256837, IMG submission 185976) | Hydrothermal vent microbial communities from Guaymas Basin, Mexico - 4561-384 | ecosystem: Environmental > Aquatic > Marine > Hydrothermal vents | place: Mexico: Guaymas Basin | collected... | reverse complement strand
CTCCACCCATACCCATAATTCTAGGATCTTTATATAGATAAGCATGCTCACCACCTAACGCAAATAACGATGTTGTAGCACCAAGTAATGCTAATGATAGTAACCTTTTTTTCATAATATTATCCCTTTTTTAATTTTTTACCATTTCAGTATTAATATAATTTACAAACTCTGTCACAGATATTTTTGGATCGTTGTCTAAATTAATCTCATCTCTATAATCTTCTATGTCACCTTTAACATCTTCTGGTGCTGCATTTATGATAAAATCAAATGAACTATTTAATGTATCTAATAATGCTCCCATTACTGTTAAATTTTCATCATCTACTGGGCATGGATAACCTGTATTATTACAATCTGTTTTATAATCTGTTAATACTAGATGTTCTTTATTATTTGTAGCTAAGTAATGGTATGTATTTCCATCACCATTATCTAATACAACATCTAATTTTTCATATTGGTAATCATTAATTGAAATTGTACCTGTGTATGAAGTACTAGCACAACCTTCTACATTTTCATTTGAAGCATATACTTTCATCATAGCACATCCTGATGCTGCTAAATCTCCATCTATACCAACATCCTCTAATTTAGTAACATCACCCATATAACTTAATACTGTAGCTACTTTAGCAATATAAGCTAAACCAAGAAATAATTCTGTACTACCTAAGTCTGTATTTTCTTCAGTATATTCTCTTGATCTAATTGAAGAATCACCTGATATAACTAAAGTATAATATTCAATCGCCTTTTGTAAATCATCTAATGTTTCTGATGTTTTGTTTTCACTAACATCAACAATAAAAGAAGCAAATGAATTATTTGTATCTGTATTTGATATTATAGAGATAAGATCAGTTGAACTAAAACCTGCTTTATCCATATATGCTGAAGCTAATTTCAAATTATCATCAGCAGTTCTATCCTCTTTATTTTCAAGTGATTCTATAACACCGTCAAAATCACCACTATCTAACATTAATTGTGTTGACATTCTATCTTCAGCGTCATTATCACAACCACTAAATAGTAAGATAGCTGTTAATGCTGAAATAGTCAATATTTTATTTATCATCATATACATCCTTTTTAAATATAAAATTATTATACCATATCCATAAAACTAATTTTAAATAAAAAAATTATCATTTATTTGTGTATTTTTAATCAACCAATATTTATATTTAATAAATAATTTTTTATCAATATTTTGTTGTGTTTGCCAAAAATCATCTATTGTTAATTGCTTTGATGTTAAGCCATCTATATCGTAAATAGATTTACCTAAGCATATTGTAGGTGTATTGTGGTACAAAGAGGATAAACCAACTGTACTATTAACTGTGATTGTCCCTTTAGCATTTCTCAATAATGTTGGTAAGTGCACATCAAATAAAATATCAACTCTATCAATACAGCCCAATCTCTTAGCACAATCATTAATAAAATTAGTATAATTACACCTACCTCTATCAATTGGATGGTGCTTAAATACTAAATAATTATTTTTATTTGAAAATCTCGAAAAAGATTCTAATATTTCAACTATAAACTCTTCCATATTATTATATTTTGAGTGTTCCAATATTTGAAAATCACCATAAGTTTGTAATGGAACAAAAAAATATTTTTTTGATATTAAAGTCTCATATCTTTTTTCTAAATTCTTTTCTATAATTTTATATTTTATTTTTCTAAAAAAATTTCTAACACCATAAAAAGCTTCTAATAAAAAGGAAAAATTTCTATGATGTGTATAATGTGGGTATTGATATTTCAATAAATTTGATATTACATAGTATAAAGTAGCTTCTAGTGCCATCTTTCCATATGTAGAATCTATCTGCTTTACATTTTTTTCTAAATCTTCATTCACTATTATTTGATCATAAAACTTTCTATCTCTAGACATATCACTATTCGCATTTACACCATTTCTCTCAAGAGTTATAAAATTTGGTCGTATATAACCCTCTTCAAAAACAAATATATCAATATTTATATTTCTAGCTACTTCAATTGCTATTTTTTGATAATACCTACAATCACCCATTAAAAAAATCATATCTATATTATGTGATTTATAAAACTCTATTATAAATTCTTTAAAATCCTCTTTTTTCTTTTTAAATGGCATATAATTATCAAATGACGCAAAAAATTTATCTCCAGCATTTAATCCTAATCGAAATGTGATAGCTTCTTTATCTTGAAATTCTTTATCTAATCTATCAAAAAAACCACCCATAGGACCTTGAAATAGTAATATATTTTTATACTTAATATCACCTATTTTATTATAAATATTCATTTAATACCATAACCTAATCTTATATATTTTCTAATCTAACTATTTTAATAAATAACTGTAATTTTCTCGAAACATAATTTTTACTTTTTATAAAAAATCTATAAAAAGAATCATTACTATATCTATTTTTTTGTTTTTCTAATTCTGCTATTAAAACTTCCACTTCACAATATTTATCTGTTTTTGGATCAATATATTTTGGATATAAAATATATGTGGTAGCAATTAATTGATCTATGGTCAATTTTTTATCCCTTCTTACACATTTTTTATCATCTACTGTCAATCCCCATCCAGCATAAAATGGTAATCCATAAGTGAAAACTACTTTATCTCGAATAAGAGCTTCAAACCCACTTAAAGATGTGATTGTGTGTACCTCATCACTAATATCTAATAATGATGGTAAAGATATATCCACCATAATCTCTTTAGCATATTTTAATGTTTCAACAGTATCTATATTACCTTTTCTGTTTCCAGCTAAAACATCGGGATGTGGCTTATATATGATATATTCATCTTTTTTTATTTTATAAACTTTCTTAAGTAGTTCCAAGTTTGTCATATTATTACCACCATATATAATAGAAGCATCATCTTCCACTTGACCAATAACAAGAACAATTTTTTTTACTGTTTTAAAAGTTACTACTTTATCTTTATCTATATTATATTTAGAGAGTTTCTTTTCTATTAAATAATCTTTTAATTTTCTAGCTCTTTGTAAAAGTTCTTTACTAAAATTTGTATTTTTTAAAAGATACTCTAAGTCACTTTCAGATGTTGGATCAAAATATATACCTTTACTATCTACAACTAACGAATATGCTTTAGTTAAATCACTTCCAAGTGATATAGAACGGATAAAACCATCTTCTACTCTTAGTAAAGGGATATTATTTCTCTTTATATAATTTTCTAAACCATAAAAATCTTTTTTACCCCAAACGATAACTTTACTATTATTATCTAACCCTTTTTTTATAGCATCCTGAAGATTTTTACAAAAATAAACATCCTTTTTATTTAAAGGTTGAAAAAAATTTATAATATTATCTCTTTTCCATATACTAAAGCCAAAAAAGAACAATCTATTTTTATTCAAATATTATCACCTTTCATTAATCTCTAACCACTCTTAATTTTACTATCGTTAATATAGTATCTATTATATCACTTTTTTTCATACTATATGGATTATAATATTTTGTATATAATATATAAGCTGCTCCAAAAATCTCTTCTAATGTTAATGTTCTCTTTCTTCTATCACATTTTACTTTATCTTTGGTAATACCCCAACCTGCGTAATAAGGCATACCATAACATATACATTCACATCCAACTAAAAGTGCTTCAAACCCCATACCTGATGTTTTTGTATATACTTTATTGAAATTTTTTAAAAGTGATATAGGATTTATATTTTCTTGTATAAGAATCACTTTTTTATCTAAATTATTGATATCTATATCTGCTTTTTTCTTACCACTTAAAACATCTGGATGTATTTTTAAATATATATCAGAATTTGGATTCTCTTTTATAGCATCTTTAATCATATCATCTGTACTAAAATTTTCTAGCATACCAAATTTTAATGAAGAATCACCAGCTGTTTGCGTAATAACAAGAACATTATCAGTATTTTTATTAAAATAATTTTTTTTTATATCTAAACTATTATTATATTTAGATATATGATATTTAACTATAAGCTTTATAGCTTTTTTAGCATCATTCATTAATTTTTCATCAGAATCAAAATCATAATAATTTAATATATTTTCAAGTTTTGAGGGATATGTAGCATCATAATAGATACCGACATTATCCTCAACTAAACTAAAAGATGGGGAGTTATCTACACCTAAACCTAAAGAACGGATAAAACCATCTTCTAAAAGGATAAAAGATGTATTATGTTTTTTAGCTAATTTTATGGCATTTAAACCTGATGTCTTACGACCCCAACCATAAAAAATGCCTTTTCTTTTAAATAATTTATGAAAAAAAGAGTAATAACTTATATATAAAAAGTTTTTTGTATTTTTTATCAATTTTTTTGATGTAGTATAGTTCATATAGACTTATTTTCTAAAACAAAATCACTTAACCATTCAATTCTTTGTTTGAAGTTTAACGATTCTATTTTTTCATTCTTATACGAGATACAATAGTTTTTTAACATAATATCAATATTTAAATTTTTAGTATAATTAAAATTTCTTATGGCACATTTTTTATAATGCTCTTGTAATTTTGTGCTTACAGGCATAGTATTTACTGTTTCATTAAAAAAAACATAAGTTGGGATATTTTTTGCCATCAACTGTATCTCCATCGCAGATACATCAACAAAAGCTTTACTTACAGAAAGATCATCAAATTTTTTATTTATATAAAGTTTTTTATTTTTTATTAGTTTTAATTTTGTAAACCAATGAAACTTAAAATTTATTATTATATTATAATTGTTATTCAATAGATAATTTATACCATCAATTAAATATAATAAAAAAGCTTTATCTCTATGCCCTGTATTTGGATGTGGTTGAATTATAATTGTTTTTATATCATTATCAGTAGAATACTTATGTAAAATCTTAAATGAAAATAAATCTTTATTTAAACTAGAATAGTTTTCTTCAATAATTCCACCTTCCCAAGTTGGTGCATATAAAATAGTTCTGGTGTTCTCATCATAATTATATTTAGCATTACCAATAAATGTAGTACCCATTTTAATAACTTTATCTCTTTTAATATCATCAATATGAAAAATTTTATTTTCTAAATATCTGTCTATACCTAAATCACCACTTACAATTACATAGTCATATATCCTAATAATAGGTTTTACAGAAGAAACTTTGTTACTTTCACCATGTGTTACAAAAATATGTTTAGCATTTCTATTAGCAACTATCCTACAATTTGATTGAGCATTAAAAAGATAAAAAACAATTTTCCCATCCATTGATGGTAGATCTTTATATCTTAAAAAAGATTTATAATGGATATTTGCTTTTTTTAACTCTTTTTGAAATAGCTTGTCAATTTGTTTATACTTTTTATATACCAATAATGTCTCTTTACCAAATATTTCATTATCGAAATAATTTATTGTTTGGTATAATGCACCCTCAATCTTTGTATCTAAATAAATTATATATTTCATATCTATAATAATGCCAATTCTTCATAAATTACTTCATTTAATGTCTCTTCTCTACCCAATAGATAGTTTGTATAGTATTCTCTTTGATCTTTCTTAATATCTTTATCTATATTATCTATTATCTCTATAAATTCATCCATTGTTGAGAATAAATATAATGCTTCTTTTGGAATATCTAATTGTAAACTTTTTTTATCGATACTTTCTGGTACAAATACAATCAATGGCTGATTATAAGCTAAATAAAATACAGAAATATTATCTATATCAGTGATAATATATTTTGAATATAAAGCTAAATTATCTAATAGAGATGTATCTAAAACAATATTAGTATTTAATGAATAAGCCTGTACAAAATTCTTTAAATCTCCTAATATTTTTTTATCTTCTAATATTAAGGATATATTCTCATTTTGACTAAAAGATAATATCTTACTTAAATAATTCTTTATATTGTTCGCTGATTTGGATATAGTAATTAGAATTTTATTTCTATCTTCATACTGAATATTTTTATTTAAAATATTTTTTATCTGTGGTTTACCAATCATCTTAAATTTCAAATGTGTATTATTAAATATTTCATTATATTTATCTAACATAAATTGACTAGATAACCATATCTCATCATATACTTTATATGATCTATTAATTATAGATAATTGATCAGAATTTTTTGTTCCAATAAAGATATGTTTTAAATGATTAAATCTAATAAGATGTATATTATTTGAAGCGTTCAGAGGGAATAACACTACTTTTAAAGTTGGTTGAGCATTAACAACTACCTCTACATCTAATGGTGTAGAAGCAAATAATATTTGATACTGTGGATATAGGACAACTAACTCTTTAAAACTTTTCTTATTTCTAACTAAACAACTAAAATTTATTGAACTATCTTTTAAAACATCTATCCAATGAGCTAAATGATTTTTATTTAATTTGCTATCAACTAAATGTAATAATACAATATTGTCATGCTCTAGTTTTGATATATTATTTGACATAAATAGTTCCTATATTTGTTGTAGCTTTTCAATAAATTTATTAGAAATCGTTTCATCACTTCCTAAAATATATTCCATTGCCTCTTTACGATTCTTTTTTAAATAATCATCGCCATTCAACACCTTTACCATTTTTTGAAGCAGTTCATCAGCTGTTGAAAAGATATAAGTATAATCTTTATATCCCATTTTACTTTGAGATAATTTTATATCTTTATCTTTTGGAATATACACAAATATTGGTGCATCAGCAGCTAAAGAATCTGTAATAACAGCCGATATATCACATATAAAAATATTAGATTCCTTAACTAATGAATTAATAGCTTTATTTTTATCAAAAATATTAAACTCAACATTTTTTTGTCTTAAAATTGTTTCTAACTCTTTTTGAGTATTTAGTAAAGAATTATCCCGTTTCCCAATCCAAGGATGTAATTTTATACTTATTGTATCCACTTTCATAGGGATAGTATTAAAAACTTTTTTCATAATCTCTACTGATGTATAATTTTGCTCTTCATAAACACCTTCCCATGTTGAGAGATAAAGTAAATTAATTTTACCATTAAACCTTTTTTTCCAATCTAATCTTGATATTGTTAAAACATCTTTTAAATTAGGTCTTCCAACTTTTATATGTTTCAAACCTAAAAAATCAAAACTAGCATTTTTAAATCTATCTATATGAGCATCACCAGCTACCCAATTTTCATCATATATTCTGAAATATTTATGAGCACTCGCACTCTTATCACTATCACCATGACCAATAAAAATATGTTTAATATTATCATATTGTAATAAATGAAGATTATTTCCTGTATTAGATGGATAAAAACAAGCTTTTACATAAGATAATTGCTTAAAATAATTATCTATATCTTTTTTATTTTTTGCTAATAAAATCGTTTTATATGGATAAGTATCCTTTAATAGTAAAAAAAACTCATAGTCCCTCACTAAAATGATAAATTGAATATTAGCCTTCTCAAAATATGGTATCCACAAATTAATATGACTTAGACCAGAAACATTTTCACCGGAGTGTATTAAATGTGTATATGGATAAAAAATATTATAATTATAAGAATCTATTGTTTTATTTATAACTATTTTTTCTTTTTTTATTAACGCATCTTTAAAAAAAAGTTTAGGATTTTTTAATAGCTTTGTAAATTTACTCAATTTAATTTTCCAATTTTACATCAATAATCTGCCCTGTCACATCTGTTATTAATGTATTTATTGAAGCATAAGCAACAGTTTTTGAATCTAATAATGTTTTTGGATCTTCATTTCCAAAATTACTAATTCTCATTGGAGTTAATGTTCTTTGAGGATTTATACAGTTTATTCTAATATTATTTTTTATACTAAATTCTTCTGAAAGAGCCTGTGTAAAATTAACAATTGCTGCTTTTGAAGAACTATATAGTGAATAATTTGCTCTACCTCTTGTATAAGAACTTGAAGTAAAATTTAAAAGTTGACCTGAAGTTTGAGATAAATATTTAATAGATTCTTTAGCAATATTTATTGCTCCTAAATAATTAATATTTATCGTATCTAAAATTTTACTATATTCCATAGTTTCAATAGGTTCTTTTACTAAAATTGAAGCAGTATTAATAATATAATCAATTTTTCCAAATTTGTTATAAACATATTCTAAATCTCTTTGTATATCTGATAAAGAAGCTACATTTGTATTTGTTGTTGTTCTACTAAATGATTCAACTTTTGAACCAAAATTTTTAGTAATATCACAAATATCTAAACCTATACCGTAAGAACCACCAAAAACAACAATAACTTTATCATATAAATTCTTTTTATAATAATTGTCACTATGTATATAATTATTTTTAGTAGTTTTAGATTGAAAGATTTTGTCTGCCATAGATATATCTTGTTTGTGAGTAATTTTTATATTTTCTAAACTACCATTTACAACATGTATAATTTCATCAGGTAAATATTTTTTTACAATCCCACAATCATCAGTTGGTTTGAAATTTTTATCTGTACTAGCTATTTTATAAGCTTTTTGAATTGTTTGAAGCTTAAAAGCTTGAGGAGTTTGTCCTTGCATCATATTCACTCTATTTGGAATATTTTTAATCTTACCATTTTCAACTTCAATAATTGTATCTGTCGCATTTATAGCAACATCAATAGCATTATAATGGGAAAGAGATTCTATTACATTATCAATAATTCTATTATCAACAAAAGGTCTAACAGCATCATGAAAAATTAAATTAATATTTTCACCATACCCTAATTGATTAGAATAAGCATTTATTGCACTTAAAGAGGAGTCTTTCCTCTCTTCTCCACCAGTTATTATCTTTTTTACTTTTTTATACTTATTTGATACACAAAATTCTTCTATTTTATAAATCCAATTTTGTTTAATAACTATACAAATTTCATCAATTAAAATATGATTTTCAAAAACTTCTATCGTATGCTCAATAATTGTTTTTCCAGCTAATTTCGCAAACTGTTTAGGTATATCAAGTCCAAATCTAGTACCACTTCCACCAGCTAATATGATTGCTATATTCTTTTTCACAAACTTCCTTTTTATTAAACATTCTTAAAATTTAAATTACTAAATTTATTACAATCCAATTAAAACACCAGCACTTACCGCTATTTGATATATAACTTGTGTTAAATCTTTTGCTATTTGTAAATTTTTACTATCTGATTTACCTAAAACTAAGATAGAATCACCAGCATCTATCTTTAAATTTTGAGTTGAAAAGATACTATCATCATACTTTGTAACTTTACCATTTTGATGTATAACTAACATGTTTTCCTCATCAGCACTAGCACTTAAGCCACCACACATATCTATATATTCTTCAAAACTCATATCATTAACAAATGTTAAAGCAGATGGTATCTTTACATCTCCAGAAACAGTTACTATATGATTTATTTTTGGTATAAAAATTGTATCTTGATCTTCTAATATCACCTTTGAAAGATCACTATTAGAATGTAATATTACTCTACCTTTTGGTTCCACTTTTTTAGCTCTGTCTATAAAATTTAATACCAAAGATGCTTCTTGTCTTCTTATATTAGCTTCATCAGTCGTTGTGGAACCAGTTTTTAAAACTGTTGCTTCTAACTCTTTAAGGTTAGATAATAAAAGCTCTTTTTGTAATTTGGCCACACTCTTTCTATAAAGATTTATATTTTTTTTATCAGATTGTTTAGTAAATTCAATAGATTCAACTAGATCCTTTAATGAAGTACCCTTATCTACTACGATATTTTGAGCACCAATATGTTCTCCTGTAATAGTTATATTTAATGTATCAATATAATTATTAGATATAAATTTAATATTATCTCTTGAAGATATAACAATATCTTTACTAAGTATATTATATATTCTTTTATTTAATTGATTATCTTTAAAATTAGAAATTTCTATATCTGTTACACTAGAATAAACTCCAGCTATTTTTATAATCTCATCTATATTCATATCATCTTTTAATTCTATCTGTAAAGGCTCTTTACAATCACCATCAACTTTTATATAATCTTTTAGATATTCAACATTGATAACATCTCCATTTTGAAATTGTACTAAATTCAACTTTCCATAAATAAGATACTCATACAGATCAACATTATAAATAATTTTTCCATCTCTAATAACATTTATAAATCTAAAACTTCCATTATCACCTATACCATCTGCTTTATCCAAAAATTGTAAGATAGAATCACTACTAAGACCTCTATATAAGCCAGGTTTTTTAACAGCACCACTAATAAAAACCTCTATTGGTTGAAAATTCTCTAAACTAGCATATAATTCTAAGTTTTTCTTATAAATTTTTACTATTTTATCCTTTATAATATCTGTCATATCACTATTTTTAATTCCTAATAATTTTACAACACCTATTTTTGGTATAAAAATATTACCTTGATTGTCAATACTAAGTTTTAATTCTTGTTCAAAAGCTCCCCATAACTTTATATTTATAACATCTCCAACATTTAAAATATAATTTGGATTATATCTATGTAATGTTGACACAGAAAATTGACCATTAAAAAGGTTTGAACCAAAAATTGTAAATTTATTTATACTTAATGTATTTATATTTTTATTAGGATCACTTTCAGCAGATGGTATATCTATTGCTAATAATTTATATATAAACAATATTGATATTAAAATAATTCTCATTCTATTCCTTATGATCTTTAATAATAGCTATTAACATAGATATTATTCCATAAAATATACTCATAACTAAAAATATTGTTATTAACTCTCGAAATTTTTTAGGTTCACTATAACTTATAGATACATTTGGTTCTATTAAAACTTGCATAACTTTTGATTTTTTATTTACCTCTATTTTAGCATTTTGCATCTGAAGTAAACTTTGCTTATAAAGTTCATTATATAAATCAACTTTAGCTTTTAGTTGATTATATTCAAAAATATTTTTATTAATCCTTTTTGGACCTTTTCCAGATAAATCCAAACTTAACTTTTTGATAGATATTTTTAAATCTTCTATATCTTGCTTGATGTTTATTATATCAATAGATTCTGATGTTTGATAACTTTCTAATTTCCTCAGCATAGATAATTTCTCAACCAATTTTAATTTTAATGCTGAAAGTATATTTATACTAGTTTTCGCTTGATTTGATGGATCAATAAAATTATATCTATTTTGATAATTTTCAAGTTTGCTTATACTTTCATCTAACAGTGATTTATTCTTTTTCGTTTCTTGAGCTATAAAATCTAAATGTTTATTAGCTAAAATCTGATTATAACTATTTAATTTATTTTCAGCTTCATTTATTATAAAATTAACAATCTCCTTTGAAATAAAAGGATCAGTATGTAGAAAAGATATATTTAAAATAGATGATTGCTCATCAAAATCTATTTTTAATCTTTTTTGATAAAAATATAAAAAATCTTCATAATTATTCCAACTATACATCCTTTGAAAAAAATCTACTTTATCACTTTTATAATGGTTCATCAAGTTAAATTTTTCATCTATTTTATTAAAAACTTCATAAGAATTAATATATTTTTGAACAATAACAGCATCTTGAACACTATCACTGTTTTGTCCACTTATCATACCTATAAAAGATGGTTGAATAGTGTTACCATCTATATTCTTAATAAGAATAGAACTACTAGATATAAAAAGGTTTGTTTTTATAAAAACAATATATATCGAAAGTAAAAATGTTATCAAAATGAAAATATATTTTATTTTAAACTTTCGTAACATTTTATACCATCCTCTACATTATCAAAATATTTTAATTCACCATTATTTAGATATATACTAACATCACATATCTCTCTTAAAGTACCCATCGAATGACTAACAAGTATTGCATTAGACTTTTCTATCTTTTTTCTCAAAGCATCTTTTGACTTTTTCTGAAAAGCCTTATCCCCTACTGATAAAGTTTCATCTATTATCATATAATCAAAATGGAAAAAAAGGCTCAAAGCAAAACTAAGACGAGATTTCATCCCACTAGAATACTTTTTTATAGGCATTTCAAAATAATCACCAAGCTCACTAAAATCTTTTACAAACTCTATCGCTTCTTTTATATTTTCATCATCTTTACCATAAATTCGACATACAAACTTTACATTATTTCTGCCTGTCATACTACCCTGAAATCCACCACTTAAACCCATAGGCCAAGAAAAAGATTTGTCACTTGTAATCGTTCCAACATTTGGATAATCAATCTGTCCCAACATTCTTAAAAGTGTAGATTTACCAGCACCATTAGCACCAAGAATAGCTATGTTTTTACCTGTTGGAATACTCATAGTGACATCGTTCAAAATATATTTTTTTTTATTTTTAGTCTTATAATATTTTGTAACATTAGTTAATTTTATCATATTTTAAAAACTCGTATTAAATATATTTGTAAAATCATTTTAAAGACATAATTAATTTTCTTTTACCATTCTGATATAAAAACAATCCTAAAAAAAGAGGGATTATAGTCCAATATAACATATAACTATAATCAACATATCTAGTATCTAATGCTTTAAAATAGTATCCATGTATCATCTCTATAAAATTAGCTAAAGGATTATACAATACTATCTCCCTTAAAGCAACTGGTAATGATTCTACTGTGTACATAAGTGCTGATACAAAAAGAAGTGGGGATAAAGCTACATTTAAAATTTTATAATATGTTTCATAAAATGTACTAAGTACAGCACTTAATAAACCAAATCCAAATCCAAAAACAACTAACCAAATTACAGAAACTATAACCATCAAAAAATTATCTACTGAAATGTCAAATCCAAAATACCAGCCGATAAATAAAAAAACCATAGTTGCCAATGAACTGACAAGCACCTCTAATAAAACTCTAGCTACAATAGTATCAAATGGAGTAACTTGCTTATAAACAAATAAAGCTTTATTTGATGAAAAAGCATTCATTGATCTTATAACAATATTTTTCCATAAATAAAAAGCTAGAAAACCACTAGATAAAAATACAGCAAAATCAACACCAGGCAAAGATTTTGGAGCAATCGCCATTTTCAAACCAGCAAAAATAAATATCATCAACATAGCATCAAAAATAGCCCAAAAATAACCTAGTTTTTTAGTTCCAAATCTAGTCTGTACCTCTCTTAGAAAAAGTGCCGTAACAACATTAAAAAAGATACTCAACACACTTCTCATCAAAATCCTAATTTATTCACTTAATACTAGTGTATTATATTTTTATTTAAAAATAACTTGTCAACAGCAACATTTATATATAAAAATGGTAAAATCCAAACAATAATCTAAAAAGAAGTTTTAAAAAAAATGACTACAAAACAATATATTTTAAACACTATAAAAACTCGTCCACTTATCATAGATGGTGCTATGGGAACACAGCTTCAACAACGGGACGATAAGATTCCTAAAGAGGCTTGGGAGGGGAATGAGGGTTGTAATGAACTTCTCAATGTTACTTGCCCTGAAGTTTTAAGTGAGATATTTCACGCTTACTTAACTGCTGGTGCTGACCTCATTACTACAAACACTTTTGGATCTTTCTCTTGGGTTTTAGATGAGTACCAAATAGGTGACCGTGCTTATGAACTTACAAAAGCTGGAGCAGAGTTAGTAAAAGCTGAATGTGAGAAGTTCTCAACTCCTGAGCATCCACGATTCTGTTTAGGCTCAATCGGTCCAGGGACTAAACTTCCATCTTTAGGGCATATCACTTATGATGAGATGTTTAAAGGTTATACTGAGTTTTGTATAGCACTTATAGATGGTGGGGTTGATGTTTTTATACTAGAGACTTGTCAAGACCCACTCCAAATAAAAGCTGGACTTCATGCGATAGAGGAAGCTAACAAGCTTCAAGGAACAGAGATTCCTGTTATGGTTTCTGTTACAGTTGAGCTTAGTGGTACTATGTTAATAGGTACAGATGCTCAAACTATCGCTACCATTTTAGAGCCTTTTGATATTTTAAGTCTTGGTTTTAACTGTGGAACTGGTCCTGAACAAGTTTTAAAACATGTAAAAACTCTAAGTGAACTTTGGCATAAACCTATATCTGTTCATGCTAATGCTGGACTTCCTCAAAACCGTGGTGGTTACACTTACTACCCTATGAATCCACAAGAGTTTACAACCCATCAAGAGAAGTTTTTAGAGTATGATGGTGTTAGTTTTCTAGGTGGATGTTGTGGAACAACTCCTCAACACATAAGAGCCTTAGTAGATAAAGTAACAACCATAAAACCAAAAGAGGCAACAGGTTCACACCCAACATCAATAGCTTCACTTTTTAACACTGTAGAACTTATGCAACAACCAGCACCTCTACTTATGGGTGAGCGAAGTAATGCGACGGGAAGTAAAGCATTTCGTGAACTTCTTTTAGCTGAAAACTATGAGGGAACTCTAAGTGTTGCTCAACAACAAGTAAGAGCTGGAGCTCATGTTATAGATGTCAATGTTGGATTCGCTGGTCGTGATGAGACTAAAGATATGAATGCTGTTATGGGGATGTATAACCAAAAGATAGCTATACCTCTTATGCCCGATTCTACACAAACAAAAGGGTTAGAAACAGCACTTAAAAACATAGGTGGAAAACCGATTCTAAACTCTGTAAACCTTGAAGATGGTGAGCCTAAATTTGATGCTGTTTGTTCACTGGCTAAAAAGTATGGAGCATCTTTAGTTTGTTTAACAATAGATGAAGTTGGGATGGCTAAAACGATTGAAAATAAGTTAGCTGTTGCTGATAGAATCATAGACCTAGCTACCAATCGTCATAAACTTAAAAAAGAGGATTTAGTATTTGATGTACTTACATTCACCCTTGCTAGTGGTGATGAAGAGTATTGGGATGCTGGGATTAACACCATAGAAGCGATTCGCCAACTTAGAAAAAAACACCCTGAAGTTGGAACAACTCTAGGACTTTCAAACATCTCATTTGGACTAGATAAAGATGCTAGACCATACTTAAACTCTATGTTTTTACACCATTGTATAGAGGCAGGTTTAACAAGTGTTATTATTAATGTTAAGCATATTATCCCTATTAATAAAATATCTAAAGAAGATCAAGAGATATGTGATGATTTGATTTTTAACCGCAAACCAAATGGTGAAGCACTTTTCAATTTCATAGAACACTTCTCAACTAAAGAGGCGATAGACACATCTGCTGAAGATTCTGAATACTTAGCTATGAGTGATGAGGAAAAAATAGCAAAACTTCTTATGGATGGTGATAAAGATAGAATGATTCCACTTGTGGAGAAAGTTCGTCACACTATCGCACCTGATAAGATTGTAAATGAGATTCTTATAGATGCTATGAAAGTGATAGGTGAACTTTTTGGAAGTGGAGAGATGCAACTTCCATTTGTACTTCAATCTGCTGAGACTATGAAAAAAACTGTTGACCATCTAAACCCTTATCTACCAAAGGTTGAAAAAGATGTAGATACAACTTTAGCACTTGGAACAGTAAAGGGTGATGTTCATGATGTTGGAAAAAATCTTGTAGATATTATCCTCTCCAACAACGGTTTTAAGGTTAAGAATCTTGGAATCAAGGTTGAACTTGAAGATTTTATACAAGCTACAAAAGATGGACATATATCTGCTTTTGGTATGAGTGGTCTTTTAGTTAAATCTACTCAAGTTATGCAAGAGAATCTAAAAACACTACAAGCTGAGGGGATTAAGATTCCCATCTTACTTGGTGGTGCTGCTCTTACGAGAAAATTTATAGATGAGTTTTGTCGCCCATTTTATGATGGTCCTATCTTTTACTGTAAAGATGCTTTTGATGGTGTAACTGCTATGAGCAGAATCGAAGCTGGTAATTTTGATACTGACTTACACGGAAAAGATTTAGAAGAGAAAGAGATTAAAGAGAAAGAGGAAATTATAATCCCACCATTTTCTGAACTAAAAATGCCATCTCGTGATGTAAAAGTTCCCACACCACCATTTTGGGGTCGTAGAGAGATAAAACTAACAACTCAACAGATAGAGATGGCTTTTGAGTGGATAAACCACAAAATTCTTTTTAAATCTCGTTGGGGTTATAGTTCTAAAGGGAAAACAAAAGAGGAGTATCAAAAACAGGTTGATGAAGTGATTCTCCCAGCTTATGAGAAACTAAAAACCCAATTTTTAGATGAGAAACTTTTTGAGCCAACTATCATCTATGGTTATTTCCCTTGTAGAAGTGATGATAACACTCTACTTATCTTTGATGAGAGTGAGGGTTATAACTCAGAAGATGAGATAAACCGTGAGCCTTTAGATAATGTGATGGGTAGAGCGATAAGACAGTTCACTTTCCCTAGACAATCAAAACAACCACACCGAGCATTGAGCGACTTTTTTCATAGTGATAGACACGATGTGTTAGCACTAACATGTGTTAGTGCTGGTGGTAAACTCAGTGATGTTGAGAGAGGAATTATGGAAGCTGGTAACTACACAGAGTATTACCAATTTCATGGTTTAGGTGTTGAGTTAGCAGAAGCGTTAGCTGAGATAGCGCATAAGCAGATTAGACTAGATTTAGGAATCGCTAGTGAAGATGAGGGTTACTCTTTAGCAGATGTAAGGATGAACCGTTACCAAGGTTGTAGATACTCTTTTGGTTATGCTGCTTGTCCAGACCTAGAGTTAAACCGTCCACTATTTGACCTACTAAAACCTGAAGAGTTTGGAATTGAACTTAGTGAAACTTTTCAAATTCACCCAGAACAGAGTACAAGTGCGTTAGTTGTTTATCATCCTAATGCTAGTTATTATAATGTTTAAAAATTCTATGTTATAATTTCAGCACAGGAGAGAGAGTTAAACTCTCTCAACCTTGAAGCTAAATTTGCCCCAACTTTTGTTGGGCGCATAAAACTATACTCTATCTTCTTCTATAACTCAAAGCTTCTAAAATATGTTTTTTACCTATGATTTTTGATGAATCTAAATCAGCTATTGTTCTTGCCACTTTTTGAACTTTTTTGATACTTCTAAATGACAAATCAAAACGACCTATTGCCATATCTAAAATATTTTTTGCTTCATCATTTAATATACAAAATCTCTCTATATCAGAATCATTAAGTTTAGCATTAAAAGTTTCTTGTCCCCTTTTTTTGGCAAATATACTAGCTTTTATAACCATCTCATGTAACTCTTTTGATGTGTAGCTTGTTTTATCATTAATATCTACACTTTGCATAGTTACACTCAAATCTATCCTATCTAAAAATGGATCTGATAGTCTATTTTTATATCTTTTTATCTCCAAATCACTACATCTACACTCTTTGTTTTTGTTTAGTAAATTTCCACAAGGGCATGGGTTCATTGCTCCTATAAAAAGAAAATCAGCAGGGTACTCAACTTTGGAGTTTACTCTTGAGATTCTTATCTTATTATCTTCCATAGGTTCTCTTAATGCCTCTAAAACATTTTTAGAAAAATGTGGAAGTTCATCAAAAAAAAGTATCCCTCTATGAGCTAAACCAACCTCCCCAATTTGAGCTTTATGTGAACCACCACCAAATATAGAAGCTAAAGTTGAACTATGGTGTGGAGATCTCATCTCTCTATATGGTTTGAAAGTTGGTTCTTGTAGATCTAATGCTTGAAGTTTTGCTACATCTAAAATCTCATCTGAACTCATTGGTGGTAGTATATATCTAAGCCTTTTAGCTATCATACTTTTTCCACAACCAGGGCTTCCCTCAAATAAGATATTATGAAATCCAGTAGCAGATATAAGTGCCGCTCTTTTAGCGACCTCTTGACCTTTAACATCACTAAAATCATCAAAATAATCTTGTGTATAGTAATATTTTTGATTCTCAATCTCATAAAATGGATAATTTATAGATGTAGATTCTATACTAGGTTTGACAGTTAGTTGATTTTTTAAAAGCTCTATCGCTTCTTGAAGAGTATTTACACCATAAAATTCAACATCTGGAATCTTTGATAATTTTTCTAATGATGAGTATGGAACAACAGCTTTTTTTATAACTTTTTGATTAGCTAACGATAATATAAGTGGATAAAGTTGAAGGTTCTCTTTAACAGTACCATCTAGTCCAAGCTCACCAAAAACAAACCACTCACTCAGATCATCTTCAAGATAATCAAGAGCGATTAAGAGTGCTATACTAAGATCAAACTGACTACCCTCTTTTTTAACATCACTAGGGGCAAGATTGATGGTAATTCTTTTAGGTGGAAATGAAAAATCATTTGAAAGTAGAGCTGATTTAGATCGTTCTTTAGCCTCTGATATAGCAGTAGATGCCATACCAACAATAGTAAAAGATGGAAGCCCTTTTGTGAGGGTAGATTCAACAGTTACAACTTTAGCGTCAATACCCTCATATGTGGCACAAAAAACTTTTTTCATAACCAAAACCTTAACTAGAAGATTAATGATTTTAACTAAAATAGATCTATAAAGTAAAGTTTATGACATATTGTCATCTTATTTAGATGATTTTCTATCCTTAAGCATCTTTTTATACTCTTTTTCAAACTTTCTTCTTCTTGATGATGTTAATTTATCGATAAATAAAATACCATTTAAGTGATCTATTTCATGTTGTATCGCGATACTTAGTAAACCATCAGCACTTATAGTGTGTTTTTTACCATCTCTATCTTGATAATCAATAGTTACCTTCTCAAATCTATTTATATCTTCATAAAAAGTTGGAACACTTAAACAACCCTCTTGATAGATTGTCTCACCACTCTTCTGTTTAATTACTGGATTTATTATCTCAAGTAGATTCTCATACGGTTGTTCACCATCTTCATTTGGGATATTTAAAATCAAAACTTGTAAAGGGTAAGCTACCTGAATAGCTGCTAAACCTATACCGTTTGTATCTATCATTATAGGGTACATAGAATCTAAAAGTTCATGTAAATTCTCATCAAATTTTTCAACTTTTTTAGATTTTTCTTTTAATTTTTTATCTGGATATTCTACTATTTTTAGTTTCATCTGTATTACTTTGTATTATTTTCTTAAAGAGACAGCATAATCTAGTGATTTATTCGCATAGGCATTCTCTATACCATCCATAGCACTAACTATAATCTCCTCAACAGAGGCACTAGGGGAAACATCTGTAATACCAATAGAGATTTTAAGTGTAATCTCTCTATCACCTAAAAAGAAGTTACTATTTGAAACCAAATCACACAACCTCTCAGAAGCTTTTTTAGCACTATCAATATTTGTATGTGTTAAAAGCATAGAGAATTTTCCATTGCCATAATAAGCAACAGTATCACTTCTTCTTGAAGTTTTTAGAAGTAATCTTGCTATCGTTCTAGTCATCAAAACTAAAGCTTTTTCATTATTTACACTAGCTTTTAGATCACGAGATAACTCAATCATAATAAGTGAGCTTTTATGTTTAAACTCTTTTATTAAACTACTCTCTTTTTCGATTCTAATCATTAAGTATCGTTTATTATAAACACCATATTTATTATCAAATATGGTCTCTTTTTCAACATTTTTAACTATCTGAGCAGTCTCATCATAGATAGTTTTCATACTTGAACTTTGTTTCTTTAAGATACCATTTAATTTAGAGATATCACCCTCTAAAGAGGCAGCTACACTCATAGCTGATTGTTTTTCAGTATTTGCTAAAAGCTCTTTTCTTCTTTTTTCAAGTATCTTAGTCATCAATGACATATTTTTGTAAAGATTAGCTGTAACACCTAGAAGATTTTTCATAGAAGCAAAACCATGTTTTAGATTCTGCTCAAGCATAATCATATTTTCATCATCATTACTATCTTCTAACTCAAGCATACTTTTTACTTGTTTACGGAAAAACTCACTTTTATTCTCTAAAAGTCTATCAAAATATAAAGAAAAATTGTTTGGAGTAGCAGGTAAACCATCTGTTAATAATGCACGGAGGACATCTTTGGAATAGGCTTCAATATCATCAGAAGGAGTATCTACATCAAAAGCTTTAGCTCTTGTAGCCCTTGTACCACTTGCATCACGACGATTTCTACTTCTTAACGATTCAGCCATTTTATCCCTTCTTAACTATTTTTTATCATTTTTAATTAAAACTTCGTCAATCATACCATATTCACAAGCTTCTTTAGCACTCATAAAATTATCACGATCAGTATCTTTTTCAATAGTTTTAATAGTTTGACCTGTATTTTTAGCCAAAATTGAGTTTAACTCTTTTTTCATACGAAGAATCTCTTCAGCTTGAATAGCAATATCAGTTGCTTGACCTTGTGCTCCACCTAAAGGTTGATGAATCATAATTCTAGCATGAGGAAGAGCATATCTCTTACCCTTTTCACCAGAAGATAATAAAAAAGCACCCATAGAAGCTGCTTGACCGATACAAATAGTAGCCACATCTGGACGGATATAGTTCATAGTATCAAATATAGCCATACCTGCTGTTACAACTCCACCAGGTGAATTTATATAAAAATATATATCTTTTTCTGGATCTTCTGCCTCTAAAAATAAGAACTGCGCAACAATGGTAGAGGCAACTTGATCGTTAACCTCTCCACTTAGCATAATAATTCTATCCTTTAAAAGACGAGAAAAAATATCATAAGAACGCTCTGAACGACCTGTTTTTTCTACTACATAAGGGATATAACTCATAAATTATGCTTCTTTAATTTTAGAGTTTAAAAGTCCAGAAAGAACTTTATCTTCAACCATTGACATTTGGATAGCAGGGATATAACCAGCTTCTTTATAACTCTCAAAAGCTTTTTGAGGATCTTGACCAGTTTGCATCGCTTCATAATAGATAGTTTGCATAACTTCTTGCTCTTCAACTTTTACATTTTCAGCAAGTGCTAAAGCATCAATGATAAATGTAGCTCTTACACTTTTCTCAGCATCTTCACGGAAAGTTTCACGAAGCTCTTTTAGTTTTTCAGCATCTTCACGAAGCTCTTTAATCTCATCTTCACTCATTGTTGAAGCTTTTTTATTTAGAGCCATATCTATCTCTTGCTCAACAACAAACTCTGGTAAGTCAAATTTAAGACCCTCAACAAAAGATTCTAATAAAGCTGGTTTTAACTCATCATTATAAAGTTTAGCTAACTCTTCATTTTCGATTTGAGATTTTACTAACTCTTTAAGTTTAGCTAAATCAGCATCATCTTCACCTGGAAGTAATTTTTTAGCTAAATCATCATCTAATGCCACTTCACCTTTAGTTTGAATAGCTTTAAGATTTACTTTAAATTCAGCATCTTTACCAGCTAAATCTCCACCATAATTTTCTGGGAAAGTAACCTTAATAATTTTTTCTTCATCCTTTTTCATACCAATCATTTGATCTTCAAAACCTGGTATAAATTGACCTGAACCGATAACTAATGAGAAATCTTTTGCTGAACCACCCTCAAAAAGTTTACCATCAACAGAACCCTCAAAGTCAAATAAAGCTGAATCATCTTTCTCTAAAGCACGATCCTCTTCAATATCAACTAATGGAGCTTGATTTTTAGCTATATCCATAATTCTTGCTTCAACTGCTTCATCAGAAACTACTGGTTTTTCAAAATCTTTAACCATAGAAGTGTAATCACCAAGCTCAATAGCTGGTCTCATAGCCAATTTAACTGTTATATCAATTTTATCTTCTGTTTTATCAAATTTAGAAATATTTGGCTCACCGATAAGAGAATCGTTAGAGATATTCATCTCCTCTAAACCTTTTTCTAATACTGTACGAAGTGCTTCAGCTTCAGCATCTTGAACAAGTTTTTCACCATATTGTTTTTTAATGATTGAAACAGGTACTTTACCTTTACGGAAACCTTGAACATTAGCAGTTTTACTTAAACTTTTAGCAATTTTTTCTAAGTTAGCATTAACTTCATCCATTGAAATTGTTGCTGTGATTTCAGCATTAGCACCATCTATTTTGTTTGATTTGATTTCCATTATATTCCTTTTAATCATCTTTATCTTATTTAGTTAAATTTAACCATTATTTTCGACAATATTATCTAAAATCTGCTTTTAATTAGCTTTTACAAAGATTAATTTTGAAGTTTAATACTAATATCCACAAAACTGCTACATCTATCATTACATCAGCAAAGTTAAAAACAGCAAAATTGAATCCACAGTGCCAGTAAACCATATCTACAACACCACCATGGATAAACCTATCATATATATTTGAAAAAGCCCCACCTAGTAAGATACCAGCTGGTAAGGCATAACATAATTTTTTTAGAGTAAATATATATATAAGTACACCACTAACTAATACTAACTGAATATATTTCAACCATTCAGCTAAAAAAGCAAACATAGAAAAAGCTACACCTTTGTTATAAACCAAAATAAGATCTATACAGTCTGTGTAATATCTAAAACCATCTACAAAAAGTGTTTTTATATTTTGATCTACTATAAAGATTCCAACAAGTGAAAAAAGCAGTATCGCACTAAAGCGTAAATTTTTATTATCCATTTAAAGCTTTTTCAAAAAATTCTATCAAGCTATCCATAGCTTTATTCATCTGTTTAGAATCTTTACACTCTAACAACACTCTCAGTTTATTCTCTGTACCAGAGTAACGGATAAGATGGCGAATATTTTTTTTATCTAACTCTACTAGTCTATCTTTTAATCCATCAATTTTATCTAAATCTTTTTTAACTTTTATATTTATATTTACAAGTTTTTGAGGATACAACGTAAAAGGTCTCAAAGCTTCTGATGCTTTTTTCTCCCTTTTGATAATAAGAGCTAAAATTTGTAAAGCACTCACAAGACCATCACCAGTTTTAGCAAAATCGTGACTTATAATATGACCACTCTGCTCACCACCAAAATTTATAGATTCTTTATTCATTATCTCTAAAACATATTTATCACCAACATTTGAACGATAAAGTTTTAAACTATTTTCACAAAGATAATCTTCTAAACCTTGATTACTCATAACTGTTGATACGATTCCATCACCTTTAAGTGTTCCACTATTTTTCATAAAAACACCTAAAGCACCTAAAAGATGATCTCCATCCACAACCTCACCTTTTTCATCAACAACCACAAGTCTATCAGCATCACCATCAAGTGCCACACCTAAATCTGCTCTAAATTTAACAACACTTTCACATAACTCTTTAGTATGTAAAGCACCACAACCCTCGTTAATATTAAAGCCATTTGGTTTATCGTGAATCACTATAACATCAGCACCCAACTCCTCTAAAACAGTTGGACCAACTTTGTAACCAGCACCATTTGCTGTATCTAAAACGATTCTCATACCTTGAAGAGATAGATCTCTAGGGAAAGAGTTTTTAAGCTGAACAATATAGCGACCTATAACATCATCAATTCTTTTTGCTCTACCTATATTTTTAGCAACACATTGTGCTTCCACTAGTTTATCATTATTAAAAAATATATTCTCTATCTCTGCTTCTATATTTGTTGATAATTTATCTCCGTGAGCATCAAAAAATTTGATTCCATTATCTTCAAATGAGTTATGTGAAGCACTTATCATTATACCAGCATCACATCTCATATTTTCAGTTATATAAGCGATAGCAGGTGTTGGCATAGGACCTATCTGAATCACATCATAACCGATAGCAGTCAAACCAGCGACTATCGCATTTTCTATCATATAGCCACTAATTCTAGTATCTTTACCAACTAAAATTTTATTAGTTTTTGAGTGTGCTTTAAAATATATACCAGCAGCCATAGCTATTTTCATAGCAAGTTCAGCACTCAAAAATGAACCTGCTTCTCCACGAACCCCATCTGTTCCAAATAATTTCATAATATTTCCAATTTTTTAATGGGGTATTTTAACATAATTTAGCATATTTTCTATAAATATTATCTTTTAACTTCACTTTAACTTAACTTTAATTATGGTTAAGATAGAATTTCGCACTTAAATTTAATGAGAAGGACTCATACATGGCAAATCACAAGTCATCAATTAAGAGAATTCGCCAAACTATCGTTCGTACAGAGCGTAACCGTTTTTATAGAACTCGTCTTAAAAATATAGTTAAAGATGTTCGTTCTGCTATCGATGCAGGTAACAAAGAAGAAGCAACAGCAGCATTAAAAGTAGCTAACCAACAAATTCACAAATTTGTTAGTAAAGGTATCCTTAAAAAAGAGACTGCTGCTAGAAAAGTTAGTCGTCTTCATAAAGCTGTAAACGCTATATAAGGCTAACAAGTAATGTTAGCAGATAAACTTACACCGTTTATCAATCGCTATGAGGAACTTAGCAATTTGCTAAGTTCACCTGATATAACTTCTGACATCAAGAGGATGACAGAACTCTCCAAAGAACAATCAAATCTTTTACCAATCGTTGAAAAAGCTAGAGAATATCAAACTTTAATCTCAGATATTGCTGATACTAAAGAGATGCTTAGTGATGCTGAAATGGGCGAAATGGCTAAAGAGGAGCTTAAAGAGTTAGAACCACAAAAGCCGATAATAGAAGAAGAGATCAAACTACTTCTTTTACCAAAGGATCCAAATGATGATAGAAATATCATCGTGGAACTTCGTGCTGGTGCTGGTGGTGATGAAGCTGCGATTTTTGTTGGAGATCTTTTTGATGCTTATACTCGTTATGCTGACCTTCGTGGTTGGAAGATAGAGCTTATAAGTACATCACCATCAGATTCTGGTGGGTATAAAGAGGTTACTGCCCTTATTAAGGGTGAACAGGTTTATAGTAGATTGAAATATGAGGGTGGAACTCACCGTGTTCAGCGTGTTCCATCAACAGAATCTCAAGGTCGTGTTCATACATCAGCAATCACAGTAGCAGTTATGCCTGAGGTTGATGATGTTGAGATTACCATAGAGGATAAAGATCTTAAAATAGATGTTATGCGTTCATCTGGTTGTGGTGGGCAATCGGTAAATACTACCGATTCTGCTGTAAGAATCACTCACTTACCAACTGGTTTAGTGGTGACGAATCAAGATCAAAAATCTCAACATAAGAATCGTGAAAAAGCTATGAAAGTTTTAAAAGCAAGACTTTATGATTTAGAGATGCAAGAGCAACAATCTGAAAATGCTGCTGAAAGAGCGGCACAAGTAGGAACTGGAGATAGAAGTGGACGAATCCGTACATATAACTATCCTCAAAACCGTATAAGTGATCATAGAATCAACCTTACACTATACCGTTTGAATGAGATTATGAGTGGTGGACTTCTTGATGAAGTTGTAGAACCTCTTATAGCTGATCATCAAGCTAAAATAGTTGAAGCAGCTGGTCTATAAATGATTATAAAACTACTAGATTTTAAAATCTAGTAGTTTTAGTTCCACTCTGTCACAAAAGTATTTTTTACTTTACCTTTAAAAGTTATCGTTCTATCATTCATACCAAGATATAATGTCTCACCACTTCTAGGATAAACCTTTATCGAATCACTAACTTTTTTCTCTAATAATGCTCTATAAAAACATGCTGCCATACCTGTTCCACATGCTAGAGTTTCATCCTCTACACCTCTTTCATAAGTTCTAACTCTAAGGTTATCACCATCTACAAAAGCTATATTTACATTACTATTATATTTATATCTTAACTCTCTAGCTTCTAAAATATCAAAGTTTTCTATATCATTTGTGAAACTCACCATATGTGGAACACCAGTATCTAATCTCCACCAATCTTTTCCACCAAATGATATATCTTTTTCTAAGATCTTAGGTGGTGTTAGTTCACTTAAAACCATATCACCATCAACTTCAGCATTTATAACACCAGCTTCAGTTAAAAAACTCATTTTTTTTGGAGCTAAATTATGTGTAAATGCGTAATGAGCACAAGCACGACTACCATTTCCACACATCTCTGCTGTACTACCATCAGAGTTATAAAATTGCCATTCAAAATCATATTTATCATGAGGAACAATAACTATAAGTCCATCAGCACCTACACCATCTTGACGATGACAAACCTCTACTGCTAAAGAGCTTCTATCTATCTTTTCGTCTGAATGAAAAACTACAAAATCGTTACCACTAGCACTATATTTAAACACTTTCATAAATACTTCGCCTTTATTTTATCAACAAACTCTTCACACTCTTGTTGAAGATGTTTTAAATTTTTAGAGTTATCTATAACCCAAGTTGCTTTAAATTTTTTTTCATCTATCGGCATCTGTGAAGCTATCCTTTTTAAAGATTCCTCTTGTGAATAACCATTCCTTTTTATATAACGCTCTAGTTGAATCTCTTTTGGAGTGTAAACAACAACACTCTCTTTTATATTATAAGCCCCATTTTCAAAAAAAAGTGGAATATCTATAAGATAAGGAAATTTAAAACTATCTTGTTTAATACTTTGGTTCTCTATCTCAACCCTTATTTTTGGATGTAAAAAATCCTCTAAAACTTTTTTCTTTTCACTATTTGAAAATACTAAAGTTCCAAGTTTCTCACGGATAACTTTTGAACCATTCAGATACTCTTGACCAAAAGTCTCACCAACCCAAATATAAGAATCATCTAAAATCTTATGAGATATAGAATCAGCATCAATAACTCTCATACCATTCAATGCTAATAATGATGCTACTGTACTTTTACCAGTAGCTATACCACCCGTTAAGGCTATCGCATACTCAAATGCCATTAGTTTTTAATAATTCCTAAATACTCTTTACGGATATAGTTAGGCATAGCAAAAGATGCTATATGTATGTCACAATTATAATACTCTAAACCATCAATCATATCTGCTCTTTGTAAAATAATATCAGCTGTTGGATGGTACTCTTTTGAAGTTAGTAAAGCAGTTGAGTTATCGCCAATATTATAAGGCATAATAATTTTATAGTAGTTAGATAAAACTTGCATTAAAACTTTATTTGTTTGTGTATTATCTAATGAATCGTGTTTTATAACCAACTGAGCATCATCTTTAGATACACGGTTTATATGTGCTACAACAGCAGCATCCCCATCCATCTCACAAATCACTACATCATAAGTAGAATCTGTCTCTTCACGAAGAGCATCAAGTGTAGCTGGTATAGTTTTAAAATCTATCACCGTATGTTTTTTAATCTCATCTTCTAAACCAGTAGCGTTATCACTAATTATTAAAATATTCTTTGGTTTTTTGTTCGTACATAGAGGTATATGAACCATCATTTCATTATAGATAAATTTTTTCATATTAAATTCCTTATATTTGAAATGGATTTTAGCATATTTGGATTAATTTTACTTAACTATGGATATAATTAGAAAAATTTTATATTAATATAAAGGTATTCAAATGGATTTCAACAAAATTAGAAAATTTTGTAGAGTTTTTCGTATCGCTCTTGGTTTAGCACTTATTGTAACTGGTGTAATTACTGGTAATTTCTGGTTTTTCTTAGGTATTATTCCGTTAATTGCTGGTGCTGTAAATTTCTGTCCATTATGTCTTATCTCTAATAAATGTGATCTACCAAATACGGAGTCTTCAAATGAGTCAAATTAGTTATAAAGATGCTGGTGTCGATATAGATGCTGGAAATAGTTTTGTTGAAAATATCAAACCATTAGTTAAATCAACTAAAATACCTGGTGTAATGGGTGGAATCGGTTCTTTTGCTGGAGCTTTTGAGCTTCCTACTGGTTTTAAAGAGCCTGTTATGCTTGCTGCTACTGATGGAGTTGGTACAAAACTAAAACTTGCTATCGATTCTGGTATTCATAACACTGTTGGGATTGACCTTGTTGCTATGTGTGTAAATGACCTACTTTGTAACTTTGGTACACCATCATTTTTCTTAGACTATTATGCTACTGGAAAATTAGATGTAAATGTAGCTACAAATGTTGTAGCTGGAATCGCTGAGGGTTGTATAAGAAGTGAGTGTGCTTTAATTGGTGGTGAAACTGCTGAGATGCCAGGTATGTATAGTGAAGATGATTATGATTTAGCAGGTTTTGCTGTTGGTGTTGCTGAAAAATCGGAGATGGATAGAGTTAGCTTAGTTAAAGCTGGTCATAAACTTATAGCACTTCCAAGTTCTGGTTTACACTCAAATGGATTCTCATTAGCTAGAAAAGTTTTATTTGAAAAAATGGGTATGAAATTTGAAGATGATTTTAATGGTAAACCATTAATCGAAACTCTTTTAGAACCTACAAATATCTATGTAAAAACTTTTAAAGCACTTAGAGATGAGATAGTAGCTATGGCTCATATCACTGGTGGTGGAATCGTTGAAAACCTACCTCGCGTACTTCCTGAGAACTTAAAAGCTGAAGTTAAAAAAGATTCTATAAAAGTTTTACCTATCTTTGAACTTATGAGTGAACATGTAGATAGAGATGAGATGTTTAGAGCATTCAATATGGGTGTTGGTATGATACTTGTTGTTGAAGAATCTAATGTTGAAAAAGTTCTAGCAAATACTGATGGTTACCTAATCGGTGAAATCGTAGAGGGTACTAGAGAAGCTGTAATGATATAATCATTTAATTTAGTAGCTTTATAGCTACTAGATACCCTTCCCTCATTCTATACACCCTATATATCTATTCTTCTTAGTTTAATTTTTTATATATATTTATTTTTGATAATAAAATATAAAAACAAAAATATAAAAAAGAAACAAGTAAATAATTAAAGTGAAATAATATAAAGAAGTAAGTTATAAAAGTGATTGAATAAAAGAGTGAATAAATAAAAAGAACTGATCAACTAGGCAGCGAC